>Ga0315277_10007070_pt1 | contig 14573 bp, 12 predicted proteins | sample YL17G05_15_MG_FD_203695 | JGI IMG/M metagenome (GOLD analysis project Ga0315277, IMG submission 203695) | Sediment microbial communities from Yellowstone Lake, YNP, Wyoming, USA - YL17G05_15 | ecosystem: Environmental > Aquatic > Freshwater > Lake > Sediment | place: USA: Wyoming | collected... | reverse complement strand
TGTCATTCCCGAGTTCTATCAAGGTCGGTACCTCTGGAAATTCCTTATTTCTCATCCTCGTGGTTTGAAAAATTAGCCTCAACTTTCCAGCTCTAACATGATCATAATACGCCGAAGATACAATAGCATCTGTATGGCCACCTAAAACTGCCGGCAAACAGGCAGCAAGTCCACCAAATGGCACAATCTTAAGTTTAACTTTTTCTGCGGCGGCGAGGCGGAGTACCGCCAAATCGGCAGCAGTATTTCCAGTACCAGCAACTGTAATCTCCCGTTTCCTTGCCTCTTCTATAAGATCCTTGAATGTTTTTATTGGTAAGTCCGCCCGAACGGCTAACGGATGTTCAGCAAAAGAATATTGAATAATAGAGGTTAAATCAGTAGAGGGATTGTAATCCAGTTCTTGAAAAAAAGGAGAAATTGTAACTACGGATCCTGTGATACTACCAATTGTATAACCGTCCGGCTTCGATTTTGCTATAAAGCGAACCCCTACTACATTGCCTCCACCAGGTTTATTTTCAACAAATAATTCTTGACCTAAATACTTTCCTGCAAGATCAGCTAATTTTCGCGAGGTAACATCCGTGGGCCCGCCTGCGACAGTGGGTGCTATGAATCTAATTGGTTTGGTGGGATACCCTACTTCAGAAGAGCTTGCCATTTGAGGTTGAATAAAGAAATACGTTAATACCAAACAAATACATCCCAAAAGTACCCTTGATCTTTTCATTGGTTTAGCCCTCCTTTTTTAGCTTTACTTACAACCTTAAATATAATCAGCCAGACCTATTTTTTTCACCTCCTTTCAAACATTTTCTAAAATTTAATGCTTCAGTCCTTTTTTCCGTTACCTTATGAAAGCTAAAAGAGAAATTCAATCCATTAGGACCTCTTTTACTATACTTCTGAATTCATCGTCGTTGACGAGCCCCTTCTTTTTTACTCCCAATTCTTTTACTTTCTTCAGTACTTCGTCCACTTGATTTGGTTTTGCTTTTATATTTAGCTTTTCCAATCTATATTCTATAGATTTCTTCCCGCTCTTCTTACTCAATAAAACTTCCCGCTCACGCCCCAATAATTCAGCAGAATATCCTTCAACTGCAGGAGGATAAGAGATGAGTTGTGCAGCAGTGACACCGCTTTCCCTTTTAAAAACATTCTCTCCCACCACAGGTTTTAAAGGGGAAATAGGAATTTTTGAAATTTTTTCAACAAGTTTAGCAGCCGAATAAAGTTTTTTTAAATCGATGTTTACAGGAATACCGTATAATTCTGCCGCAATAATTGTCTCAGCTAAATCAGCGTTACCCGTTTTCTCCCCCAAACCATTAATAGTGACGTGAGCACAATCAGCTCCTCCTTTCACAGAGAAGAGAGTGCATGCTGTAGCCATTCCGAAGTCATTGTGGCAATGAGTCATAATGGGAACGCTCACCCATTCCCTAAGTTTTTTTGTAAGGTGAAACATGGTTTCGGGAGTAGCAACACCTAATGTATCAACCATAACAACCTCATCTGCTTTTCCTTCTCCAACCGCTTTCTTGTAGATGGACTCAAGAAAATCCATGTTGGCGCGTGTGGCATCAACTGCGAAAAAGGCTGTATAGAGACCGCGGCGCTTTGCGTATTGGAGGCTGTCTATAACTTTCCCTAAAACGTCATCCGGAGTAAAATTGTTCGCTTTCATTTTGTAAGGACTCGTTGCAATCTCACAGATTATGTGTTTTACCCCTATATCAATACACGCATCAATATCCCCTTTCACAGCCCTACAAAATCCCCATATCTCGGCATTGAGATTGGCCTTGAGGATAAGCTCAATCGCTTCTCTATCCTCCTTCGATACAACAGGCATTCCAGCTTCAATCCGATCAACTCCTAATTCGTCAAGAATTTTGGCGATTTGCAATTTCTCCTCTTTGTCAAAGGCAATTCCAATGGTTTGCTCCCCATCCCTCAGGGTCGTGTCATAAATCTTAAGCCTCTTGGGAAAATGATTTTCTCCAAGAACTTCGGAGTTCTTATTGAGTTCACTCACCCACCAAAATTGCTGTTCTGTCATAATAACCTCCCTTTCTAGGCAGAGCCCATGACCCTTTTGTCTTAGGACTGGTGTCCTTAAAAATGATTAATCCAATGTCTCACTATCTAATGATGTGGAATATTCAGTTGCTCGTGCAGTTCCTGCCGGGACTTTTGGCCACCAAGTATAATCAAAATTGGGATCAATATTGAGATCCTCGTATATCTTTTTTAAATTATTTTTTAGAATAACTTTTCTCATATATTCGGATAGATTTCTTCCCTTACAATCAATCCCAACACTTAAAGGACCGAATTCTTCCATTTCAAACTCCCAAACAGAATCTGCCATACCAAAATCTTCCCAATAATTATTCACTACTCTCTTAACCTGTGACCCATATAAAGCAGCGCATCCACCAATGGCGAGAAGAAAGACAGCATGATAGGACTTTAATAAGCCTTCAGCCTCTTTAGATAAATTCCCCTTTCCTATAATAATGCGTGGGCCAAGTCCCTTGATCAAAGAAGGTAAAAATGGTGAAAATCTAGAGCTGGAAGTAGCTCCGACACATACAGCCTCCCACTCTTTCTTCCTTATAGATCGGATGATAGGACCGCAATGCAAAATAGCCCCATCCTTCACGTCAAAGGGTATTTTAATTCTTTTTTTTAAATATTCATCTATTCTCTGGTGAGAACGATCCCTCAGGGTGAAAATTCGACCTGTCAAATAAACAATATCTCCTGCATTTAGTTCTTCAATTTCTTTTTTTGAGGTTGGTAATTTTATATTAAATGTCTTCACAATTTATGCACCTCCAAGATTTAAATATTTATTCAATATTAGAATGGGTAATATACTCCACCCTTGAATCACTCATAATCTTTGCTTTCGAATACCTCGCAGACCAGCAATAAAGGCTGACAGCAACAGAAGCTCCGGCCGTATGCCCTCCTGCAATATTCATATGGACTGCGAGACAGGTTGTATCACCCCCAATGCCTAAAGGGCCGATTCCCATTTTATTGATCTGTTGATAGATCGTCTCCTCTAGTTCCGCAACCTGAGGATCAGAATGCCTTGAATTCAATGGTGTCCGATACATGGCCTTTCGAGCCATCACCTCCGTATAGTCCCTCCCATACCCACCTACACCAATACCCATAATAACCGGGGGGCAACATTCTCCCCCAGCCATCGACATCGCATCTAATGCTATTTTCATTATGGCCTTTTTCCTATCGACCCCGGCATAAGGATGGACACACTGCCATTTTGCTTCAGCACCACCCCCCCGTGGAACTCCAATAATTTCAATATAATCCTGATTATCTTTGTAATCTAAAAAAATAGGGGGAATTCCCCATCCAACATTTGTTTTTGAAATTTCTCGGGTCAAAGGATGAGATACTTGCTCACGTAGTGGGACATCCTGAGTGGCGCGACTGGTAGCTCTATCTACTGCTTCTCTTAGGCTCCCTTGAATGTAAACTTCAGAACCAAGGTTGATATAAAACATCGGAATCCCCGTATCTTGGCAAAGTGGAACTCTTCTTTCCCGAGAGATATTGATATTGTCAAGCATCGCTTTAAAATAAAATTTCCCTGTTGGGTTGGATTCCTTCTGGTAAGCCTCTTGAATAGCTTTTTCAACCTCCGGGGGAAGTTCAATACTAGCATGAGTTAAAAGTTTATAACAGACATCTTCGATAACGGAGGATTTAATTTTTTTCATAATCCACCTTTTTCAGCCCTGTGCAATTCCCGTCTAGATAATTCTTTTGTCTGCCTGAGCTTCTTTATAGATTTCTTTAAGTCTATCAATATCAAGTTTTATGAGTTGATCTAATTCAGCATCATACTTCCCACTCTCAATCTCTTTAATGCGGGGTGGGATATCAATAAAAGGAACCTGGATGTATCTCCCATAGATTCTCCTACACAATAAGAGAATACCATAAGGGGTTAGTTCCGCAGGACATCGGGCAGCACAAAGTCCACACATAACACAATTAAGGGAAAGGTTGGCAGCCTCCTTAATATCTTCCCTCAGGGCTGCAGAAATAGCTTCCATCACTTTAATATCCATTGGACATGATTTGGTACAGGTGTTGCAGGCCAAACATCTGAGTATTTCTGGATAAACCTTTTTTATTTCAGTCCCTTGTCCTTTTAATTCCTTAATATTATATATCGCTTTAACAACCGGGAAAAAGGACAATAAAACGATGTGCATATTTTCCTTTACTTCAGTTTGGCATGCAAGTCCTGTTTCTATTTTGTAGCTATCAGGAAACCTGTAAATCGTTGCGCAAGCACCACATACACCACCTCTGCAACCGCAGCCCCTGATAAATAGGTACCCTGCATATTCGTAGGCTTGTTGAATCGTCAGTCCTTCAGGAACTTCGTATTTCTTACCAGAAATAAAAATAGCAATTAATTTTTGCTTTTTCATTCCATCCCATTTTAAATTTTATTCAGGAATTTCTCTTTCTTCAGGTCCAACATAATTGACTTCATCCCAGGTATAGACTCTTCTCATAGGACTTTCCTTGACCATATATTCATGTGCATGAGCAGTTAATCCAGCACTTCTTCCTATGAAAAAGAAAGCCTTGCCTAATCGCCAATCGATGCCTATATCTGAAATGATCGCTCCAATAGCCCCGTCAACGTTCAAGGGTAAGGACCTTTGAAGGATTTTTTTCATAGCAGCCTCTAATGCGTCTGCAAGCTTGATATGATCACCAGCAAGGCCATATTTTTCAGCAAGTTGAAATAGCTTGACTTTGCGTGGATCCTCAGGTTGATGAATTCCATGTCCATAACCCATGATTCTCTTTTTTGTCTCCCGGGAACGAGTAACAATTTCAGAAGCAGCCGATTCGAATCCTTTTTCTCGAGCCAATTGAATATTTTCCTGCAGCATTTTGGCACAGTGTTCTATGGCACCGCCATGAAAATCCCCCAGACTAATTATGCCAGCAGCAACAGACGCTTGAAGCGGCACGCCACACGAGGCAACCGATCTTACGACATTGGTAGAAGGTGTCGCCAAACCATGCTCTGCACTACATACCAATATGGCCTCAATCATTTTCCCTTCATTTTTTTGAGGGAGCTTCTCTGTAAAGAGGAGATAGATCATATCTCCAAAAGAAATTTTATCCATGAGTTTCATTAAATCGTATCCTTTAATAAGTACCTTACCTGGTTTTACTAAAGAAATACCTGTCGATAAATCTTTTTTCTCCATAAAATTTCCTCCGGGATAAATTTATGTAGTGATAACAATCACTGTTGAAAATGCGGCAATGCCTTCTCATTTCTATAGTCAGGAAAAAAAATAGGTGATTTTTTCCCATTATTTATTCCTTTTTTACCCAATTCCTGATGGTATTTCCTAACGTGATCTAAAGTTAAATTCCCAACCTCAATTTCGTTAAATAGTTGACCGGCTTGGGTGCCTGCCCTCCGGCCAAAGACAAAGATATCTGTTAATGAATTACCACCCAAACGATTTCTTCCATGGACTCCTCCAGCAATTTCACCTACAGCGTAGAGCCGTGGAATATTTGTTTCTCCCCACTCATTTGTTAGCAGCCCCCCGTTCTGATAGTGCAGGGAAGGATAAACTAAGACTGGTTCCTGAGAGAAATCGATATCATATTCCTTGAAACGATGGTAAAGATGTCTATAATATTGCTGAATAAATCCTTTCCCTCGCTTTATGTCAATCAAAGGGATATCCAACCATACTCCCTGCATACCGACGGGAGTAATAATCCCCTTTTTCCTTTCAATAGTTTCCCTGATGATAGCTGATGCTACTGCATCACGAGTTTCCAGTTCATTTATAAATCTCTCACCTTCCACATTCACCAGTTGGGCTCCGCGGGAACGGCTGACTTCGCTAACTAATAATCCCATCAATTGTGTAGGGAAAGCGGTTCCGGTTGGGTGAAATTGGATGGAATCCATATAAACTAATTTGGCACCAGCCCTATAAGCAATTATAAGACCATCAGCAGTAGCGCCATAGTGGTTCGTCGTAGGAAAATTTTGAATATGAAGACGCCCTAAACCACCCGTTGCCAAGATCGTAATTTTTGATTTAACATTTATAAAACTATTAGTCTCCAAATCCAATAGAATAGCCCCAGCGCAATTGCCATTTTCATCCAAAATTAGTTCCACGGCTGGGGAAAATTCCACGACATTGATTTTTTTGTTAAGAACTTCATCCCTTAGAATTTGAACAACAACCATGCCTGTGTAATCGGCCACTGAATGACCTCTTGGCCGGGTGTGGCCACCTGATAAATGGCGTTGAATAAAATTTCCATCAGGTTGGCGATCAAAAGGGACCCCTAATTCCTCTAACCATTGGATAATTCTGGGAGAATCTACAACTAAAGCTCGAACTAGCTCTGGAACATTATAAAATCCCCCGCCTCCTATGGTATCAATATAATGCCTGACGGGATTATCTCCGCGAGAGGTACAGGCATTGATCCCTCCTTCGGCCATGATGGTGTTAGAATCTCCAAATCGAAGCTTAGTAAAAAGTAGCACCTTTGCTCCAGCCTCGTGTGCAAAGAGAGCTGCCGTTGCCCCGGCACCTCCTCCACCGATAATCAAAACATCAACAGACACGGAGATGCTATCAAGATCGAACATTTCAGGATCAATAATACTTCGTGACTCTAATAAATCAACAAATTCATGAGGAGCTTGATCCCCTTTATTGACTCCGATAGGAATTTCCCTTCTGGCCCCAGGACGATAGTCGGGGTGATATGATTCTAATAATTGACTCTTTTCTTTGAGGGTCATCGAGGGAATTTCCTGTCCCAGCCTTCGTTTTCTTGAAGCTTCAAGTTTTCTGATCGATTCCATCATAGATGGTGGATAACTCATTAATATTTCCTTTTTTTATTTTGTTTCATCAATAATGTATTTAGTAATCGTATTTTTTATTAACCCGAAGGGCAGAAAACTACGGCCTTGGATGAATGAAAAATCGCCCTTTGGGCGTCAAGCATTTGCTTGTTTGAATTTAAAGTGCCACAGGCTTGCCCGTGGGCATCTACTTATTGGTAAATGTTTTCTATTTTCTAATAACCAGAGCATCCACTGCCTTGGTGCCTTTTCCCTTTTCGAAGACGATAAGAGGATTGATATCCAGTTCAGCTATAGAATCTTTCAGACTAAGGCTTAATTTAGATAATTTCATGATAGTATCGATAATGGACTCAATGTCTACCGTTTTCTTCCCACGTACACCTTCCAGTATTTTGTATGCTTTGATTTCTTTAATCATCTCCTCAGCATCACGATGGGTTATCGGCGGCACCCTGAATGAAACGTCTTTCAAAACTTCAACAAAGGTTCCTCCAAGACCGAACATTATTATCGGACCAAACTGAGGATCTTTGGACATACCCACTATAACCTCTGTTCCTTCTTTTACCATTTCCTGTACGAGAACTCCTTGAATATCTGCTTTAGGATTATATTTTTTTGCATTCCCTAAAATTTCCATGTAGCATTTTTCTAATTTAACCTCATCACTGATATTTAGAGCCACTATCCCTGCCTCTGTTTTATGAGTAATATCATGGGACATGCCCTTTAGCACGACAGGGTAACCGATCTCTTTGGCTATTTTTTTTGCATCTTCAACCGATGTCGCCAATTTTTCATGAGTGATGGGAATACCATATAGTGAAATCAACTTTTTACTTTCAAACTCGTTCAATGGACCCTCTTTATTACCTAAAACTCTGCTAATATCTTCTTTACTTATTTCAAATGAAGCTTCCTCGACCTTCACGTCTTCTTTTCTTGGGGCCTGAAACTGATTCCACTCAATGAGTGCTTTAATAGCCCGCAAACAGGTTAGGGGTTTTTCAAATACAGGAATTCCGTTTTGTTCCAATAGATCAAAACCGCATCCAAGACCAGTAATATCTTCCTTTTTCTTTCTTCCAATCCACAAAACAACGATTGGTTTATCAGTCGTTTTGGATAATTCGATAATGTCAGGGGCTATTTTTTGAGCTAAACCAGGTCCAACAGTGGAGAAAGCTAGGCAAATCAGGATAACAGAAAACTTTTCATCCCGAAGTATAGGAGGCAAAACCTGCTTTATAATTCCCATCCCTTGACCACGAATATCTGCAGGATTTCCCAATTTACCGAATGTAAGTAACCCTTCAAGGCTAAGAAGCTCTTCTAGCGTGGATCCTGTTAAATCAGGAAGATGTATACCCAGATCACCACATAGATCAGCCGTAAGGGAACCCGTTCCTCCCGAGCTGGTTAAGATGATGACACCATCTCCTTTTGGAAGTTTTCCTGCAGAAAATATTTTTGTCATTTCAAAAAGTTCATCCGTATCAATTGCCCTAATAATCCCTTTCTGTTTGAATAGCGCATTATATGCCGAATCTGATCCCGTTAAATGTCCTGTATGGGAAGCAGCAGCATTCTCTCCTAATTCACTCCTCCCTACTTTTAAGACAATGATAGGTTTCTTTTTTTGTATAGCTAAATCTGCCGCCTCTCTAAACTTTTGAATATCTTTAAATCCTTCAACGAACGCAGCGATAACCCCTGTGCTCGGATCTTCGATCATATAATGCATAAAATCACTCACCTCGAGATCGCACTCGTTTCCAGTTGAAACAATATAATTAAGGCCAATCTCCTTATCTCGAGCCACCCCGGCCAATGCCATCATCAATGCCCCACTTTGAGAAACTAAACCAACATTTCCTCCCAATAATTTCCGACCTTCTTCACGAAGAAGACTTATGACAATGCCATCTTTAATATTGGCCAGTCCGGCACAATTTGGTCCACAAATTCGAAGTCCAGTTTCGTTGGCAAATTTTGTCAATTTATCTTCGAGTTCTCTCCCTTCATCGTCTGCCTCTTGAAAGCCTGCGGTAATAATAATGGACGATTTAATTCCCTTTTCGGCACATTCCCTCAGACTATTAAGTACATACTTTCGATCGACAATTATTAGAGCTACATCGATTGGATCTGGGACTTTGGTAACACTTGGATAAGCTTTAATTCCCAGTATTTGGTCTCTTTTCGGGTTAATAGGAATAATTTTCCCTTTGTAACCAAGTTGTTGAAGATATTCTAATATCCCCCTCCCATACATGGTTGTTTCTGATGCTCCCAAAATTGCAATGGAGGAAGGATGAAAAAATGAATGGATTGCTTTGGCTACCTCCTTTTGCATTTTAAATCCTCCTTTTTGGATAGTAACCGTTGAGTTTGCAATGGCTAACTTCTTTTGTTACCTCTGAATTTCCTAAGCTGATTTAAATATAATTTTATTATGTATTTTCAATAATACATAATTAAATTCTTTTGTCAATACAAAAAAAAGAGATAAAGTTATTAATCATTGTCCCCTAAGATAGCCTTCTCTATTGAATACCTTCGATCCTATATTCAGAACCTCATTCACCCTGTGATCACTTTCTTCGCTGGCGACTGAATAAAGGCGAGATTCCCCTTCCAATACTAATTCGGTCGAAACGCTGTCCAATAACTCGAAGCAACTTCCTGAAATTGAATCGGTCTCTGTTTAGACCATGTATCTATCGTCTAAGAGTCTCACGTAAGTTTTTAATAAGGCCAAAAAATTGTATAAGAACAATTTTACCAAGTATTATTTCGCTGCCTAATACTCAATACGAATCCATCATGGCATCTTGCTCAGGCTGATTTTTTGTACGAAATCTCCTATCCACTTGCGTTCCTCTGACCAGTCTTTAGCAAAATCTTTGCCCGATATGAATTTAACTTCTGCTCCGCCCTTAGCTAATGTGCTAATGAAGTCCTTATCATCTGCGACCTTTTTCAGCAGGTCCTCAAATCTGGAAGTAATGGCCGAAGATATTCCTTAGCGAGCAAAGACAGCACGCCAGATATTGATAAAGAGATCATAGCCCTTTTCTTTGGCTTTGGGGGTATCCGGAAATTCTTTAGTACTAATCAAAATAATACAGCTGAATTTTATTTTTTAATTTTAAAAGGGCATTAGGTAGTTTTAGGGTTTCTATCTTCATCAAACCTTGCCTCAGAATACCTTCAACAAAAAACATGTATTACTTCTCAGGTAACACTATAAGCATCTCCATGCCAGTGGAATCGGCTCAAACTTTTTAAAAAAACTTTAACATCAAAACTTTTGCATTAGAATCAAAGAGGAATCCAAAGGTTTGTTTCGTTTTTCTGAGGATGGATTTATTCACAAATGATTTTCGGACATTAGAGTATTTTACCTTTTAGTAAAAAAGTAGTTGATTTCATTCTATGCCTTCGTATGAAAAAGTGGCCGTGAAAACATAAAAATCAGGCCTAAAATAACCCCAAAACAAATTAACTGGCCTATCTTCCGAAGATAAAGTTATTCGCTTAATCTCCAACAGCGGGAAACCAATGGGGACTTTTAATATATCTGCCATAAGATCATCTGCCACAGTTGCATTAAAGTTCTGTACGGCACTTTTTAAGACCAGATGACACTTCTTGGAAAGAAGTTCCGCCACAGGTCGGTCTTCAATATCCTTCTTACTTAAAAACTGCCCAACATCCTCGGGTAAATAATTAATAGAATATAAAAATGGTGTATTGTATGCAAAGCGAACGCGATCAATACGCAACATACGTTTAATTCCTTTAACTTTTAATTCCTTCAATATTTCTGGAGGAGCCTCCACATATTCGAAACGTAGAACTTTGGCCAATGTACTCTTAGCAACGGCTAAAAGGTCTTTATAGGAACCTTGTAGTTTGACATTAGTTTTTGCAATTTTCTTGCAAACAAAGCTCCCTTTCCCAGGTTTGCGTATTATTATACCTTCCTTTACCAAGTCTGACATTGCGTGTCGCACAGTGGTTCGGCTTGCATTAAAACGTTTCATTAAGGCATCTTCAGTGGGAATAGCATCTCCAACCTTTAACACATTAGAGGAGATAATTTTGTAAAGCTGAATACGGATACGTTGATAAAGAGGTAGGTCTTCGATTTCTTTCATAAACTCATCTCATAAATAGTATATTTTTAAACTATTTGCATCTTCGATCAATTAAATATTCCCCACTCACGTTCGAAAAATATTTCTTAAACAAGATATCATTCCAGTATGAGCATTATAATTCTTTTTGGTTTGAAATCAGTAACCTAATAACTTCACGGATGTCTGAAATGGTTTCCATCTCATCAATAAAATGGATCACTTTCTCTATGTGATCGTCGTCAATTATATCTTTAGCACACCCGCGAAACTTCTGGACCAATTCCTTATAGGAAAGTGGATTCTCAGGATTCCCTTTTGCCTTGTGTATGGTCTTTTCTAAAATCCGCCCGCTTTTTAATTCCATAGTGACCTTAGCTGCAGCCCTAAACTGGTAGCCTTTCTGGACAATATCAGGTTCGATATAGTGAGTCACTCGTTCCATTAAAGTCTGCACTTGGGGGTCCCGAACTTTTTCATCAGTGAAGTGATCTATATCCAATTGACCGTCTATGCATGCTCTCGCTAGGCAGTATTGCATACTGAATTTTGCCTCCAGACCGTTTTGGGGTCGAGGATGGATGAGAATTTTGAAACACCCCGCATCTGTTCCACATTTTATTCTCACTATTTCTGAAGGGTCGATATGGTTTTCGTGAATTAACCCCAAAGCAGCATCCAGGGCTGTATGTGTCCTAGCACATGAGGGATATTGTTTAACCACTACACCAGAGGAGATTATATCCAATGGATTCCCCAAGTTTTGAAAAGGAGTCTCAAAATTGGCCTCAGGACTCATTACTTGACCAAAGCCCCATTCAGTTTCCAATATCTGTGAATTAGAGGTATAACCTAACTTTGCTAGCAAAACTGCTGTAATAGAGTCGTGAGCAGCCAGACCTGCATGAAGAGATTTAGTCATTGTCCCAAAATTGGCTCTTAACCCGGCACTTCTAGAGCCTGCAATCCCATACGCATAAGCCAGTTCCAAGGAGGAGAGTCCCAAAAGTTTACCGGCAGCAGTTGTTGCTCCAAAAATTCCGATGGTCGACGTAGAATGATAGCCACGTTCATAATGACTTGGATTGATGGCTTTGCCAATTTTACAGGCCGTTTCAAAACCAAGTATATAGGCAAGCAGTAATTCCTTCCCACTAGCCCCAATTTTTTCCCCCACTGCCAAAATAGTAGGCAGAAGCACCGTGGTCAGATGTCCTCGGACTTCCCAGTTTGTATCGTCAAAATCCATGACATGACACATGGTCCCATTAATTAAAGCAGTTAAAGGAAGCGAGGTCTTGAATCCCGAGCCTATAACCGTCGCATGAGGGTTTCCCCCTAAATTTCGGCTATAGTCGAGAACTACCTGCGTAGCAGGATGTCGATATCCAGCTAACATGACCCCAAGACCATCGAGCAAGCAATGTTTAGCTCTCCGAATAGCCTCCTTCGGGAGATGGTCATAGTTTATATTATAAATGAAAGAAACAAGCATTTTTGTTCCAGACATAAAAGACCTCAAATCATAATTTGGGCAAAATAAAAAATTATTGACATCTAGAACTCTTAATCCAATTTCAATAGATTCTTGAATACAAAAAATTATTATCTTTATATTTAAATTATAAATAACATTTATATTATCAGCGATAAAATATTTGTCAAGTAAAATATGAAGCCCAAATCCCGATTTAGAAAAATTGGAAACATTTGACTGAAGGATTTAGAGACATTTTTTGAAAGGTAAAACTCCTTCTGCCCAAACGCCGGAGCCTCATTGCCCTCCCGAAATTCATCCAAGAGGCAAACAGGGATCTCATATAAAAAACCAATCATCGGCATATAGCCTTTGTTCCAATTATAAGTGAACAAGGCATCAGCCTTCTCCCCAATAATCTCGGTAGCATCCGCATCTAACGTATATTCCTTCGGCCCATCCCTTCTCAATATCCTTTTGTTAATCTGGTCTCTAACCCTATCTAACCCCTTTAACCCAAGCTACCCTGTCCCAGGATCTCCCATCCTCCTTAACCAATCTCCCACCGTATCAGGCTCAGGAATCTCATCACGATCTATTAGCTTCATTAACCCTTCCTCATTGGCTAATTCCCTGAGATCCTCCAGACTTCTCCCTCCCCCCTGCAGCATTAATACCACGCTATCCACAACCACAGAGGGCTCAAACCCCCGGTTGCTCTCAGGGAACGGAAGATATCGATCAGTAAGCTCTCTCAATCCAATCCCATGATTGAACTCGGCCATCAACACCAGCCCTCCGTGAGCTGTCAACTTCTCTTTTGTCATTTCGATCTTGAATAGGAATATGGTTTGCTGTATCATAACCATAACCTCCTTTTGGTTTCACCTTGCGGGTGATATCTATATATCACCAAACCTATGAAATCCAAAGGGAGGTTTCTATTTTTTAAACTTTTATATCTTTTTTAGGGTGAAAAACGAGCATCCCTTTATAAAAGAAGATCTTCATGCTAGGAGAAATCCACCCACCATATTCATAAAAAGTGTGCCTATGTTGTATGTTGTATATTGTTGGAAGAAGAAACTCTCATTTTCGGTTGCCATGAGAACTATTGAGTGTGGATCTAGCAACAAGAAGAGGGCATTACAACAATGAAACGAAATCTGGTGAAGGGAGGCTCGTTCCTTTCGACGGCGCGATGGGTAGACTTCTAAAGCTCCACCTCTAAAAACAGGGGGAAAAGAAATTGGAGAAGTTGTTATTCACCGCGGAGCACAAGAAACCCCTGGGCAACTTCAGAAGGAACTTTCAAAGGGCGTTAAAACGCGCTGGAATCGAGAATCTCCGGTTTCATGATCTCCGGCATACGGCAGTCACAAATATGAGGAAGGGAGGGGTTGATGCGAGCGTGATTATGGCCATCACAGGCCATAAAACAATTGCTATGTTTAAGCGCTACAACCGGTTGGATCTGGAGGATAGTCAAGAAGTGATTAAAAAGCTAAATGTTTATCTATCAGGAATTAAAAGAGAAGGGATGGAAGATTGCTTCCATTTTACTTCAAATCCTACAGCAGGGAACACTTGCCTAAATCCTTGAAATCATTTGGTGTCGGTGCAGGGATTTGAATCCCGGACACTGCGGATATGAGAAAATTAACACCTTCGACCTCTGAGAAAAAGATAATCACAGGCACATTTTAAATTAATAACTACATAAAGATGGTATAATTTATATTAGGTGGCTTCAATAAAATAAGCGTTGAGACAAAGTTTCCTGGTAGTAAGAAAAACGAGAGGGCTTATCATGATCGATGTAAAACTATCTGGATATATTCCGGGTGCAATTGGCCGAGTTGCCGAACTTCATGGAAGGTATTACCATGAATACTGGGGCTTCGATTTGTTCTTCGAATCCAAAGTGGCAACTGAGCTTTCAGAGTTTCTGTGTCGCTTTAACGAAGCCCGCGATGGATTTTGGGTAGTAAGTGTAGAAGGAAGGATTGTAGGG
>Ga0315277_10007069_pt1 | contig 14574 bp, 9 predicted proteins | sample YL17G05_15_MG_FD_203695 | JGI IMG/M metagenome (GOLD analysis project Ga0315277, IMG submission 203695) | Sediment microbial communities from Yellowstone Lake, YNP, Wyoming, USA - YL17G05_15 | ecosystem: Environmental > Aquatic > Freshwater > Lake > Sediment | place: USA: Wyoming | collected... | reverse complement strand
CGACGAGGTTCTTAGCGCAACCCAAGTGGATGAGGGCCACTTTTTTCCTTGGGGAAGGGGGTTGGATCGTCATTCGTTCCCGGCGGTCAAGGGTAGATCCGGTAAAGGAGCCTGGGAAAGGGGATGGTTTCGCGGATGTGCTTGATCCCGCAGATCCAGGCCACCGTCCGTTCGACGCCCAGGCCGAAACCGGAGTGGGGGAAGGAGCCAAACTTTCTCAGATCGATATACCACTCGTAGGCTTCGCGGGGCAGGTCGTTCTCCCTGATCCGCCGTTCGAGGAGGACGAGGTCGTGGATGCGCTGGCCGCCGCCGATGATCTCTCCGTAACCCTCCGAGGCCAGGAAGTCGACACCCAGGACCAAGTCCGGCCGGACAGCGTCCGGCTGCATGTAAAAAGCCTTAATTTTGGCGGGGAAATGGGTGACGCAGACGGGAGTCGGGAAGATCTCTGAAATGATCGCTTCTTCGGGGGCCCCGAAGTCATCGCCCCATTCGATGGTGGAGCCTTTCTCCTTGAGCTTGGGAACGGCTTCATCATAGGTCAGCCGCGGAAAGGGCTTTCGGATAACCGCGAGACGCTTGGTGTCCCGCTCGAGGACCTCCAGGTCGTCCTTCCGTTTTTCCAGGACACGTTCGATGATGAAGACAATGAGATCCTCTCCGAGTTCCGTGATGTCCTCGAGCGTCGCGAAGGCGACCTCGGGCTCAACCATCCAGAACTCGATGAGGTGACGGCGGGTCTTGGATTTCTCGGCCCTGAAGGTCGGACCGAAACAGTAGACCTTGCCGAAGGCCGCGGCCGTGGCCTCGTTGTAAAGCTGTCCGCTCTGGCTGAGATAGGCCTTCTGGTCGAAGTATTGCGTTTCGAAAAGCGTCGTCGTCCCTTCGCAGGCGCTCGGCGTCAAGATGGGCGTATCCATCAGACGGAAACCGCGGCCGTCGAAGAAGTCCCGGATGGCCTTGACGATCTCCGCCCGGACCCGAAGGACGGCATGCTGTTTCTGCGAACGCAGCCACAGGTGTCTGTGCTCCATCAGGAACGGCGTGCTGTGCTCCTTTAGCGTGATCGGATAATCCTGGGCCACCTGAAGGACCTCGATCTCATGGATGGTGAGCTCGTGACCTCCCGGCGCCCGTTTGTCTTCCCGGACGCGGCCCCGGACGATGACGGAGGACTCCTGGGTCAGGGAATCGAAGGTCAGGAACAGGGGATGTTCCTTTTCTGCCGAGAAGATCGTTGCCTGGATGATCCCCGTTCCGTCTCGGACGAGGAGGAACCGGACTTTGCCGCTCGAGCGCTTGTTGTAAACCCAGCCGCGGACCTCGATGTCCTGGTCCTTGTGGCCGGCGATGTCCTCGATGTAAATCCACTTCATAATGCGGGAATTATAGAGCTTTTGAAGGACGAAATCAATTCTTGATGCGGGCGAAACGGAGGTAGGATTTGAGGTTGGGATCGCGGCCGAGGAGGGCATCGGCGGCCCTGAGCGAAGCCTGGAGGTCCTTGTCGGAGGGGTCGCAGATGGCCGCGTCGAGGCCCCGGCCCATGGCCAGCGCCAGAAGGGTCCGATTGATGAGGCCCCTTTGAGGAAGGCCGAAAGAGACGTTGCTCAACCCGGCAATGGTCCTGACCTCCGGGAGGGCCTCCTTGATTGCGGCCAGGGAGTCCAGGAAAAGCCGGACCGCTCCGGGATCGGCGGCGACGGGCCGGACGAGGGGATCGACGAAGATATCCCCGGAGGACAGGCCCTGGCTGGCCAGAAGTTCAACCATTTTCCGGGCGATGTTCAGGGCTATATCCGGGTCCTTGGGCAACCCCCTGTCGTCCAGGCACAGGACGATGACCCGCGGCTTATGCTCCCGGATGAGCGGCAGAAGGTGTTCGATCCTGCTCCTTTCCGCCGTGAGCGAGTTGACGATGGCCCGGCCTTCATGGACTTTGAGCCCGGCTTCGATGGCCTCAGGGTTGGGGCTGTCGATGGCCAGGGGGAGCGAGACTGCTTTTTGGAGGAGGGGAATGGCCCAGGTGAGCGTCGGGATCTCTTCCTCCATGAGCGCGGCCGCATTCAGGTCGATATAGTCCGCGCCGGCATCCTTCTGCCGGACGGCTTCCGCCGCCAGAAAATCCCCGTAACGCCTCTGCATGGCCTCAAGGACAGGGCGTCGCGTGGAATTCAGACGTTCACCGATGATGATCATGGCAACGGATCGAAGGCGGAGATCTTCCTCAGTTTTTCGACGATACCCGGAAGTTCATGGAGCACGGCGTCCACGTCCTCGTCCGTGCTGAACCTGCCCAGAGACATGCGGATGCACGACCTCGCGATCTCAGGCCTGAGCCCGATGGCCAGGAGCACATAAGACGCCTCATCGGAATCCTCGCTGCAGGCCGATCCGGTGGATACGCAGATCTCCTTGGTGGCTAACGCCAGGAGGATCGCCTCGGCTTCGAGGCCGGGGAAGGCGAAGTTCAGCGTGCTCATGACGCGCTTTTCAGGATGCCCGTTGAACTTGACCTTAGGGATCTTTTCTTCAATGCCGGTCTTGAGCCTGTCGGCAAGCTTTTCGATACGGTCCTTGTCTTTCTTCCACCTATCGGCGAGGATGCGCACGGCCTCACCGAATCCGACGATGCCGGAGGTGTTCTCGGTCCCGGCCCTTAATCCCCGCTCCTGGTGGCCGCCGTGGAGGAACGGCCGGATATTCGTGCCCCTCCGGATGTAGAGGGCCCCGATCCCCTTGGGACCGTAGACCTTGTGGGCCGAGACCGTCAGCAGGTCTACGTCGAGCTTGTCCGCGTTGACCTCGATCTTGCCGAACGTCTGGACCGCATCGGTATGGACGAGCGCGCCCTTGTCATGGGCGATCCGGACGACGTCCTTGATGGGTTGGATGGTCCCGATCTCGTTGTTGGCGTGCATGATGGAAACGAGGGCCGTCCGGGGAGTGACCGCGTCCCTGAGGAAATCCAGGTCGATGAGGCCGGTCCCATCCACTGGGACATAGCTGACCTTGACGCCCTTTTTTTCGAGGTACCGGGCCGTTTCCAGGACGGCCGGATGCTCGAAGACCGACGTGACGATCTCGTTCTTATCCGGGTTCGCGTCCAGGACGCCGTTCAGGGCGAAATTATCGGCCTCTGTGCCCGAACCCGTGAACGTGATCTCGGACCTGTGCGCCCCGAGGAATCCGGCCACGGCCTCCCGGCTTTCGGTCACGATCTCCTTGGCCTTACGGCCGATAGGGTAGAGGGACGAGGGGTTCCCAAAGTGCTCCTTGAGGAACGCAGTCATCTTTTCGGCCACGCGCGGGTCCAACGGGGTCGTCGCGTTATTGTCCAGGTAAACCATCGATATTCACCAGTTCTTTCGTCTCGCGGTCGAATCGCTTTTTCTCATTATACTCCTCTTGATCCATTCCGTTAAGCGCATTGAATCATCTCAAACTCAAGTCCTATCGCCAATTTTGGAAATCATATAAGACGAGTTCGTTCACGAGGCGGTCCGCACCATCGAGCGCCAGTGAAAAGTTGCCTGGCGATAAATAGCGACCCAGTGCTGTAAAGAATATTGACGAGGGCCGCGCGGATTCGGCGTCCGATTCCGGACAACCGCGGTCTAGGTATCGAACAGTCTGTCTTATTTCCCCTTGCGGTTTTATCTGAGCGGGGAATATCGGTTTGGCATGTTTTGTGCTGGGTGAAAGATAGGGTGAAATTTGATATAAGAAGAGAATGAAGCACATGACGAAATCTCTGCCCTTGATCGTTTTTTCTTTGGCCCTCAGTTTCTATCCGGCTTCCGCGGGCGCGTCCGAAATCCACGACGCCGTCCGGGCGGGCGATTTGGCCAAGGTCAAGGCGCTTGTTGCCAAGGACGTCAAGGTCGTCAACGAAAAGGACGCCCGGGGCCGAACGCCTCTCCATTTCGCGAGCTACGCAGGGAATCGGGATATCGTCGCTTTTCTCCTCGCCAGCGGGGCCGACGTCAGGGCGACCGACCCGGACGGATTCACTCCCCTCCATTGGGCGGCTTCGGCCGGTCAGGCCGACGCGGCTCGGGCCTTGATCGCGGCAGGCGCGGATCCCAACGCCCGGGGCGGACCGGGATTGACGACGTTGGAATCGGCCTTCTACGGACGTCATCCGGAGGCGGTCGAGGCGCTTCTCCAGGGAGGGTTGAGGGTCGAGACCAAAGGAGAGGAGGGGCGCGCGCTTCTCCACCGGGCGGCCTCGGCCGGGTTCCTCCCGCTGGTCGAGTACCTTCTAGTAAATGGGGCTGACGCCGCGTCGAAAAGCGACGGCGGCGGGACTCTGCTCCATTCGGCGGCCGCGGGCGGACTGAGCGCCCTGGTGCGGAAGATGCTTGACGGCGGCGCGGACGTCAACGCCGTCGACGACCTAGGGCAAGCGCCGCTCCATCTAGCCGCCGTAGGAGGACGCAAGGACATCGTTGACTTCCTGATCGCCAAAGGGGCGGATCCCAAGGCCGTCTGCCGCGACGGTCGCAACCTCCTCCATTGCGCGGCGGCCGGAGGGCTTGTCGACCTCATGGACCGCCTGCTCAAGGCCGGCTTTCCCATCGACGGCCCCGACCGCTACGGTCGCACGCCGCTTCTCAAGGCTGCTGAGGGCGGATCGGATGTTGCTGCGGAATTTCTCCTCTCCGGGGGAGCGAATGTCATGAGCCGCGATTACTATAACCAGACTCCTCTCCATGAGGCGGCGTTCTCCGGCAACCTCCGGCTTCTCGACATTCTGGTTAAGCACGGCGCCGACGTCCACGCCGTTAACGAAGAAGGGTCCACGCCCCTTCTCTATGTCTCCCAGGCCGGCCGGGCCGAGGTCATCGATTGGCTGCTCGAGCATGGGGCAAGGCTCGACGTCCGGAACAAGATCAATGAAACGCCGCTGAGCTGGCCGCTGGTGAACGGCTTCCAGGAGCTCGTCCAAAAACTCTGGCCGCAGGCCGAAGCCCTCAAGAACAGGGATTTACTGGACAAATATCCGCTCCATCGGGTCGCGTATCACGGGAACGCCCAGGCTGCCGCGTTTCTGCTGGGGAAGGGCGTGCCGATCGAGGCCAAGGACGATTCCGGCCGGACGCCATTCCAAAGGGCCGCCCAGGGCGGGAATGTCGAACTGGCCCAGATGCTCCTCGAAAAGGGCGCCAAGGTTGACGCTCCGGGCCCGGAGGGTTCAACCCCGCTTCACTTGGCGGTGAAGAAAGGGCGGAACGACATGGTCCGCTTCCTTCTCCAAAAAAGGGCGGATCCCAAGGCGAAAGATGGTAAGGGCCGTACGCCGCTGAACCTGGCTTTGGAATATTCCTATCCAGATATTGTGAGCATCCTCAAAGACGCGGGGTCGGAGCCGACGCCGGGCGCCGAGACGCTTGATGTCGCCTCGCTGCTGGCCAAGCCCCTCAAGGACGGAAAAGCGATCGTCTGGTCCCTGGGACATTGCGGGTTTGCAGTCAAAACCAGAAGCCGCCTCCTGATCTTCGATTACCTCGGTCGAGGGATGCGCCCGGAAAAACCTTCTCTGGCCAACGGTTTTGTCAACCCGGAGGAGATCAAGGACCTGGACGTCGTGGTCTTTGTCTCTCACAACCATCCCGATCATTTCGATCCGATGATCCTCTCCTGGCAGTCGACCATTAAAAACATCACCTACCTGTTCGGTTGGAAAGCCGGGAAGGGCAGCCGCGCTATCGACCTTCCGGCGCCGCGGGCTACGAAAACACTCAATGGCCTGGAGGTCTTCACCGTCAACGACTGGCACGACACCGTCCCCGAGGTTGCCTACCTGGTCAAATTGGACGGATTGTCGATTTATCATTCGGGCGATTACATGGGCCCGATCAACGATTACCAAGCGGACATGGACTATATGCGGAACAAGGCGGGAAGGATCGATATCGCCTTCATCGAGCAATTCAAGCAAGCCGAATCGCTCGTGCCGAGTATCGTTTTCCCCATTCACGCCTGGGACCGGGAATACATGTACGGCGCCTTCGCCCGGGAAGCGGCCGCCAAAAAGCTCCCCTCGCGCGTCATCTGCCCCGAGAACAGAGGAGACCGCTTCAGGCTGTTCTGAAGGACGGTCGTGGAAAGGAAGGAGATCGAAGGGATGGAAAAGAATGGCAACCATGTGGGGAGCCGATAAGATAAAATCACTCGTCGGCCTGGGTATCGCTTGTCTTTTGTTATGCGACGTTTCAACCGTGCAGTTGAACAAAATTAAATAACTCTCGCCAATGAAGAGGTTTTTAAGGAGCCAAAATGAGAAGACTCATTTCGATCCTGATGTGTTTTTTCTGCGTCGGGTTTTCCTGCCGTTCGAACGCCGGGACCAGGAAAGAGGTCCAATTCACGTCGGGTGATTTCCGGATTGTCGGAGAATTGACGTTTCCGGAAGGGGACGGGCCGTTTCCGGTCGTTTTGTTCGTGCACGGCGATGGACCCGCGGAGAGAACCGGGTATTCCCATAAAAAGGGGCGTATGTGGAAGGCGGGCTATGCCACTTTCGTATGGGACAAACCCGGCTATGGAGAATCAACGTGGAGATTCGAGGAAAAAGCATTGCTTCACCAGCGCGCGCAAATCCTGCTGGACGCCATCGAGGTGATGAAAAACGAGCCCTTGATCGATCCCCATCGGATCGGCGTGTGGGGCATCAATCAAGGCGGCTACGTGATGTCGATCGCGTTATCCAGAAGCGACGATATTTCCTTCATGGTCGCCGTCTCATGCCCGGGGCGAGTCGTCGGCCACCCAGATTTCCTATCTGCTCAAATCGGTCGCCGAGTGCGCCGGGGCCTCGAAGGAAACAGCGGACGCCCTCGAAAAAGCTGTTTACGCCATCAACTGCGCGAAGACGTATGAGGAGTATGTGGAGCTCGCCCAGGAAATGAAAGCGTATGAGAAATATATCGAGGACTTTGTCGGAAAAAACTCGGGTCCCAAGCCGAGAGAGAAATGGGACGAGGCCGGGCCGGAATTCCTTTTCGACCCGATAGAGAATATCGAGCGGACAAGGATCCCCATCCTGGCCTTTTTCGGGGAAAGAGACAAACAGGCCGATCCGATCCAAGGGGCCGAGGCCTATCGGAAAGCGGTCGGACTCGGCAAAAACACACTCTCCAAGGTGGTGATGGTCCCCGGCGTCGATCACGTTCTCGTCTTTTCCCCCACCGGCTGCATAAAAGAGTGGCAGACGAGAGCCAGAGAGCAATGGAATAACCACTCCCCGGTTTATCTCGACACGATGGAAGAATGGCTAATTACATTAAAAAAAAGGGGAGCGTGAGGACGGAGATTTCCATGCACTTCCAGTCGAGAATGACGCTGGGGGCGGGTTCACCACGAGAGGACGGACGGCCAAGGAGGTCAGATGAAAACGCGTTCGGCTATTTGGATTGAGGGTCTTGTTTTCCTCCTGTTTTTTGTTTCCATTGTCGTCCGGGACGGCACCGGCCTTTCCGGCGCGAACGAGCTCATGCAAATCGAACGGTCCATCCGGGATTGCATCGGCTGGGCCAAGACGAAGGATTTCCGCGTCCTCTATAGCATCGTCGCTAACGATGCGGATTTCCTCGAAGTGCATCCGGACGGCGCCGTCGTCATGGGGTTCGATGATTTCAAAAAAGCAGAGACGTTCTGGGGCAGTCCTGATTTCAAGGCGATCCGCTACGAGATCCGGGACCTCAAGATCAAGCTGTCGAAGTCGGGGGACGTGGCCTGGTTCTTCTGTATCCTCGACGACATCAACGAGTGGAAGGGCCAGCCCGCGAACTGGGAGAATACCCGCTGGACGGGGGTTCTCGAGAAGAGGGACGGCCGCTGGGTGATCGTCCAGCAGCATTATTCATTCGCCGCGAAGGATTAAGGATTCACGTTTTTCCGGAGGTATCTCATGAAGCCGCTTTCGAAATTGTCCATAGGTTTCATCTATGGCTTGATGTTGACGCTTATTGCCGTTGGCTTATCCGGGCAGCCGGCGCGGGGACTGGGCCCCTGGAATGCGGATCAGGACGGCCAGCGGGAACCACTTCAGCTCACCTATTTCGCCAATATGGGCGTCTTGGTTTCCTCGGGAAATCAAAAGGTGCTGATCGACGCCCTCTTCGACCGGCCCAATGAGGCATACCACGCTCCCTCTCCGGAGACCCTCGAAAAAATGATGAAGGGCGAGGCCCCCTTCGACGGGGTCGACCTGTTGCTGGTCACCCACAACCACCCCGATCATTTCGACGCCCGCCTGGTCGCCCGCTACCTGGAAGCATTTCCCGACTCGGTTCTGCTGGCCCCCGCAGATGCCGCGGCGGAATTGCGGACGGCGGCGACAAACTGGGCGAGAATCGAGTCGCGCTTCATCCCGCTCGACCTGAAGGTCGGAGAGAAAGAACGGCGAGACCCGAATCGAATCCCCGTCACGGCCTTCCGCACCCTGCACAGCGGCGACCGGGAATCCCCGATGAACGTCATGTACCTCTTCGAGCTCAACGGCTGGCGCGTCTTCCACGAAGGTGATTCGCCGGGGAAAACCGATGAATATCGGGATTTCGGACTGGGCAGCGCTCTGGTCGACCTGGCCCTGGTCCATTTCTGGTTTCCCCTCGAGCCCAATTGCGCGCGTTTCTTGTATGAAGTCCTCAAGCCGGATCACATCGCCCTGATGCACTTGCCAATCCGGCTGGAAAGCGACGCACCCGGCAAGATCGACCAGGTCCGCGAGTATTATAAGGACATTTTTCTCATGCTGCCCGGGATGCCGAGCAAGACATTCCAAAAGGAAAATATCAGCGGGAAAGCGTCATTTTCAGCCGGCGCTATCTTGTCTGACAGGGAGAGTTTCTTCGGCCAGGCCCCGCCTGGTTTGCAGCCGGTCAAGTTCGTTCCCGAGATCCTGACCTCTGAGAAACATCCCCATGGACAACTGACATTCTCTCCGGATGGAAAGAGCGTCTTCTGGGCGGCGATGCTTCAGGATGGACCCGAGCAGACGATCTATTGCAGCACCTTCAACGGAAAAACCCTTTCCAGACCCGAAGTCGCCCCGTTCGCGGCCGCCTCCGGTAACGGCGGTCCGGCGTTCTCCGCTGACAGCAAACGGTTGTTCTTCAGCGCCGAACTCCCTCCGTCGGGCGATTCGCCCGGACGGCCCACCGCGATCTGCTATGTTGACAAGTCCGGTTCGGGATGGGGCAAACCCACGCCGATCGGGTCCACGATCGACACTCTGATGACCAAAGGACAGGTGTCTATCGCCCGGAGCGGAAATATCTATTTCTCGGGGAGAGTGCTCACGGAAAATACGCCAGGCATTTACATATGTAGATATTCCGATGGCAAGTATCTGTCTCCGGAGAAGCTATCAGGGCCTCTCACCTCCGTAGCCCTGCTGGTGGATCCGTGGGTCGATCCGGACGAGAAATTCATGTTGCTCTCCTGTCCTCCCCTGGAGGGTCCGCCTATGCTCACCGACATCGGCATCAGCTATCGTCAGGCGGACGGGACCTGGAGCAAGCCGGCCGGGATCGGCGGAGCCGTCAATACGCCGGCCTACGAACGTTTCCCGTCGCTTTCAAGAGATGGCAAGTATCTCTTTTTTATCCGGTCATTCGGCGAAGGGTTCGTGAGTGATCAGGCTCATTTCTATTGGGTCGAGGTGTCAAAAAAAACGTTCCGTTCTGGATGAGCCCCGATTTCAAATATATCCACGTTCGTCCTCGGGGCTGAGCTTCGGATCCAGGCTCTGAAAGCTGAGGAAGCGGCCAAGAGCCGGCTGCCGGTGAAGTGACGCAGGCGCCAACCACCGCGTCTAGCGTGAATTCGAGTCAAGAGCGGCCAAGCGCTTTCGCGCGTCGGCCAACTCCGGATGGGCCTTGTCGGCGTCCTTCCAGTATTCGAGGAATTTCCTATACTCGGCCGCCGCGCCGGCCTTGTCCCCTTTATCCTCGAGGACGCGTCCCAGCCAGTAATGGTAGAGAGGATGGATGAAGTAGCGGATCTGGTTTTGAGGGTCGATGGTCATGAGTTTCCGATATTCGGCAACGGCCTTGTCCAGCTCACCTTTCTTCCAATAAGCCCGAGCCAGGACGTCCTTGAAAAAGGGCGTGTTATAAAAAGCCACGTCGGGGGTCGTCATGCCGCGGAAATTTATCAACTGCAATCGTTCGGCGGCGGCGACGGCTTTCTCCGGGGAATCTCCGGCCAGAGCGACCTCGGCGTCCAGAAGCTGATACAAGAAAGTCATATCGTTCAGGTCTTCTTGATTCAAAGTCGGAAGGAGGGATTTGATTTCCTCGAGACGGGCTCGAGCGTCCTCCAGGCTTCCTTGTTCGAGGTCCGCCCAGCCGAGGTCAAAGGCATGCTGGGCTGCGTAGGCATTTTGCTTGGCTGGATCTCCTCGCCTATAGTATTCATAATAGGCGAGAAACGCTTTCCGGGCTTGTTCGAACCGGCCCAAGTCACAGTAAATGAAGCCCGAAATCCAGTCCAGGGTGGCCACGAGATAGCCCGAATCATACGACTCGATGATTTTTCTCAGGGATAGATACCCGGCCAGGGATTTTTCCAGGCGGCCCAATAAATAATCATAGAAATTCACGAGCCACAGCCCTTCCAGCTTCCCGGTGGGTGTAGTCCTGGACAGGAACTCCTCCAGCCAACGGGACGTCTCGCCGTAGTTTTCTCTCAGGGCGGAAATGTAGGTCAACCCGTTGCAGGCCGAAGTGAAATCCGGCCTTGCGTCCAGGGCTTCCTTGTACTTCAACTCGGCTTTGTCCAGCCGTCCCATCCGCAGGTAAAGCTCGGCCAAGGAGTCAATGGGGTTGGCGTCGCCCGGGTTCGCCGCGATGTAACGCTCGAAGGCGGCTTCAGCTTTTTCATAATCCCCGGTTTTGGCATAGGCATATCCGAGCATGTTGAAAGCGGGTCCGAAGTTCGGGTCAAGGGCGATGGCCTTCTCAATCTCCGGGATGGCCTCTGAATAGCTTCCATAGGCATAATAATGACTTCCCAGTTCATAGTGAGCGTGTTTTTCCTGGGGATACTTATCCGTCAGCTCCTGTAGAAGTCGGCGCTTTTTTTCGGAATCTCTCTCGATCGTCCCGGCGTAGCCCGCCTCGATGTAGAGCCTCTCTTTCTCTGAGGCCCTGTCGGCGTATTCCTTGGCTTTTTTCAAGGCTTCGTCCCGAGCCTTGAGATCGACCAGCAGATACTCGGCTTCGGCCAAATAAAGATAGGCCACGGCAAAGACCGGATCTAAAGCGATGGCCTTTTCCAGGAATTTTTTGGCGTCCGAGCCATAAAGATTATCGGCATCGTCGCGACCCCGGAGAAAATAGTTGTAGGCTTCCATGGAACTCGTCGTGAGGTCCACGATCTTCGGCAGGGGCATCTCAATCTTGAGGGCAGGGCGGCCGATCCCCCGCGATACGGCGCGGCTGATTTCGTCGATCTGAGACCTGAGGATGCTGTTGACTCCCTCGCCCCTGGCGGAGGCGCTTTTCAGGAGCTCTCTGCTCGCGGCGTCCAGCACCTTGACGTCCGAGACGAATGTTTCCCCCGCCTTGCTGTAAAATCCCACGACGACCGCCTCGATCTTTTCCCTGCGGCAGACCTCGAAGGCGGCCTCCTCGTCGTAAAGGGCGGATTCGTCCTTGCCGGCTTGACGGAAAAGGTCCTTCAACCTCTGCCAGGAGGCGACCCGTATGTGTTTCGACTGTTCGAGGCTGGTGATGAGGAGGTTGGGGATGGTCTCTCGAAGGTAATCGAGGCCTGCGTCGCCGGTCTGGTTCTTGAAACCGAGGACGGCGACAGTGCGCTTCGAACCCTCACTCGCCGGAATGAACTGCCAGATAAGGAGCGCGGCCAGCGCGAGGAGCAGGACGGCCGCCGGGACCCAGATCTTCCTCGACGGCAGCCTGACCGTGATTTCCTTCGAGGTCTGGGGCCTGCGGAGCGGAAGGGTGTGGGTCGTCACCGGCAGAGTCTTTTCGATCCGGACAAGCTCCGTCAGCAGGGCGTCCGCGCTCTGGTACCGCTTGTCCCTCGTCTTCTCCAGGCATTTCAGGACGAGCTGCCGGAGGTCTTCCGGAATCTGGGCATTGAGCGTCCGCGGGTCCGGCGGCGGCTCGCTTTTCTGCTTAACGGCAATGCTGAGCGGGGTGTCGCCTTCGAACGGGAGGCGTCCCGTCAGCATCTCGAAGAGGACCACACCCAGCGAGTAGATGTCCGAACGTGCGTCGGCCTCCTTCCCGTCCACCTGTTCGGGCGACATGTACTCGGGAGTCCCGATAATCACGCCGGCGCCCGTTATGCCCTTGGCTTTGACTGAGCGGGCGATCCCGAAATCCATGATCCGGGCGCAGCCCTCGCGGTCGATCATGATGTTCTGGGGCTTGAGGTCGCGGTGGACGACGCCCAGGCGGTGGGCTTCGGCCAGCCCCTCGGCGGCCTGCCTAGCGATGGCGACGGCCTTGCCGACGGGCAGAGCCCCGATGCTGTGGATGAGAGTCTTGAGGTCCTCGCCCGGGACGTATTCCATGGTGATGAAGTAGGTTCTGGTCTCTTCTTCGCGACCGAGGTCGTGCATCCGGCAGATGTGGCGGTGGGAGACGGCCCGGGCCAGCCTCAGCTCGCTCCGGAAGCGCTCAACAGTCTGCTCGTCCGAGGCGATATCGGGATTAAGGAGCTTGAGGGCGAGCTTCTCCCGGACTTCCGTGTCGAAAACCTTGTAGACGCGCCCCATGCCGCCCTTGCCCAGCTCCTCGATGACCTGATAGCGGCGGGCGAAGGTCGTCCCGGTTGTAAGCTCGCGGATGGGCGTGATCAGGGTTTCGGTCGAGGCCGGTGGGTCGCCTTCGGGGCGTAGAGGGGCGGCGCACCGGCCGCAGAAACGCGTGCCGGAGGGATTCTCGAATCCGCACCGGGAGCAATTCACAGGCCTTACCGCCCTTGCTTGTTCTTTTGCTGAGCTTGAGATTAGCAGGAATGCGGCGGATAGTCAACTCAAATGGCGATCCCTTCGTGGGCCTTGTTGCCATCTGCCTTGATCCAGTCCACGGGCCGAAAAGCTCCACCCCGCCGCCGCTTATTACGGCGATTGACATCGCCGCACAGCCGGCGATATATTATCGACCGCCCTCAAGCTGACCGAAGAAAACAAAATTACCGAGCTTAAAGAAGAGTCCGACGAATAAGCATTCACAAGGGCCACGACCCGGCGATGCGAGGAGGTCATATGTCTACAAGAATTAAGTCTATCCCTTACGTCGTTACCTTAGCATTTCTTTCGACAATCGTTTGTTGCCGTCAAAAAGCCCCCGAAATAAAGGCCGACATTGTTTTATGGAATGGAAATATCGTTACTATGGACACTTATCTCCCTCGTGCCCAAGCCGTGGCCATATTGGGAAACCGTATTATCCGTGTGGGCAACGACAAAGACGTTAAGCCTCTTATCGGAGAAAAGACAAGGGTTGTAGACCTGGAGCAGAAGTCGGTTATCCCCGGAGTGATCGACGCGCACGTTCATCCGTTTGGCGCCGGCCGGGCTCTGACCGTTCTGGATTTGAAAGGGCTTAGCAAGGAGCAGATCCTGGAAAAGGTGGCCCGCAAAGCTAAAGAAGCAAAGGCAGGAGACTGGATTGAAGCAGAGGGATGGGACCAGGGCTTCTGGGAGAAAAAGGAATTCCCTACGAGATATGAATTAGATGCGGTAACCCCGGATAATCCGGCGGCTCTATCTCGAATAGATGGCCATTCAGGCTGGTATAATAGCCTGGCTTTACGATTATCCAATATCGATAAGAAGACCAAGGATCCAGAAGGCGGACGAATATTGCGAGATGCCCGGGGAGAGCCTACAGGTATCCTCATTGATGAAGCCATGGCCTTTATTGAAAGAGAGAAGTCCAGCGAAGGGCTGGAGCGCAAAGAAACTTATATCAAGCTGGCTATGGAGAAGTTTAGAAAGTGGGGGGTCACCGGGATCCACGATGCCGGCGCGGACAAGGAATCTTTGCAGGTCTATGAAAAGCTCAGGCAAAAAGGCGAGCTCACGGTTAGAGTCTATGCCATGATCAGTGCGGGCAGCGATGCTTTTCCCGAAGCTCTCGGTCAAGGACCCCGGGTTGATAATTTTCTTACGGTGAGAAGCGTTAAATTGCTCATCGATGGGGCATTGGGTTCTCGAGGGGCCTTGCTCTTTGAACCCTATTCTGATTCGCCCGATACATCAGGCCTGCAGATGATGAAGGACGAAGACGCTTATTCCATAATCAAGAACTCTCTAGAAAGAGGATTTCAGGTCTGTACGCATGCCATCGGAGATAAGGCTCTTCATATCATGTTGGACCTCTATCAAAGAGCGCTGGAAGAAAATCCTGTTGAGAATCACCGATTCAGGATTGAACACGCATCCGTAATCCAGAAGCAGGATTTGCCCAGATTCAAAGAGATGAATGTGATAGCTTCGATGCAGCCGATTTTCATAGGAGAATACGGGCGTTGGGCCGAGGACCGATTGGGGCCCCAGAGGATCAAAAATGTTCTTATTTTCAG
>Ga0315277_10007068_pt1 | contig 14578 bp, 12 predicted proteins | sample YL17G05_15_MG_FD_203695 | JGI IMG/M metagenome (GOLD analysis project Ga0315277, IMG submission 203695) | Sediment microbial communities from Yellowstone Lake, YNP, Wyoming, USA - YL17G05_15 | ecosystem: Environmental > Aquatic > Freshwater > Lake > Sediment | place: USA: Wyoming | collected... | reverse complement strand
ATCTGGGGCCAGCCGTTTCGACTCTCGGGCACATTCTGGGGAATCGTTGCCGTCCAGGTTTTCGTCAGCGCGCCATTTCTGATCAAAACCGTCTATCAAGCCTTCGATGCGATGGGAGAGGGCTATGAGATGACGGCGCGAACGCTTGGTGCGGGTCCGGCCGACGCGTTTGGACGGGTGGCGTTGCCGTTGGCCTCGCGCGCCATCATGATCGGACTGATTCTGGCGTGGTCGCGCGCGGTGAGCGAAGTCGGATCGGTCGAATTGTTCGCTTACTATCCAATGACTGCACCGATCCTGATCGCCAACAAGGCGAGCCAGCTGGGAATTGACCAGGCGCGACCGATCGCGGTGCTGCTCGTGTTGACGTGCTTGTTCATTTTCCTGGGACTGCACGTCGGGCGCACTCTGGCCACGCGCCCATTTCGTTCGGGTAGGACCGACACTCGGGTCGGGCCACCATAAGTGCGCGACGGGAATGTCGCGCCCACTGACCGATGATGTGAGTATGATCCGGATCGAACAGCTGCGAAAAGCATGGCCCGGTTTCGCACTCGAGGTCGAGCGGCTGGAAATCGGCGCGGGCGAGTATTTCGTTGTTCTCGGCCCCAGCGGTGCGGGCAAAACGGCGCTGCTCTTGTGCCTCGCCGGAATCCTCCAACCCGACAGCGGTCGGATTTGGCTCGATGAGCGCGACGTGACCGACTGCCCGCCCGAACGCCGCGCCGTCGGATGGGTCTCGCAGTCCAACACGCTATTCCCTCATCTAACCGTTGCAGGGAACATCCGATTTGGTCGGCGGTATTGCGGCAGGACAAGTTGCCAACCCGTCCCACAAGGGCAAGATGGCCATGCCACGTCGTTTGATCAGCGCGCCGCCCGCCTGATCGAATTACTCGAACTCGCGCCGCTACTCGACCGGATGCCGGGCGACTTGAGCGGCGGCGAAATGCAGCGCGTCATGCTGGCGCGGGCGCTGGCCCGCGAACCGCGCGTTCTGCTTCTCGACGAGCCGTTGCGCGGCCTCGATCCGACGACCCAGGAACGCCTGTGCGACGAACTGGCGCGCATTCACCGCAAAGTCGGTACGACAACTTTTCACATCACCCACGCCCATATTGAAGCGCGCGCGCTGGCCGATCGGATCGCTGTCTTGCGCGACGGGCGAATCGAACAGATCGGCGCGGCGGAAGAGGTCTTCGAGCGACCGGCCACATGCTTTGTTGCACGCTTCACCGGCGCCGAAAATCTCTTTGTTTTGTCGGGTGCGGGAGCCTCGGCAATTCAAGAAGAAGCGCAAGTGCTCGACCGGAATCTCCTTCCACCGGGCCTCATTGCCGACGACGCAACTCATATCGCGATTCGTCCCGAACATGTGGAAATCTGGCCGGACGAAGAAGCACCTGTCGCCGCACCAGCCGGCTCGCTCCGATTGAAAGGAACCATCGTTTCATTGGCCAAACACGGCGGCTGGCTGCGCGTGACCGTCCGCTGCGAGAGAACATCCTGGGTCGCCCTGATTCACCCGCGCGATGCAACACGGCGCGCCCTCGAAGCCGGTGGTAACGTCGTTGCCTCTGTCGAGCGGCAACATCTTGTGCGCGTTTCTATTTGAACAATGAATCATTGCAATCGCGAAACCAAACTCCACAATCGCTGCCGTGAAGAGATGACAATACGGGAGGTGTACGCCAAATGAACTATCGAAGAATTATCCCGTGCTTGGACACAAAGAATGGACGACTGGTCAAAGGGATCAACTTTGTGAATCTGAAGGACCTCGGCGATCCGGCGGAGGCCGGCGCGGCTTACAGCAAGGCGGGCGCCGACGAGTTGGTCTTGTTGGACATCACGGCAACGCTCGAAGGCCGCGCGACGCTTCTCGATGCGGTGAAACGAACCATCGAACGCATCTCCATTCCTCTGACCATCGGCGGCGGGGTCCGAAACCTCAACGACATGGAAACGCTGTTCAATCTGGGCGTGGCGGCGGTTTCGATCAACACGGCGGCGGTGCTTCGGCCCGAGCTCATCACGGAAGCGAGCGCGCAGTTTGGCCGCAAGCGAATCGTCGTCGCCATTGACACGCGAAAGTCCGACGCTCTTCCTTCGGGCTTCGAGGTCATGATCAGCGGCGGCACAAAGCCTACGGGCATGGATGCGGTCGAGTGGGCAAGGAGGGCCGAGGAGTTCGGCGCCGGCCAGATTCTTCCGACCAGCATGGATGCCGACGGAACGCAGGCGGGCTACGACATTCCGATGACGCGCGCAATTGCCGACGCCGTCAAACTGCCTGTCATTGCCTCCGGTGGCGCAGGAACCCTCGAACACCTCTATAAGGGAATTGTCGAAGGCCACGCCGACGCTGTTCTGGTCGCCTCAATCGTCCATTATGGAAAGTACTCCATTCGACAGATAAAGAGATATCTCGACGGCCGCGGCATTCCGGTAAATCGGTAAAGAGAGTATCAACCACCAAGATGTCCTTCTCGGCGTCTTGGTGTCTTTGTGGGGGCAATTGTTTTGCCGGCTCATCGTAAATCCTTGTGCAAGAGGCTGTTCTTGTTCTCCGAGCGATTTGCTTTTTATCCCGTAAGGATGGTCGAGAACAGCCCAGCAATTCATTCCAGTCTCGTTCAATCTTGCCATTTGTCACGAGTTCCAGGGTGAAAAGCACAAACCCGACACCGGGTCGAAGTGGCGACGCATGATAATTCATGAGGAGCCGGAAAACCTTCGACCATCCGCAATAAAATGAGCGACCAGTCATCCCTGTTGCTTTCTCATTCATCGTTCAGGGTTCATCGCTTATCATCGGAAAAATCCCGCTTGCGTCCCGGCGCACAAAATGACAAAGTGCTGCTTGGTCATCTATTCTATCCATTTCCCGGCGTTGCCGGGTCGAAAAAAGGAGGAGCGCAATGCACACGAAGTCTGTCGGAGTAGGGCTGTTGATTGTGATGCTGGGTTTCGCCGCAACACTCGCGGCGGCGGCTCAGGACGAGACCGCGCCCTATCTGGGCAAATGGGCCATTACACTTCAAAATGCCGGCGGGACGTTTAATGCCTGCTGGCTCAATGTCGTTCGCAAGGGCGATGGCGGCCTCGACGGCCAATTGCTTTGGCGTTACGGAAGCGTCGTGCCCGTCAAATCGGTCAAGGTCGAGAACGGCGAATTGCAGGTGGTCCGTCCCGAGTATGACGACAAGACCAAGAAGAATGTGGATTGTACGTATCGGATGAAAGTTGCCAATGGCAAGATGGACGGCTCGGTCAAATATCCCGATGGAAAAGACTATGTTTTCACGGGCGTTCCTGCCATTGAAAAGGTGGACGTTGCCGGCACGTGGAATCTCGGTGTGCTGGAGCGTCAAAGTCGAAAAGAAAGGCGCACTCTCAAGCTGCAACAAGACGGGGATAAGATCACGGGAACCGTTGAGGGCGATGGCCTCTCGGTCCCGATTTCCGGCGCCAAACTCGATGGCAATAATCTCTCTTGCCGATTTGAGTGGGGTCGGGCCATTCACTTTACCGCCCAAGTCGCCGGCGACGAACTCAGCGGCAAGTGGGGCGTTCTGCCGGTGTCGGGCGAACGCCAGCGCAAGGCCGGTCCGACGATCGCTCTATTCAACGGCAAGGATCTCACCGGATGGCATTCGCGCGATCCGAAAGATGTGCCGCCCAAGTGGGACGTCGTCCACCCGGGCACAGAACTCTATATCTCCCCGCGGAGAACCGGCGCCAACGACATTGTCTCCGACCAGAAGTTCGACGATTTCAAACTGCTTGTGAAATACTGTCTGCCCGAGAAGGGTGGAAATAGCGGCGTTTATGTGCGCGGGCGTTACGAAGTTCAGATTCTGGACGACTTTGGCAGGGGTCTGGACCCTCACGGCTGCGGCGCGGTTTATAGCCGAGTGTCACCGATCAAGAATGTCACGCAAGCGGTGGGGACAACGCAGACCATGGAGATCACGCTGCTTGGTCGCTGGATCACGGTCGTTCATAACGGCGTGACCATTGTGGATAATCAACACATCGAGGGAATCACGGGCGGTGCGCTCGAGGCCGCCGAAGACGGCCCGGGGCCGATTATGCTCCAGGCGCATGGACAGGCGGTCCGGTTTCTCAGGGCCGACGTGACACCGCTGCTGAAGTAGGAGGTCGAAGTGGGACAGGTTGTCAACCTGTCAATCTACCCGCATGTGGGTGCTGTGTGGAGCGCGGAGAGCGATGCGCTGGGACTTGCTTTGGGAGTATGACTTTCATCCGGGCGACGAGGAAACCGACGCCTTCAAGCAGGCCTATTACTCAAAAGTTCTCACGCATGGGAGAATCGAGGACGTGCGCGAGATCGGAATCGTCGAGATTGCGCACTGGCTGCCGCGACTGTTTCTTCCCTGGCACGTGCGAGAATTCTGGGAGTGGTTCTTGAACACAGAAAGCGTCAGAGGGAAATATGGAGATCTTAACATCCGGCCAACGCAGACTCCTCCAGGCGTTCGGCGCTCGGGATTTCTTCCGGTCTAATTGTGTAGGACAGGTTGGCAACCTGTCCAACTTCCTCGGATAGGAACATCGAGCGATGCGCAGAGATCGGCTACCAGAATGTAGTTTGGCTGCTCGCGATAGAGACGCCAGTGTGTGTAAGCATGCATACCGTGTAAAGATCCGATTAGCCTTGGCTCTCTTCTTGTTGTCGCTAGAAATGAGCGCCGCCCGGGGTGATTCCGGTGCCTTTCCGGGGAAATGGATCTTCAAAGTCCGGACGACGAGCGCAACGTCTAGTATCTGCTGGTTAAAGCTGTGGCGGGAAAACGATCGCCCCAAAGCGGAATTTTTTTGCCACGGCAAAGGCATGATGACTATTACCTCGGTGATCGTTGCAAGTGATAAGTTGCAGATTCTCGGTCAAGAATGGAATCACAACAAAAACACCAGCCAAGATGCCAGGTATCAGATGAAGCTTCAAGACGGGAAGATAAGGGGAAGTTTCACAAGCGCTGATGGCGTGGAGCAGGAATTTGTAGGTGTACCAGACAAGAAGGAAATCAGCGTTGCCGGAACATGGAAGCTTCCTATTCTGCACGCTGGTCGGCGATGGGATTATGCCCTGGTCCTTAGGCAACAAGGGGAGATGATCGGCGGAACATGTTCTGGAGATGGCGTATCATCACCCATTTGGGAGGCAAAGACTGATGGCAGCCATCTGTCATTTGGATTCAATTTCAGAATACTCGAACCCCCTTGGCCTATGGCCGTTAGGTGCGACGCTGTCATTGACGGCGACAGTATCTATGGTGTTCTGACTTCCTCGGCTTTTGGATCTTTACGCAAAAAGACATCTGATAGCACCCCGGAGAGACTCAGAATGGCAGCGCCGCCATTGGGAGTCTTCATTGGCAGGAGATACCAATTTGACCGCTGAGGTTTGGAGAAGAGGGATCTTCACAAATCCTGCTTGTTCACAAATACCGTAAGGCGGATACCACGATTACATGAGGGGGTCGTAAAATGGTTAAGACAAGAGGGAAATACCGGTTCTCGTTCGGGCCGTGGAACATTGACGAAGGCGCCGATCCATTCGGCCCGACCGTCAGGAAACCAATCGCATTTGCCAAAAAGGTCAAACGGTATCGGGAGCTGGGCTACCAGGGCGTCCAGTTCCACGACGATGACGCGGTGCCCGATCTTGATTCAAAAACGCCGGAACAGATGCGGGCGATCGCGCGCCGCGTCAAGGCGATGCTCGACGGCGAGGGGCTGCGGGCCGAGTTCGTCGCGCCGCGCTTGTGGTTTTCGCCCAAAACCATTGACGGCGCCTATACGAGCAACAGCGCGGCTCATCGCCGTTACGCCATCGAGCGTTCGTTCAAGGCCATTGACATCGCCAACGAACTCGATTGCGACATGATCGTTCTCTGGCTGGCGCGCGAGGGAACCTATATTCGCGAAGCCAAGAATGCGCGCGAGGCTGTCCTGCGCATTCTCGACGCGATCAACAAGATGCTCGCCTACGATCCGAAGATTCGCGTCACAATCGAGCCGAAGCCCAACGAGCCGATGGATCATGCCTACATCCCGACAATCGGCCATGCGATTGCGTTGGCCTACAAATCGGACGATCCATCGCGCGTCGGCGGCCTGATCGAAACAGCGCACGCCATTTTGGCCGGTCTCGACCCGTCGGACGAAATGGCTTACGCGCTGGCGCACGACAAACTGTGGAGCGTTCATCTCAACGACCAGAATGGACTGAAATTCGATCAAGACAAGTCGTTCGGTTCGGCCAATGTGCGGCGGGCGTTCAACCAGGTGCGCGTGCTCGAAGAATACGGCTACGGGCGCAAGGGCGAATTCATCGGCATGGACGTCAAAACAATGCGCACGCAGAAAGCCGACGTGGCGACCAAGCACCTTCGCAACAGCCGCGAGACTTTTCTGCGCCTGCTGGAGAAAGTTGTCGCACTCGATACGAAGCTCGAGCAAGAATTGATCCGACAACGCGACTACGAGGAACTCGACCGCTATCTCCTCCGCCATCTCATGAGCCGGAAGTAGAAGAAAGAGGCGAGAGGTTGAAAGCAAGAGGCCGGATTGCGGAACTCGGCTCTCGGAATTGAAGGCGCTCCGGACGCTTAAGCACGTAACTCATCATGGGCGTGACGTGAAAGAATGCCAAATCGCGCAACATATTTTCACAGTGTCGGCATGGTTTCCTGGGTTTTGCCGACCTGCTTGATGTTCTCTCTGGTCGCAAGCAGCAACCAAGCGATTGCAGCACAGGGCGATTCGACGGCTTCCATGGTGAGACTGGAGCCGGTTGATCTGGCCGGGTTCCACGAGGGGCCGAACAGCATTGTGTGTCTGTCAGACAAAACGCGGGTTCTCTCAACACTCGCCGATGCCAGGAAGATAATCGTATTGAGCACGGATGGCACCAGTCACACGATTCGCACGAAGGCGGCCGTATCTCGGATCAGGTGTGCGGGCGGCAAGATCTACACATTGGAAACCTTGGAAATGCCGGTCGCCAAAGAAACCGCCCCTGGCTCAACCCAAAAGACCGGTTGGGCAATTCGTGCCTATGAGGCGGCCGGGGGTACTTCTGCAACCGTACGCGCAGGCGAGGGTGCGTCCGTCTTGGATTTCCTGCCCGCAGAGGGCTTTTTGTACTATTTCAGCCAAGGCTCGTATAGCCAAAAGACGGGCAGATCCGACCTGGTGATTTGGTGTTTTCCGCTTTCCTCCGCTGCCGGCATGACAAGCGGCGAAACCAGTGTGACGATTGCCAATGCCACGATTTCCCGTCCGCGCGATTTTGCGCTTTATGGCGGCTGGCTACATTATCTTACCTATGGGGCGGGAACCAAATCCGGGACTCGGTCCATCGTATTTCGGGTGAATCCTGCGTCGGGCGAGCTGCAAAAAGTGATCGAGGGGTTGAATATTGCCGATTTTTGCATCCTGCCGCCAACGAAAACCCTGGCATTCATTCAGACTGTGCGACATGCGACGGGTGTGTTCCATGTGTTCGGCATGTCGCCGATCGAAGATTCCACGGCCAAGCCGATCCGCCGGATTATGAATGTGGAGGGTTTGTGCAGCGGCCTTTGGCATGATGAGATAGAGAACGCGTTGATGACTAAGGTTACATCGGCGGGCGAGGATGATCGTCCCCATATCGAGGTAAGACGGTTGGTCTTTGACCACTAAACCCACATCGGGATTAGAAAGGAGATCAGGCAATGGAAGAACGGAAGTGTTTCGGAATCTGTCGTCGAGAGTTTTTGGCGGTCACGGGCGCTGCGACCGCCAGCACGCTGCTCGGAGGATCGGCGTATGGCTGGCCCGGCAAGAAGGAGCCGCCGCAACGGTTGAAAGTCCGCACACCCCGTCGTCCCAAAGTCGGCCTGGTTTTTTCCCATGTTCCTCGGGGCAACGCTACTTGGCCAACCAAAGATTATGATTATGACGCGCGGCGCACAGAACTCAGCCGGAAGCTTCGCAAGGAATGTCCGGGAACCGATTTCACCGCCGATCTCGTCGCCCACAATGGCGATGAGGCGGACAAGATCATCCAGGCCAATCCCGACGTGGATGGGTTCGCGGTCTATCTGATCGGCATTTGGACGGGCGTTCCCGGGAGAATCATGCGAAGCGGCAAACCGACCGTCATTATTGACGATCTCTATGCGGGCTCGGGTGAAATCCTGGGCATGCCCGACGGGATTCGCAAAGAGAAATTGCGCGCCGCCCTGATCGGCTCGTCAAACTTCGAGGATGTCAAACGTGGGGTGAAATGGCTCGAAGTGCTGGCGGCGATGAAGGGAGCGAAAATCGTCAACGTCAGGAATGGCGACATGGCCGGACAGATCAAAACGTTGGGCGAAGTGTTCGGCACCGCGATGGTTCAGATGAATTCCGATGAACTGCGCCGCCGCTATGAGGCCGCCGATGACGAGCGCGCCAAAGAGTGGGCGGAATACTGGAAAAAAGGCGCCAAGGACATTGTGGACGTGAAGGAAGAAGACCTCGTCAAGGCCGGCAAGATTCACGTGGCCTTCGCCAAGGCAATCGAGGACATGGATGCCGACGCCGTGACGATGGATTGCCTCGGAATGTTCTATGGCAAGAAAAGCAACGCCTATCCGTGCCTGTCGTTTTTCGAGATGTTCAACCAGGGGCTGACGGGCATTTGCGAAGCCGATGTGAACTCGACGGCGACCGCCCTGTTGATGCGCTATCTCTGCGGTCGGCCGGGATTTGTCTCCGATCCGGTGATTGACACCGCAACCGGCGAGATCATTTATGCTCATTGCGTGATGTCCAACCGCGTCTATGGTCCTGACGGCAAGACCAACAAGTATATTCTGCGCACTCACGCCGAAGACCGACAAGGTGTGAGCGTCCAGTCGCTCATGCCCATTGACGAGCCGGAGACGACTGTGGAGATCACGCTCGGCGACCGTTGTATGATGGTCCACTCGGGCGTGACTTCGCGCAACATCTTCGAACTCGACAAAGCTTGTCGCACCAAACTGGCGGCGAAGGCCAACGCCGACGTGCTGCTTCGCAATTGGACACACGGTTGGCATCGCGTGACGTTCTATGGCGATTATCGCAAGGACGCGATCGCCCTGGCCCAGCTGGCCGGTCTTACGGTGATCGAAGAGGACAAGGCATAGGCGGCTGGAACGTTCAGCGCGACAAGAAGATCGCATAGGCAAAAGGGTGGCCGGGGCATTTTGGCCATGATGTCTAACAGGCCAAAGGCCAGCCTCACGGATTTGCCATTCCACGGATGATTTCTCACGGGCAAGATGCCCGTGCCGCGTTGGTCGAACGAGTGCGACGGATTTCCCCACATGAAGTCGCGATGCTTGCGGCGATTCTCATTCTCGCCGCGGCGCTGCGGGTTTGGGGATTGGGCAGCAAGAGTTTCTGGGTGGATGAAATCCTCGCGGTTGAGCGCTCGCGTTCTTTGCGTCAGGCCGTTGCTTATTGTGCCGTCAATCACGAGCCTCCGCTCCGTTACTGCCTTTTGCATTATCTTGCGCGCTTCAACCCGCCCGAACTGTTCACGCGTTTGCCGTCGTTTGTGTTTGGCCTTGCCACGGTCGCCCTGTTGTGGTGGCTGGCGCGAATGCTCTTCGGGGCCCGCGCGGGAACCGTGGCAGCCTTCCTGCTTGCCGTCTCGTTCTGGCACATCGTCCAGTCGCAGGACGCGCGGATGTATCCCGTGATGATGTTCTTCTGGACGCTTTCGTTGATCATCTTTTTTCACGTGCTCGAACAGCCGTCCCAGCCGCTGTGGTGGCCGGCGCTCGCCATTGTCCACGCGGCGAATTTCTATCTGTCCTATCTGACGGTCTTTGTGCTGATGGCCGAGGCGCTCACGTTCATCGGTTGGCTGATCGTGCGCAAGTGGCGCGAGCGCGAAGCCTTTGCACTAAGACCTTACGCGACGGGTGCGCTGATCTTTGTCGGTTTCTTCGCCCTGTGCATTTCCTTTTGGTTCAACCCGATCGTGTCGCTGATCGAGCGCTACACGGGCGCTCGGGCGACGGGCGCCGAACCACTCGTGCGGGCCGTTCACGCGGGCCGAGAGACTGTCGAGATCGTCGGATGGCCGGCGGAGTTCGATGCCAAGTTCCTGCTCGGGATTCTCGACAAGTTGCTGATCCCCGGGATCGCGTGGCGCATCGTGACGCTGATTGGATTGAGCGTGGGATTGTCGTTGTGCTGGCGACGCAACCGCCCGTTTGTCTTGGTCGCCGTGCTGGCATTCTTCCTCCCCATGGTCGCCATCCTGTTCACTGAGATGCGGCACTTCGTTGCCCCGCGCTATGTTTTCCACCTTCTGCTCTTCGCGATCATCGCATTCGCGGTTGTTCTTGTCACGGGGGCTGAAGCAATCGTGGCGTATTTTCACGAAACGATGAAAAAAAGAATCGCCGTGGTTTTTCTGGCCGCGATTGCCACGGTTTCCCTCGCTCGCTATTTTCCTATTCTCATGCTCCATGCTCGCTGCGAGCGACAGGACTGGCGAACGGCGTGTCGGTGGATCGCCGAGAATGCAAAACCCCCGGATGTCATTCTCACCGGACCATGGGGAACATACGGCGCCGTTCTTTACTATGGTTCGCCAGCGCTGACTGAGCATTACACAATTGCCAACTGCCTGTCCGCCGACCGAACCGCCGACGAAATCGAGCGCCCCACGGCCGATGCAAATGTCTGGTATGTTGCCTGGGGCTACATGCCCGACGAGCTTAAGTTGGTGATTGAGGAGAGACTGGAGAAGGCGCTTGCGCTGTCGGGCCTGGACGGCACGATCGAGATCTTTCAGCGCAAAAGGCCACAAACGCTAACGATGAAGGATGAACGCTGAACGGTGGATGCTGAATGAAGGAACACAAGAAAGATCAGGGAATAGGGGCGGGATTGCGCTGCTTTCGTTTGTGAACTACAACTCAACACTCAGAAATCAACAGGCAGAATTGCTTTTCATTCATCGTTCATCATTCATCGTTCATCGTTGTTCTAATACTGCCCGCGCCATGCACCGCGCAAGTCCCCGGCCAAATTCGAGCCGATCGGCGGCAGTTGGACAACGGCCCAGCCGCTTGTTCAGGATGACCTTTTGCTCCATAAGAATTGCAGGAATCTTTGCCGCTCGATAGAGAGCGCCGCTCGTTCCCGTAAGATCATCCGGCCTCCGCGCAGGCCGTCGTGTCGCATCGAAAGTTGTTTCCGCCATAAGCAGATCGAAAAGCCGCTCCACGAGTTTCTGATAGGCCGGATCGTCCACGGGCGAGGCGCTGATCCAATCGTTGCTCTCTTCATTGTGCAGATACAGCAGCAGATCAATGGGATGCTCGGTTCGGGCATAGTTCACGATCGCCTTTTTCATATACCAGATTTCCGGCATTGCCTTGAGATATTTCGGGTTGCGCAAATCCACTTCGTCCCAGTGACGATTGAGATCATAGCCGTTGGCGTTGAACCGAACGCCGCCGCGGACAACACCGTCGGGGTCGGCCATGGGAATGAACTTGAAAATTACCTGGTCGCGCAGCTGGCGCGCTTCGGGGTCCTCGGATAGAATGAAGCGGATTGCCCCTTCGGCGACAAACGAGCCTCCGCTTTCCCAGGCATGTTGGCGGGCGATCAACCAAACCACCTTCTTGTGGGTATCGGAACGATCGAAGTTGGTCACAGTCAAAAGGAGAAGATCATGTCCCTGGGCGCTTTCGCCGATGGTCTCGACGCACAAATGGGGACTTGTGGACACCGCGTCAAGCAGGCGCTGAAGGTCGCGTGTCGTGTAAGGTTGAATATGGGCGATCCAGATAGATTCGTGAGTGGGCCGAAAGCGCAGAATGGCTCGTGTTGTTTTGACGTCCCAATCCGTTGTGTCGAAGTGCTGCCAGTTCCTCCCGTCATAGCTGAAGACCGGCACCGTGGTCTTTCGGATCGCGCGGGCGCCCGGACGGTAGTTGTATTCGCCGACAATATCCGTGAGTTCGATCGTGATGTCGCGCCCCAGGACATTGTCCATGCGGAAATAATACCAACTGGCCTGCCGGTTGCGCCCTTCGTAGTTTTGTTCGCCGCGGACCGCGCAGACAAAATGCGTGTCCGAGAGGCGCTCGATCTTGCCCAGGCTGCCGCCCTCGAAGTTCGTGTTGAAGATGACGGGCGCCGTCGTTTGGGCGTTGGCGGAAACGACCAAGAGAAAAACGATCAATGTTAAACGCTGAACGATGAACCTGAGAGGATGAATGATGAATGCGGAATAATGAACGAGAAATGATCGTCCAATCCTGATCATATCGGCCTTTCTGTTTCCTGCTTTTTGTTCATCGTTCATCATTCATCGTCTATCGTTTTCTCATTACGACGTTGTCCTCATATAGAGGAACCAGCTCGTGAGAATGAAGTCGAACAGGAGAACCAGCATCAATGTAGCCACGACCGACATTGTGGTTGCCCGCCCGACGCCTTCGGCGCCGCCGCGCGTGCGGAAACCGAAATAGCAGCCGACGATGCCAATGATCGCCCCAAAGACGAATGTCTTCGCAATCCCGCTGAAAAGATCGTCCATCCGTAGCCAGTCGAGGGTGCTGGTCCAATAGAGTCGAGCGGGGATGTTCAGCGCCGAAGTCCCTACGATCATTCCGCCGAAGAAACCGATAAGATTCGCATAGATAGCGAGGACCGGCAACATGAGGGTTGTGGCCACCACGCGCGGCGCCACGAGGTATTTCGTGGGATTCACCGCCAAAGCCTGCATCGCGTCTATCTGTTCCGTGATTTTCATGGTTCCCAGTTCGGCGGTCATCGAAGCGGCCACGCGCGCTCCCACGACGATGGCCGTAAACACGGGGACCATCTCGCGGCTCAGTGCAATAATGGCGATTCCAGCGGCGTAGAGTTTGGCACCGAATTTTTGCAGCTGATAGCCCGTATTGAGCACCATCACCATTCCGACAAACAGCGCCGTCAGACTGGCGATGGGAAGCGAGCGAATGCCGACCAGCCACATTTGGTGGACAATGTTGTGGACTCGATAGGGAGGGACAATGGCCGCGACAAACGCTTGCCAGGCAAAAAGGGTCAACCGGCCTGCATGAGAAAACTGCGTCAGGACCGTTCCACCCAATCGCCCGATCATCGCGGTGTTTGCTCCTACATTTTTTGAACCGCAGCCCGCCAGCGCACCCGAAATCGTCCCTACGTCAGCAAACTCCAGCGGCAGAGTCAAGATGCGTTCGGGCCGGACGGGCGGGCGTTTTTGGCGTTGACAGGGCCGGACCGGCGGCACAATCTCCCCATCGAGTCGGTTGGCGCGATGCCCCGTCGCGTCGGTCTTTCAAACAGCCACCCAAATCGTCCCGCACGCCGCGGTGGAGGGGTGGTCGAGCGGTTAATGGCACTGGGCTGTAAACCCAGCGAGCGAGAGCTCTACGGAGGTTCGAATCCTCCCCCCTCCACCATCAAGTAACGTCTCGTTTCACGTTTCCAGTTTCAGGTTCCCGTGAACGTTCCCGTGCGCGTGAACGTTGACGAGGTTTCAGCCTTCTCTTGCTCGTTCATCTGCTCGGTTTTCGGGATTGCGGATGTTGAATTCGCAACATCGGAATGAAAAATCATTTATATTCAGAAGTAGCGATGTCTTCACAGATATAGGACCAGCATTCTGCATTCGAAAATCTAAAATCCAGAATCTAAAGAGCGATCCAGCGGCGGGTCCGATCGGACTGATGGGCCGCGTCCATGATTTCCTGAATTCGGGCGCCCGTTTCGAGACCCGGTTCAGCCTTTGTTCCATTGGCGATTGCGCTCAGAAAGTTATGTAGGCAGGCCACATGGGAGCGCATCCAACCGACGGCAAACTTCGGCCCCGGCCAGCCGCCGGGTGAGGGATAGCGATGGACGGTCGCGAGGCGTTTCCAGCCGCGGTCGCCGCCGAGCGGTTGATCGGGCAGCGTGGCGTCGTAGGCTTCGAGCCAGTTGGGATCCATCAAGTTGAATCGAATTGCCCCGCGTGTGCCGTGAATCTCGAAGCGAAGTTCGTCCTCGGCGCCGGTGGCGAGTTTGCTGGCCTCGACCACGCCGAGCGCACCGAAGCGCGTGCGAACCAACATGACGGCATGATCCTCGGTGTCCACCGGCACACGCTTGGTCCGATCCTCAAGCGACGGCCTGTCGGCGAAGGCGATCTTGGTGGCGCAAAAGATTTCGCCGAATTCGCCGAGAAAATGGCGGAGCAAATCGAGAACATGAGAGCCAATATCGTGGATCGCACCGCCGCCCCATTTGCGAAAGAGTTTCCACTTCGCCGGCGCGTTGGGATCGGCGCTTCCGCTGTGCAAGTAAGCCGCGCGAAACGTGAGCGGCTCGCCGAGGAAACCGGCCTCAACGAGTTGCTTTGCGCGAAGCGTTGCGGGGACAAAGCGGTAGTTGAAAGTCATCTGGTGAACGCCGCGAAAGCCGTGCAGGGCGGCGACGACCTTTAGTGCTTCATCGGCGCTGGCGGTCAACGGCTTGTCGCAATAGATCTGCTTGCCGT
>Ga0315277_10007066_pt1 | contig 14579 bp, 12 predicted proteins | sample YL17G05_15_MG_FD_203695 | JGI IMG/M metagenome (GOLD analysis project Ga0315277, IMG submission 203695) | Sediment microbial communities from Yellowstone Lake, YNP, Wyoming, USA - YL17G05_15 | ecosystem: Environmental > Aquatic > Freshwater > Lake > Sediment | place: USA: Wyoming | collected... | reverse complement strand
CGAGAGGTTCGCCGATGGAGAGACGGGATTTCCTGAAATTGGCCGCGGCCGGGGCCTTGGCGGCCCAACCGCTGGCCGGCGCCCCGCGTCACGAACGAGGGATGGGGGCGCGGGCCGTTCAGAAGTCTCTTTCCGGTCGCAGAATCCTGACTTTCAATTCGGTCATTCGGGTCAATCAGATCGAGGTGACCCGGACCCGCAACGAAGGACGAAGGATTCGATGAATTCGACAGGCATACCCCGGCCAACGTTGAGGCCCTGCGGGCCGCCTTCGCCGAGGGCTGGCCGGGGGCCCCCATGACCTGGGCGTTCAGCTGGCGGGCCCTATTCGACGATCGAGAGAACTACCGGCGGATCCGGGAGATCATTCCGGAATTCCATGAAAAATACGGCGACGACGTGACCTTCATTCCCGGCGCCTATTTCGCCAACGCCTACAATACCCGGGACGAAGTCAACAAGGACCTGCATGACGGGCTGGCCCGGGTTTCCGAAATCATGGGCGGTGGCTTCCGGCCCAAGAGCGTCCTCGCCGGGTTCCTTTCCTCGGCCAATCAGAGATTCCTGGCCGCGGAAGAGGGCATCCATGTCTGTCAGGGCAATATCTGGAGCCAGTATGCCATCGACAATCAGGACGGCGACGGGTCGATCTCTTATCCCTACTTCCCTTCGTCCGACCATTTCTGCCGGCCGGCTCAAAGCACCGGCGACTTTGTCGACTGCGTCAACCTGGACGGCTGGACATGCGATTTCGTCGCCGCGCGGCGCGAGGGGCTCGACTGGGCCAGGAACTGGAACAGCCGGATGGGCGTCGGACCGATCGAGACGATCGGTTGGTTCCGACCCGAGGTTGGACTGGCCGAGATGACCGAAACGACGGCGGCCCATTTTGACACGGGATTCGAGCTTAACGGCTGGGCCTGGGTCACGAATTGCTGGGAGGTTTCGCTCGTTCCCCAGATCAAGAACCTTGACGTCCTGACGCGGTGGACGAGGAGGATCCGGGAGCGCTGGCCCGGCGCCGAGTGCCTGACGCAGGGCGATTTCGGGCTGGCCTTCCGGGGCCAGCACAGGAACAACGAAAACCTGGATTACAGGTTCCTGCAGCGAGGAACGGGCATCGGCGGGTCGGACCGGAACCTGGAGGTCCGCTGGTTCATGAACCGGGATTTCCGCCTGGCGCTTCTTCGGGACTGGAAGGCCGGGACGCCGGAGCTGGTCATCGACTTCACCCGCTATGACCTTTCCGCCAAGGAACCCGAGGGACTGACTCGGAGGTGGAGCCTGCTCGGGAAAATCAACCAGAAGCAGACGCGGCCCCAGGACAAACCCGTTCCCCTCAACGCATTGACCCGCGATGACTTGGACCAAATCTCCAAACGCTGCCCAGAACTTCAAGGGGGGAAACGAGAGGGCTGAGTGGATTTCGATAAATGATGACTTTGCTGATAGAAGGAGACATGATGAAACGCTACCTGATTCCGTGCGTTTCCGGCCTGATCATCCTCGTTCTTGCCGGATGTTCGCCGGGAATAGCAGAGAAGACCGTCACCTATACATCGCAGCCGTGGCGGCCGAAGGTTTGGAAATCGGAGCCTCCCCAAGGCTGTCCCTTTGAGCCCTCGCGGGACATCCGGGGAATCGCCTTCACTCATAACTTCACGGCCTACACGGACGCCGACACCTGGTATCCTTCCTGGGCGTCCGACGGCAACATGTACAGCGGCTGGACCGACGGGGAGATCGGCGAGGAGTCCTGCCACTCGAGCGGCGGCGGCCGGGCGCGGACGGGGAACGCCAGGATCATCGGCGACGACCCTTTGTCCCTGAAGGTCGAGTCCCTCGGGTCTGAGCCCGCCTCGGCCTTACCCTACGGCGGCCGGTATCCCAGCGCCAACCTCGTGCACGACGGGGTCTGGTATTATGGAACCTACTGCGTCGATTTCGACCTGTCCAAACCGGAATACCGGGACCTCTACAGCTGGGCCATCTGCGGTCCGGTGCCGGGGTTCCGGATTTCGCTGGACTACGGAAAAACCTGGACCCCGAGCCCGCTCTCGCCCGACCAGCCGCTCTTTCCCGAATCGGGGAAAGACGGGCGCCAGGTCAAGTTGGGGACGCCCCATTTCGTCGACTTCGGACGCAACCTGGAGCATTCCCCCGACGGGAAGGCCTACCTCGTCGGCCACGGCGCCCTGGACGCGGACCCCACCCCCCGCATCGCCGGTAACAGTTGGATCGCCGGGGACGCGGTCTATCTCGCGCGCGTGACACCCAGTCCGAAAAACATCAATGACCTTAGGGCCTACGAGTTCTTCGCCGGCCAGGGAGCCGACGGTCGCCCCGTCTGGTCCCGGGAGTTCGCGGACATCCGGCCGCTTCTGGCTTGGAACGATCGCATGGGCTGCACGACAATCACCTATAACGCCCCGCTCCGCAAATATCTCATGTGCGTCACCGACGGCTGGCCGGGTGTTGAGGACATGAACTCGTACATCCTGGAAGCGGACGAGATCACCGGACCCTACAGGATGATCACGTTCATGAACAAGTTCGGCCGGCAGGGCTACTTCCTATGCTTCCCGTCGAAGTTCATCAGCGCCGACGGCCGGACGGCGTGGCTGTCCTACTCGGCGAACTTCCACAAAGCCTACTTCGGCAACCGGACGGCGGCCGAACCTTTGGGCAGCCGGTACGCCTGGACCCTCCAGGAGGTCAAGCTGCTTGATGGGGATATGGACATCTCCGGTCCGGCGGGGAGCGGCCAGCCGCCCGGGGACCCCCTGAAGGGCGAGAACAACGCCGCCCTCCAGGCCCGGGTCAACGTGTCCTCGGTCCATCAGAAAAACAAGCCCTTTACCGAGCTCATCGAATATTTCGGCGAGGGGGCCGTGGACGGGATCGTCAACCTGGATGCCGAGATCAACGCTCACGAATGGGTAAGCCGGGGCGAGCGGGAGACGGCCATGATCAGGCTCAGCTGGGATTCGCCGCAGACGGTGCGGCGGGTCTGGCTTTTCGACCGGCCGAACCCGGACGACCATATCACCTCGGGCATGCTGCTTTTCAGCGACGGGAGTGTTGTCCGGGTGGGCGAGCTTCCGAACGATGCCAAGGCCAGCAAGGAGTTGAGCTTCCCGCCCAAGACCGTTACCTGGGTGATCTTCGCCGTCGATACCGTTTCCAAGGAAACGGCCAACGCCGGCCTGGCCGAGATGGCCGTCTTCCGGGACTGATGCATAAGAGCCGCCGAAGCCGGTGCCTATTTTTCTTTTTTCCACTCCTCCATGATCTCGGCGAAGCACTGTAGACCGCTGGGGATGACCGCGCCGTACCCGCCACCCGGCCGCGTCCAGGCGCCGGCGAGATAGAGATTCTTGATCGGGGTCTTGTGGGGAAGGCGCCGCGGCTCGCTATTGTCGATGGTCTGGTCCCAGCCGTAGATCGCGCCCCGGTAGTTGCTTGTGTAGCGGACGTTGGTCAAGGGCGTCGCCACCTCCCTCACTTCAATGGCCTTGCGGAGCCCGGGCAAGAGCGTGTCCTCGACCTTCTTGATCAGGATGTCGGCCATCCGCTCTTTCTCGGCCCGGTAGGCGTCTTTTTTCCCGGCGAAATAATCCGCCTCGTACTTCTTCCAAGGGTCGTATCCCTGGAGCGTGATGATGGAGAGCGTGTTTTTGCCTTCCGGCGAATACCCCTTGTACAGGTTGTCGTAGAGGGTCAAGCCGAATCCCCCCTTCTCGACTTCGCCGTTGAGCGCCTGCCGGTAGTCACCCTCGGTGTCGTAGCCGGTCTCGTAGAAGATCTCGCTGTCTTTGATCCCGACTTCGGCGACGAGGTCTTTCTTGAGTCCGAGAAACACCTGGAAGGAGGAGAGGCTCGTCGTGAATGTGTCCATCCGGGCCAAATAGGTTTTGAGGTGTGCGGCCTCATCCATCATCTTATGGACCGTGTCGTAGGCGTTGGCGTTGGAGACGACCACCCGGCCGAGGTGTTCGGCGCCGTCGGCGGCCTTTACGCCGTAAGCGGCATGGTCCTTGACTAAGATGCTCTCGACCCGCGTCCGCAGCATGACTTTCCCGCCGCGCGCTTCGATGAACCCGCGGAGGGCGTCGCTTATCTTCTGGGAGCGGCCGACCGGGTAGTATCCGCCGCCCTCGAGGTAGCCCATAACGGGCAGGATGTAGTAGAGACTGGCCAGTTTCGAAGGCGGCAGCCCGAAGTATCCCCACAGGGCGGAGATTATGGCCTTGAGCTTAGGATCTTTGATGTGCGAATCCTGGACCGTCCCCCACGTGCTGTTGAAGCATTTGACCAGATATGGGAATTCCTTGGGGAAATTGGCCATGTCAACCTTGCCGCCGGCGCTCTGGTACTTGTTGAGATCTGAGATCAGCCCCCTCATCGTTTGGAAGAGACCATCGATGCCCGCTCTCTCCTCGGGGAAGTTGTCGTTCAGGAGCTTGATGTAGCCGCCGACGTCCTTGTGCGGGACGCGGAGATCATATTCCGGGAAGATGGCGCGGTAGAGGACCTTGTGCGGGACGAATTCGATGTCTGTGATCTCCGGGAAGCCCTCGATGAGGTTCGCCACGCCGTTACGTTCGCCGGCTCCGGTCGAATGGAGGGAAGCGTCGAACACAAACCCGCCGGGGCGTTTGAAGGTGGTGGCGTAGCCGCCGGGGATGGTGTGCTGCTCAAGGACTAGAGGCTTAAAGCCCTGGCGGGCGAACGCCGCCGCGCAGCTCAGTCCGCCGAGGCCCGCACCGATGATGACGGCGTCCCAGGACTCGCCGGCTGCGGCGCGAGCGCTGCGCCCGGCGCTCCCCGTCGGACGATCGCCGCGCGGGAAGGAATCCCAGTCAAGTGACAGGGCGGGAATGCCGGCCAGCATGGTTTTCAAGAAATCCCGGCGTACGGTTTTCTCTTTGAACATCGTTTCCTCTCGGGTTAGGTTTTTTTCTTTCGGTCAATGGCCATTATCAAATCAAGGCCGGGCAAAGTCAATCCGGGCAAGAGACGGAATTCGGGGGGATGGACGATTAGTTATTTGGGCCGAGGCCGATATCAAAGCGGGCGGCGAGATAGTCGGCCGTCGACTTGAGGGTTTTTTTCAGCTCCAGGATCTCTTGCTGATAGGGAGACTCGGCCTTCTGCAGCGCGCTCATGAGATAAGCCCGCTGGGTCTCGAGCCGGAATAGCGGGTCGAGCTGGGGCATCCTGGAGGGTCGCGATCTGACCATCCAAATGAGACTCACTCCGACGATGGCGAGAGCGAGGGCCGCCGCCAACACCGGCCTCAGCCACAGGCGCTTCGGCCGCAAAAGGGAGGGGGCGGAGGCCTTTCCTTGGACGTCGATGGCCCGCCGCACTTTTTCGCCGAGCCCGGGTCTCGCGTTCTTGGTGAGGGAGGCCGCGTCCCAAGTCAGGCGCCGTCCCATCTCGTCGCCGAGTCGCGAGAACTCGCGGCAGGTCTCGCAGCCGACGAGATGCCGCTTCGTCAAATGGGACAGCGGCTTTCCGGAATCGAACGCCCGGGAGATGTTCCATTTATGGATAAAGCACAGCATGTTTCATCTCCTTCTTATAGAATGGACAGCCTTTGCTCGGCCGTGGCCGCTTCGGCCAGATCGGCAGACGGCGAGGGCGCAATCAGCATCTTCCCGAGCTTCAACCTGGAACGGTGAAGCAGGACTCTGACTCCGACCAGGCTCTTTCTCATAGCCCGGGCAATATCCTTCATCGGCATTTCCTCAGCATAGCGGAGCCAGAGGACTTCGTACTCGCTCGGTTTCAGAGTCCTGGCGAGCAGCCAGATGTTTCCGGCTTTTTCTTTCTCTTCTTTCCGGATCAGGGCTTCCTGGGGCCCGGGGGAGGGATATTCCGGCCCTTCCGAAGCGAGCGGAAGCGGCTTGGCCCCTTGCGATCGGTGGCGGCTGATGGACAGGCGGACGGCCAAAGTAAAGAGCCAGGTGGAGAACTTCCGCTGCGGGTCGTACCGCCCGATGTTCCGGTAGGCCTTGAGGAAGGTTTCCTGGACGAGGTCCTCGATGTCCTCGTCAGACCCGGAGCGCCAACGGAGGAAGTGGAACAATCGCAGGCCGTACCTCGAGACGAGTTCCTCGAAAGCGGAACGGGAGCCGGCCGCAGCCCGGACGGCCAACTCTTCGTCCGTCGGGTTCAGAATCTCTCTTATCGCGTCCATCTCCCTTTTGCCTGGTTCTCTCATCTCAGCTTATCATAACGCCGGCCCGACTCAAAAAAAGAAAATGGGGACGGTCCTATTTATTGCAGAATCGGGTGGGGCAAAAAATAGGACCGTCCCCTTTTTTCCTTTTTTCGTCGGCTCAGAAAAAGGAAAGATCCTTAACTTTGTCATGATGAAGAAGGCCCAAGAGCTTGTTCAATGGGTAGGCCGCGTTGATCCGTACGTACTCCCCGTCGACGGCGATTTTGATGGCCTGGGCAAAAGCCTGCGCGTCGGCTTCTTTGAGCTGCAGGTTGGCCATGGCGATGAGACCGCGGATGGCCTGCTCTACGTCCTTGGCCACCTGGGCCGACTCCGCGGTGATGGTGACCTGGAGGCTGAGATTTTCGCCGCTTTCAGCGAGCGCGCCGCCCGCGCTCTTCATCTTGGTCAGGATGACCGGCTTGTCATGCTCTCCCAGCAGGCCGGAGATGCTGTTCACCCCGAAGACCATGATGGCGTTCGGAAAGTCCTTCAGGACACGGGTCAGGACAGGGGGAGCAGCGTCTTTCTTTCTGCCCTCCAGCGCGTCCAGGGCCGACTTGAGGGCCTGTTCGTTCTCCCCGAGAAGAATCAGGTCGTCGGCGGCGAATGCTCCGAGTTCGTCATCGTCCCATCTGTAGATAGTGTGCTTCCCGTAGGCGATTTCCTTGTGGGTGGTTTCGGCTTTAATCAGACCGAGGAGGTGGGCCCTGTCGAATTTCCCGGAGAGGGCCACGACGGCATCATCCTCTTTCCCCAGGCCGAAGACCGTCACTCCCTTAAGATCTTTCTTGGGGTCGATCTTCAGCTTGCCGAGGAACTCGTCTGCCTTACCTTGAAATTTGGCCATCTCTTGCTCACCCACGAGCGCCTTGAACATCGCGCTGGAGGTGAGCTTCTGCACATCGATATAAAGCGCCCATTGGGCGTCCGGGGGGACAGCCGACAACTGGGGGGACGACTCTTCGACAGAAGGGGCGGCGATCAAGCCCAGTGCCACCGCCAGGAAAAAGACGGTCAAGAACAGGATGATTTTTTTCATAGCGTTTCTCCTTTGACGAACATCGCACTCACCCCTTTGTACGCCGCTGTGCCGGGAATGTTACAATCGCCCATTTTCTTGAACCTTTCCGGCGTCCGGTACGTAATTAGTAGATGATAGGACAAGTGCGGAGGACTCTATGCTGAAAAGGCTGATCATTCTGGTCATAATCGTCGCCGTCGTCGGGGGCGGCGTCTACCTCAAGCTCTCGAGTTCGGCCAAGAGCAGTGAGAAAAACGGCATCAAGCTGGTCAAGGTCGAGAGGGGAGACATCGTCGAGAAGGCCCTGGCCATCGGCCGGGTTGAACCGAAAAAAGAGATCGCCATCAAATGCAAGATCTCGGGGATCGTCAAGCAGGTCTTCGTCGAGGTGGGGGACAAGGTGAAGGCCGGCGAGCCTCTGTTCGAGATCATGCCCGACCCGACGCCGCTGGAATTCGCCGAAGCTAAGCGTAACGTGGAGATGGCCGCGGTCAGCCTGGAGAGAGCAGAAACCGAGTATGAGCGCACGAAACAAATGCGTGATTCCAAGCTGGTCTCGGAGAAGGAATTCGATGAAGCCGAAAACGAATTCAAGCAGTACAGCCTCAGGCTCAATGTCGCTCAGGAGCGGCTGGCTTTGATCGAAAAGGGCCGGACCAAGATCGCCGACCGTCAGATCGACACCGTCATCAAGGCTTCCGTGGACGGCACGGTCCTCGAGCGCCGCGTCAACGAGGGCGATCCCGTCGTTCCGCTATCGTCCTACCAGGAGGGGACGGAGCTCCTGATCATGGCCGAGATGAGCGACCTCATTTTCAAGGGCACGGTGGACGAGATCGACGTCGGGAAGCTCAGCGAAGGGATGGCGGCCGACCTTCAGATCGGCGCCATTCCCGACCAGAAGATCACCGGCCGGCTGTCCAGGATTTCGCCCAAAGCGCAGCAGAAGGAGAACGCCACCCTCTTCGATGTGGAGATCGAAATCACCGGGAAGGGAGAAAAGATCATCCGGGCGGGGTACTCGACCAATGCCAGCCTGGTCATCCGCAAAGTCGAGAACGTCCTCTTCATCCCGGAGCGGCTGGTCGAGTTCAAGGATGACAAGACCTATGTCGAGATCGAGACCGCTCCCGGAGTCTACGAGAAAAGAGAAGTCAAGCTGGGGCTCAGCGACGGCCTGAACGTCGAGGTCGTCCAGGGCCTGGCCGAGGGTGCGGAGATCGTCGAGCGGCCTCCCAAGGAAATCAAGTAGCGGCGCGTTCGGGTTCCGATGAAAGCCTTCATGTTCTTCTCCCACCTCCTGCGGGACGTCCGTTCCCAGAAAATGCGCACCGTCTTGACCGTCTTCGGCATCGTCTGGGGGACGGTCTCGATCGTCCTCCTCCTCGGTTTTGGGGTCGGGATGGGCCGGCAGATGAGCAAGGACATGCATGGGATGGGGGAGGGGATCATGATCCTCTGGCCAACCCGGACGAGCATCTCTTACCAGGGCTTGAACAAGGGGCGCGCCCTCCGCTTCCTGGAGGAGGATGCCTTTCTCCTCGAACGGGAAGTCCCCCAAGTCGCGTCGGTGAGCGCCGAGTACTCGCGCTGGAATATCCCGCTCAAGAACGAAAAGAACACTTACTCCGCTATGATCCGCGGGGTGTATCCCGTCTACGGCGAGATGCGGAACATCATTCCCGAGCGGGGCGGCCGGTTTATCAACCCCCTCGACCTCGAGCATAGGAAAAGGGTCATCTTCCTCGGTGACGAGATCAAGAAAGAGCTGTTCAAAGATGCCCCGGCCGTCGGCCGCTATGTCATGCTCAACAGCATTCCCTTCCTCGTCGTCGGCGCCCTTCGCGAGAAGAAACAGAACTCAAGCTACGGAAGCCGCGATTCGGCGGCCGCGATCATCCCGGCCACGACCTTCTCTTCGGTTTTCGGGACGAAATACATCAATAACATCGTTGTCAAGGGGCGCGACCCCCGGGAGCACGGAAACCTCAAGAAGCGGATGCTCCAGGTGTTCGCCAAGAAATACAAGTTTCATCCCGAAGACAAAGAGGCCGTCTGGGTCTGGGACGTCGCCGAATCGGAAAAGATGTTTCAGGCGATCATGCTGGGGTTTAACCTTTTCCTGGGGATCGTCGGGGCCTTCACCCTGATCGTCGGCGGGATCGGGGTATCCAACATCATGAACGTCGTCGTCGAGGAGCGGACCCGGGAGATCGGGCTGAAGATAGCCCTGGGCGCTAAGAAACGCTATGTCCTCTCCCAGTTCCTGTTCGAGACGCTTCTCATCACGCTAATCGGAGGGGCCATCGGCCTCGCCTTTTCAGCGGGGATCATTGCCCTTTTTCCGGAGACTTCGATCGCGGAAGAGATCGGCCGGCCGACGTTCTCTCTCCAGGTCGCCCTGATCACTGTGGCGCTCCTCGGGCTCATCGGGTTCCTGGCCGGGTTCGCGCCGGCCCGCCGGGCGGCTAACCTCAACCCGGTCGAGGCCTTGAGGTCATAAAGGAATAGAGCATGGTCCATCTAGCCCGACTTTTCTACAGGGAATTGAGGCGGCAGCGGAAACGGATGACTCTGACGATCGTGGCCCTGGCCTGGGGGACTTTTTCCATCGTCATCCTCCTAGCCTTCGGCGAGGGGCTCAACCGGCAGATGAGTAAGGCGTTTCACGGGCTTGGCCAGGGCATATGCATTGTCGGCGGGGGCCAGACTTCGAAGCCTTACCGAGGATTGGGGAAGGGGCGAAGTATCTTCCTCAAGCTAGAAGACCTCGATCTCCTCAAGGAACGCGTCGCCGGGATCGAGCTCATCAGCCCGGAGAACGACCGCACCATCAACACCTTAACTTACGGCCGGAAGAGCATCACCAAGCGGGTGATCGGTGTCGCGCCGGCCTTCGAAGAACTGCGGACCTACTATCCGGAAAGGCAAAGTCGATTTCTCAACGAGACCGATGTCGAAGGCAAGAGGCGAGTCATCTTCCTGGGAGCGAAAATCAGGGAAGCGCTTTTCGGCACGGGGGAGGGCGTGGGAAAGACGATCCTGGTCAACGCCGTCCCCTTTCTGGTTGTCGGGATCATGCAGGACAAGATGCAGAACAGCATGTACAACGGACCGGACGTTGAGAAGGCGGCCATCCCCTATACGACCTACCTGGCGATCTTCGGCGATAAGTATCTCTCCCGCCTGATCTACAAGCCCATGGACCTGACCCGGTCAGAGATGGTGAAGGACAATGTTGTGCGCGTCCTGGCCCGGAAATACAAGTTCGACCCCGAGGACAAGCAGGCCGTCGATTTCTGGGATACAATTGAGCAGGAAAAAACCACCAATAAGATCTTTTTGGGGATCAAGATTTTCATGGGGGTTATCGGCGGGCTGACCCTCATCGTCGCCGGGGTGGGCGTCGCCAACATCATGTATGTTTCCGCGCGGAAGAGGACCAAGGAGATCGGGATCAAGATGGCCCTGGGCGCCAAGAAGCGCTACATCCTGGCCCAGTTCATCACCGAGGCGCTGATGATCGCCTTTGTCGGAGGAGCGGCGGGGATTCTGCTTTCTGTCGCCGCCGTGGAAGGTGTAAACGCGATGGCCTTGAAGGGGGATGTCGCTGACATCCTCGCCCATCCCGCCATCTCCCCCGATATCATGGTCGCCACCGCGCTCATCTTGAGCCTGATCGGGTTCCTGGCCGGATTTTTCCCGGCCCGCCGGGCAGCGTCCCTCAACCCCGTCGAAGCCCTGAGGTATGAATAACCGGAGGATGCGATGATCAAGATGGAGAAGATCAATAAAACCTACGGCACGGGAACGGCACGCGTAGAGGCGCTCAAGGAGATCGACCTGGAGATAAAGGAGAACGAGTTCGTCGGCCTGATCGGTCCTTCAGGGTCCGGGAAATCCACCTTGATGAATATCATCGGCTGCCTGGACACGCCGACCTCGGGGCAATATTACTTCGAAGGTGAAAAGGTCCAGGAGTTCGGGCACAACCAGCTGGCCGAGATCCGGAACAGGAAAATCGGGTTTGTCTTCCAGAATTTCAACCTGCTGCCCTACGCCACGACTTTCGAGAACGTCGAGCTGCCGATGATCTTCAAGGGCGCTTCGGCCAGGGCGAGAAGGGCAAAGGTCATGGAGCTACTGGAAAAGGTCAACCTCGCGTCCCGGGCCCACCACCGGCCGAGCGAGCTCTCCGGAGGCGAGATGCAGCGGGTGGCCATCGCCCGGGCCCTGACCAACGACCCCCGTCTCATCCTGGCCGACGAGCCCACGGGAAACCTGGACACCAAGTCCGGCCAGGAAATCCTCAAGATCTTCGAAGAGCTGTGGAGCCAGGGGCATACCCTCGTCATCATCACTCACAACCCCTACATCGCCGATTGTGCCCGGAGGGTGGTCAAACTCCGCGACGGCCTGGTCGAAGAAGACTCCGTCCGGATGTGATGGGCAATTTGGGAATGTCAGCGCTCCGACCTTTCCGTAGACACCTTCCTGTTTCCCCCTTAATTCTCTAAGGGGGCAAGGGGGATTAATAGAATAAAAATAAATTCTTAAAGGGTGTCTACGGAAAATAAATAGAGAGTCAGAGTTTTGGGCACGTTTCGGACCCGGCTTGTTTTCTCGTGCTCAAACAGTCCTCACGGCCGCCAGAGCGGCTCCCCTTGAAAAATGCTTCGGGAAGGCTGAACCTTCGAGGTCGCTTCTCCATCCCCAAATTGCCCATCCTGCTCATTGCCGAAACGGAGGTGCCTGGGCATTCTTGACACCGGTTATCGGCCGGGGATATGCTTCCTCTGCGCTTGGGAGCGCAGAGGGAGAAGCCACATGAAATGGGTGAAACGAGGATTTCTGGCGTTGTTGGCGGTGCTGGTACTGTTAGTCGGCATCGTCGTGGTGCGCACCGCGATGGTCCGGCCGGCGGCGAAGGCGGCCGCCCCGGTGAATCTCGCTCCGGCGCCAGAGATAAACGTCGATCTCGCTGCTGTCCACCTCGGCGAAGCGATCCGTATCCGGACCATTTCGCTCAGAGAAGGAGTCGTCGAGAATCCTGAGGCCTTCCTGGCCTTTCACGCGTTCCTCCAGGCTTCCTACCCGCGCGTCCATGCCGCGCTGCGGCGTGAAGTGGTGGCCGATTACAGTTTGCTCTACACGCTGCCCGGCTCTGAACCGTCGCTTCCGCCGATCCTGCTTCTCGCCCACCAGGACGTGGTTCCGGTGGAGGCGGGCACAGAGGGCGACTGGGAGGCTCCGCCTTTCACGGGCGAGGTGCGCGATGGTACCATCTACGGCCGCGGCGCCAGTGACGACAAGGGTTCACTCGTGGCGGTCATGGAGGCGATGGAAACGCTCCTCGCGCGTGGGTTCCAGCCGCGGCGCACGGTCATGCTGGCCTTCGGTCACGACGAGGAGGTGCTCGGCCGGGGCGCCAAGGCGATCGCGCGGTTGCTTGGGGAACGAAGCATCCGCCCCTGGTTTGTGATCGATGAGGGCATGGATGTGCTTCTGGATAATCCGCTCACCGGGAAGCCCGCCGCCCTGATCGGCATCGCCGAGAAGGGTTATATGACCGTGCGCGTTACGGCCCGAGCTGAGGGCGGGCATTCATCCATGCCGCCCCGGGAAACGGCCGCAGAGCGTCTGTCACGCGCCATCCTGGCGATCCGCGCGCACCCTTTTTCGGGCCATCTGGGCGAGGGGCCGATCGCCGAGATGCTGGACGCGTTCTTCCCGCATCTCGGGTTTGTCCAGCGCGCGGTGATCAGCAATCGCTGGGCCTTCGGGCCGTTGCTGCGTTCGCGGATGGGATCGGCGCCTGCGGGTAATGCACTTCTTCGCACGACGATCGCGCCGACCATGATCGACGGCGGGACGAAGGAGAACATCTTGCCCCAGGAAGTCCATGCGCTCGTCAACCTGCGGCTCCATCCGAGGGATTCGGTCGAGACCGCCCTGGAGCATCTGCGGCTTTCCGTTGCCGGGATCGATGGGATCAGCATCGAGGTCCACGGCACGCCCACCGAGCCGTCGCCCGTGTCATCCACGACGAGTGATTCGTACGCTCTTCTGGCTGCCGCCGCCAGCGCTCACTCGCCGGAAGGGACTCCCGTGGCGCCCATGCTGGTACTCGGGGGGACAGACTCTCGATACTACGCTGCTCTGGCCGAGAACGTCTATCGCTTTGCGCCGGCGTGGGGTCTGCAGTCCGAGTTCAGCCGTATACACGGCACGGGCGAGCGTCTGTCGGTGGAGAATCTGGGCCGCATGGTGCGTTTCTTCGCGCAACTCGTGGACACCGGCGCGCGCTAAGAAACGAGGGTTCAGGTCTCAACAATCAACAAATAGATAAGGAGAGTTCAATGACCACAAAACAGATGCTGGTGATCTATCTGATCACGCTGGCCGTCTTTTTTCTGATCGACATGATCTGGCTTGGTGTAGTGGCCAAAGGGTTCTACAGGCGGCACCTCGGACCGATGCTCAGCCCCAAGGTGAACTGGGCGGCGGCCATTCTTTTCTACCTGCTCTTCATCGTCGGCCTGCTCGTTTTCGTCATCAAGCCGGCCCTGCTTGGCGGAGAACCGCTCAAGGCTCTCTTCTTTGGCGCACTGCTCGGCCTGATCAGCTACGCCACCTATGATCTCAGCAACTTGGCCACTTTAAAAGACTGGCCCCTTATCGTAACGGCCGTCGACCTCATCTGGGGCAGCGTCCTCGGCGGCGCGGTCTCATTCGTCAGTGTCCTTATCGGTCGCTCTCTCCTGAAGCTTTAGGGGCAGAAGGAGGCTGCCATGTCGATCCCGCGAAGTCATCGCCGGCGGGTCGGGCTGGCCTTTCTGCTGATGGCTTTTTTTAGTCCGTTCGCATTCTCCGGGAACACCATCGAGGCACCCGATCCCTTCGCACAGGTTAAGCGCCTCGGCCGGGGTGTGAACATCCTCGGCTATGACCCTATCTGGGACAACTTTGCCGGTGGGCGCTTCAAGGAGCGGCATTTCACGCTGATTCATGAGGCCGGTTTCCAGACAGTCCGCATCAACCTGCATGCCCTTCAGCGTATGGATGCCGGCAACGGCTACAAGCTGGAGGACGCCTGGCTGAGTACATTGGATTGGGCGGTCAAGAATGCCCTGGCCAGCGACCTCCTGGTCATCCTGGACCTTCACAATTACAACGACGTGGCCAAGGACCCGGAGGCGTTCAAGCCGCGCATCCTGGCTTTCTGGAAGCAGATCGCCGACCGCTTCAAGGACGCCCCCGACACGGTGCTTTTCGAAATTCTGAACGAACCCAACGGCAAGCTGACGCCGAAGCTTTGGACCGAAT
>Ga0315277_10007065_pt1 | contig 14579 bp, 10 predicted proteins | sample YL17G05_15_MG_FD_203695 | JGI IMG/M metagenome (GOLD analysis project Ga0315277, IMG submission 203695) | Sediment microbial communities from Yellowstone Lake, YNP, Wyoming, USA - YL17G05_15 | ecosystem: Environmental > Aquatic > Freshwater > Lake > Sediment | place: USA: Wyoming | collected... | reverse complement strand
TACGTATTGCCGCATCCTGATGATAAATGTCATAAAGCTCCCGGCTCTGTTCCAGAGCTCTATCCAGGGTTATGGTCAGCTCCAGAGGAATGAGTCGAGCTACCCGGTCAACCTGAGCGTAAGGCATGCCTAAAGCCCGCCCCGTGTCTCTTATCGCGGCTCTGGCTCCCATTGTGCCGAAGGTAATAATTTGAGCTACGTGGGCGGAGCCATATTTCTGGTTAACGTAGGCGAGGACTTCATCACGGCGGTCGTCCTGGAAATCCAGGTCAATATCCGGGAGCTCACGGCGCTCGACATTAAGGAATCGTTCGAAAACCAGCCCATATGCCAGCGGGTCGACATCAGTGACGCCCAGACAGTAAAGAGCCAGGCTGGCAGCAGCACTGCCCCGAACGCCGAAATAGATGCCCCGTTCTCGGGTAAAGGAGATTATATCCCAAACAACGAGGAAGTAATGGGCAAATTTTGTCTTCTGGATGACATCAAGTTCGTAGCTAAGCCGTTCCTTGACCTCCGAGCCGGGCTCCTGATAGCGTTTTTCCAGGCCCTGCCAGCAGAGCTCAGCCAGGAAATCATCGGCTTTCCTGCCCTTAGGCAATTCCACCTGCGGCAGATGCAGCTTGGTAAAATCCAGCTCCAGTTGACACATATCAGCAATGGCTTGAGTATTCTCCACGGCTTGAGGTAAGTCAGCAAACAATTGTTCCGCCTCTTCAGGGCTTTTCAGGTAGAAGAAATCGCCAGCCATCTTCAGCCTTTTTTCATCATACACAGAGGTATTGGTCTGTATACACAAAAGAAGTTCCTGGGCCGGGGCGTCTTGTTTATCAACGTAATGCACATCAAAGGTGGCTACTGGGGGTATATTGAGTTTAGCGGATAGCGAAACAAGCTCCTGGTTGATTTGCTCCAGTTCAGGGATAGGATGCCTCTGAATCTCCAGATAGTAATCGCCGAAGACTTCCTTGTACCACGAAGCAGCCCTGGCAAGCTCGTCGTTTCGCCCTTCGAGGATAAGTCGAGCCAGCTCCCCGTGAGCACACCCCGAAAGGGCAATAAGGCCGTCATGATGAAGCTTTAAAAGCTCTTTATCGACTCTGGGCTTATAGTAAAATCCCTCGAGGTGACTTTTAGTAACCAGTTGGAGCAAATTGCGATAACCCTTTTCATTCTTGACCAGTAAAGTAAGATGATAGTGGGTTTTGTGGGCTGGCTCTCGGCTATGGCAATCAGTCTCGGCGACATAGACTTCGCAGCCAATGATTGGTTTTATACCTGCTTCTTTAGCCGCCACATAAAAATCGATGACGCCATACATGGTGCCATGGTCAGTGATAGCAAGGCTGTCCATGCCCAATTCTTTGGTCCGGGCAATAAGCTTAGAGATGCGGCACATGCCATCGAGCAAGCTATATTCAGTGTGGACGTGAAGGTGGGCAAACTTTTGCGGCATTAGCTAGATTATAGCATTTGTACCGAGGGCCCCAAATGAGGAATTTCTGGCTATCAAAAATTTCTTCACCACCACAATGAGCATCGCTAGCTACCTGCATTTTTACCTGAATCCCCCGCCTGGGCTTTGAAGTTGGTATGATAATGTTGTACAAAATCAGATTGAGACCAAAGGTGTGGGTAGTGGATTCTGGTTTTGTGGTAAACTTGGGGAAAAAATAGAATACGGTTTAAATAAAGGAAGGAACCAGCGATGATTGCAACTCGATTTAAGAAAGTTTTTGAGCCAACGAACATAGGCCAGATGCAACTGAAGAATCGCATAGTCATGCCACCGATGGGAACCAATTATGCCGAAGCAGGCGGTGCTGTTAGTCAGAGAATGCTCGATTATTATGAGGCAAGGGCTAGAGGTGGGGTAGGATTGATTATTGTTGAAGGAAGCGCTCCCAGCCTGCAATGCACCACGTCTCCCCAGGCATCTCCGTCTCATCAGGCATCTCTCGGAGACGATAAGTTTATTCCCGGATGGCGAAAATTGACGGATGCCGCTCATAAATACAATGCCAAGATAGCTATCCAGATAATGCATGCCACCCTGGAGAACTGGGATGGAAAGATAGTGCAGGTGGGTCCATCCCCGGTAATAGTACCCGCCAGATTTATGGGTATCCTTGGAGAACCTCCTCATGAACTAACTGTGGAGGAAATTACGGAAAGGGTAGGGTGGTTTGCTTCGGCTGCCAGACGTGCCAAAGAAGCTGGCTTTGATGGGGTAGAGATTCACGGTGCTCACCAGTACATTGTTGCCGCTTTTCTCTCCTCAGCTACCAACCAGCGCAAAGATAAATACGGTGGCTCGGTTAAGAATAAGGCAAGATTTTTGGTAGAGATACTTCAGGCTATTAAAAGGGAAGTAGGCCCAGATTTTCCTGTTTGGGTCAGGTTCAATGCTCAGGAGTGGGGAGTGGAGAACGGGATTACAATTGAAGAGACCAAACAGATGGTACTGCTGGTGGTGGAGGCGGGTGCTCAGGCGCTTCACGTATCGGCTTATGGCGCCGGATCTTATATAACCACCGCTCCAATTCCAGATACTCCGGGCTTTCTGGTACCTCTAGCGGAAGAGGTCAAGAAGCTAACTAAGGTGCCGGTAATTGCAGTGGGCAGGTTGGACCTTGAGCTTGGCGAAAAGATTCTCGAGGAGGGCAAAGCTGACCTTATAGCCATAGGCCGGCGTCTTATGGTGGACCCGGACCTGCCCAATAAGGTGGCTAAAGGAAGGCTTGATGAGGTTACCCCCTGCATAGGCTGTATGGAGTGTATTGAACGGCTGGCCTTCGATGAACGTGGCGAGGGTGTCACCTGCGTCGTCAACCCCACGTTGGGCAGAGAGAGGGCATACCAGATTAAGCCCGTGAAAAAAGCCAAGAAAGTGGTTGTAGTTGGTGGGGGTCCGGCCGGCATGCAGGCTGCCATTGTGGCAACACAGAGGGGTCACAAGGTTACCCTCTTTGAGAAGGATGCGAAGCTGGGTGGGCAACTGAATATAGCGGCTCTACCTCCCTTTAAGGGTGATATCTTCCTCTGGATAAATTATCTGGTCAATCAGGTTAAGAAAGCTGAAGTGGAAGTTAAGCTTAATACAGATGCCACCGCTGAAATCATTACTAAAGGGAATCCAGATGCCATTGTAATAGCCACAGGAGGCACTCCAGCCATGCCTGACACACCTGGCATTGATAAACCAAATGTGATTACTGCTCAGGATGTGCTCTCGGGCAAAATCAAGGCTGGACAGAATGTGGTCATCATCGGTGGGGGGATGGTCGGCTGTGAGACAGGGCGCTATCTGGCGGAACATGGAAAGAAGGTGACTATCATAGAAGTATTGGGGCGGATGGCTAGCGATATGTTCTTTATGACGAGACGCCGGCTCATGGATGGGCTGAGGAGCAAAAAGGTGACCCTGCTGGCCAGCGCGACCTGTGAAGAGATAAGGGAAGGCAGTGTTCTAATAAATACTGCGGAGGGTAAGAAGGAAACCATTCCAGCCGACACAGTCATTATAGCAGTCGGCTATGAGGCGAATGATCGCCTATACAAAGCCCTGGAAGGTAAAGTCCCTGAAATATACTGCATAGGCAATTCTGCCAAGCCGCGGAGAATATTTGAAGCTGTCAATGAGGGATACCGGACCGGGCTGGCTTTATAAAGATTTCGGGCATACTGGCTGCCTGGGTGACTAGGCAGCCAGGCAGAGGTCCACAGTATACCTGAGGGTGAAATTGCACATTTGCCTGGTTTGTGTGTAACAGGTAAGTTTTCTCAAAAACCTGAAGAATTTTCTGGCCTATCAGCTTGCCACCCTGTCTTGGCTCGAGACCCGGGGCTCAGCCGCTATCACTTAATTTGCTGACTTTTTACCAATCCGACGAAAATCTGGAGAGAACGAAAAAACACTTGACAGTACGGCGGGTGATGATGCAGTATGAACTAAGATTTTGGTGAAACTAAATTATTACTAGTGCATTATACTACTGGGGCACGCTTATTTTTTCTACTGGCTAATATGGATTTAAACGAAGAAAAGGAGCTCGTCAGACAAGCACAAAAAGCCCCCGATGCTTTTGCCAAGCTTTACGACCAGTATTATCCCAAAATCTTTGGCTATGTCCTGAGGCGGACTGCCAATCTTGAAGCTGCCCAGGATATTACTTCAGAGACATTTTTAAAAGCACTGAGGAAGCTCTGGCAATTTCACTGGCGCAATATCTCTTTTTCCCCGTGGCTATATAAAATCGCTACCAATGAGGTTAACCAGTATTTTAGAAAAGCCGAATACAAAAAATCTGTATCACTGGAGGAATTACAGGAACAGGGTTTTGAACCCATATCACCCCATGACCCCGAAAGTGATCTGATAGAGGCGCAGGAAAAATTAAAACAACATCAGGATTTTCTGGAAATTCAGGGAAAAATCGCTCGGCTCCCTGCCAAATACCAGGAGGTTATTGTGCTCAGATTTTTTGAGAAAAAACAGATTAATGAAATCGCAGAAATCCTGGGGAAAAAAGAAGGAACGATAAAATCCTTGCTCCACCGGGCGGTAGAGAAATTAAGAGAAACAGACTAAACCACCTCACGAAAATCGCAAGACTTTTTGGGTTAAATAATGCAACCTTTTTGGGCCTTGTGCATTTACAGTGATAGAAGGAGGCAAAGTTTATGAAACACGAGGACTTAATCGAAAAACTAGAAAACCTCAAAACCCCGGAAATCGAGCTTCGCGGCCATAGACAAGCATTAAAAATGGCTTTGCTCAACTCCGGGCATTTTAAGGAGAGGACTATTGTGAATTGGGCAAAAGTATTAGCCCCCATAACTGCTGCTGTGCTTTTAATAACGGTTGTAGGATTTTTCGCAGTGGATAGGTCCGGGCCTCTATATTTGGGAGAGAATCAAATCAGCAAGTTCACTTCTTATGATGAATTACAGGAATTCGTGAAAACGAACGCAGGATATAAACAATTCTACTGGGGATTCTCAAGAGGAGATGTCTTCCTTGCGCCAGGTGGTGCCGAAAATGCTGATCTTGCCCCAGCTGTCTCAGGTCACTCTACCACCAATATCCAGGTTGCCGGGGTGGACGAAGCAGACATTGTTAAGACCGACGGAGAGTACATCTACCTCGCTTCAGGGAACAAGACCATCATCGTGAAGGCTTATCCCCCTGAACAAGCTGAAGTGCTGTCGGAGATCGAGTTAGGGGGAACGGTTATCGGAATATTCATCAATGGAGACAGGCTGGTCGTGTTTGAGGAGGAAACACCTTATTACGCTTACTATGATGTTGGGTGGGACTCTGCGGAAAAATTCTACATGCCTTACATATCACCTAAGGTGTATATCAAAGTATATGATGTCTCAGACAGGGAAAACCCTCAATTGCAGAGAGAACTTTCTACCAATGGTCAATATGTGAGTTCGCGGATGATTGGCGATTACGCTTATGTGGTGGTAAATGAGCCTGTGTATGAGCAGGACGATGAAGTAAACCTCCCCAAGATTGACTCCAGCGGCAACGAGACGGAAATACCGGCCACAGAGATCTACTATTCCGATGTCGCTGATTACTATTATATGTATACCACTATCATAGCCATAAACACGCAGAACGATGGGCAAGAGCCCACGTATGAGACAATCCTGCTGGGAGCCTCCAGCAACCTGTATGTCTCTACGGATAACATTTACCTGACCTTCCCGGTATGGGGAGGCGATGTGGTAGAGCCGTGGGGGATTCGAAGTTCTGAGCGGACCTCTATCCACCGGATTCGTATAGAAGGCGGTGAAATGGAGTATGCTGCCAGTGGCGAGATCCCCGGTATGGTGCTGAATCAGTTCTCGATGGATGAATACGATGGCTACTTCAGGGTGGCCACGACAACGCACGGCGAAAAACCCCTAAACAACGTGTACGTTCTGAATATGGCCCTCAACATCACCGGCTCGCTGAAAGAAGACATCGCTGTAGGGGAAACCATCTATTCCGCCAGGTTTATGGGAGAAAGATGCTATCTGGTGACTTTCAGGAACATTGACCCTCTATTTGTGATAGACCTGAGTAACCCCGAGGCCCCCAAGGTTCTTGGTGAGTTGAAGATAACTGGCTACTCAAGCTACCTGCATCCCTACGATGAAACCCATATCATAGGGATAGGCAAAGAGACAGTGGCGGAGCGCGAAGACTTTGCCTGGTATCAAGGAGTCAAGATATCGCTCTTTGATGTCAGCGATGTCAACAACCCCGTGGAGATAGGTAAGTATGAAATAGGGGACCGGGGAACAGATTCGCCGGTCCTGTGGGATCACAAGGCATTCCTGTTTGATAAGGAAAGAAACTTGCTGGTGATACCCGTTCTAGAGGCGAAGATAAATGCAACGCAGTATCCTGGGGGAGTTTCTTCGTCGGCTTACGGCCAGCCTGTCTGGCAGGGCGCATATGTCTTTGATATATCTATCAATGGGCTCCAACCCAGAGGTCAAATCACCCATGTCGAGAACATCACCGACCCTGAACAACAGTATTACTACTATTACTCTCCTTTTGCAGTAGAGCGGTCCCTCTACATAGATAATGTCCTCTACACTATCTCGGACGCAAAGATAATGATGAACAACCTGGAGAGTCTGGACTACATCGACGAAGTGGAGCTTCCATACCCAACCTGGATACCTTATGACTACCTCCCTGGTGTGACCAGGTCCGAGGAACCGTCAGCGGGTGCTGAATCTGGAGGTGAAACACTTCCAAAATAGCCAAATCTGAATTGAGGAGTAAGGCTAGAGAGTTCAAGTATTTACAGGAGTGAACGAAATGAAGAAGATACTGGTAATCGTATTAGCTTTAGTGTTGCTGTTGCCGGTGATAGCCTCTATTCAGCCAGCTCAGCCGGCAGCAGGCGAGGTGCTCGAATCCGATAAAGAGCGAATTACTTCACCAAACGTTACTCAGAGTGAGCAAGCATTGCTGGTTGAAGGAAACAGCGCCTTCGCCTTTGAGCTTTATCGGGCGCTTAAAGGGAAGGGGGACAATATTTTCTACTCTCCCTATAGCATCTCACTGGCGCTGGCGATGACATATGCCGGAGCGAATGGCGAAACCGCTCAGCAGATGGCCGATACCCTTCAATTCATGCTTGAACAGGAGAGGCTGCACTCGGCGTTTAACTGGCTCGATGCCGAACTTGCTAAAAGGGGCCAAGGCGCTCAAGGTAAGGATGGGAAAGGATTCAGGCTGAATATTGCTAACGCCATCTGGGGGCAAAAGGATTATGAATTCCTGCCCGCCTTCCTCGATGTCCTGGCTGAGAACTACGGTGCCGGGCTGAGAATACTGGACTTCATAACGGAGACGGAAAAGTCTCGCGTCGCCATTAACGATTGGGTCAGTGACCAGACGGAAGGTCGCATTAAAGACCTTATCCCACCAGGCGCAATTGATGCCCTGACCCGCCTTGTGCTGACCAATGCTATCTACTTCAATGCTGCCTGGGAGAATCCTTTCGATAAGAAAATGACAGCAGATGGCCAGTTCTACCTGCTTGACGGCGGGCAGGTGAGGGTGCCGATGATGAAGCAGACGGAGTCATTCGGCTACACCGAGGGGGAAGGATACCAGGCAGTCGAGTTGCTCTACGACCGCGGTGAACTCTCCGATGGCGGTGAGCTCTCCATGGTGATTTTGCTTCCTGCGTCCGGGAACTTCGAGGCTTTTGAAGAAGGACTTCAGGCTCAGCAGGTTGATGCCATCATAGATGATCTGCAAAACACTCAGGTCACCCTGGCGATGCCCCAGTTTGAATTTGACTCAAAATTCAGCCTGAAGGATACCCTTGCCGGGATGGGCATGCGAGATGCCTTTTCTCCTGATGATGCGGATTTCTCCGGAATGACTGGTAATCCTGAGCTGTTCATATCAGACGTCGTGCACAAGGCATTCGTTGCCGTGGATGAAGCTGGCACCGAGGCTGCTGCTGCCACCGCAGTGATTGTTGGAACAACATCAGCACCCGGAGAACCTCTTGTGGAGGTCACCATAGACCGCCCCTTCATCTTCCTGATTCGCGACATTGAGACGGGTGCCATTCTCTTTGTCGGGCGCGTCCTGAATCCCGGTGCTACAAAGGGTGAAGGCTTTGCGATTTACTTAACTAAGGAGGATATTCCTCCTGCCCAAATGGAGGCCTTAAGCCACGTCGATATCGCAGACCAGCCTGTTATATCAATGAAAGATGTCGTCACCTATAATGCTCAAACACATGAGATAAAACTTACTACGGATGCTTTTGAGCGCGTCTCACAACTGGATGTACCGGTTGAAGGCAAATCGTTTTTGGTCTGCGTTGATAAGGGACCTATATATTGGGGAGCTTTCTGGACGCCGATATCTTCCATCTCATTTGACGGGGTTACCATCTGGAAACCGCTCGGTACCCAGGAATCCAAGGTAATAACGCTTGAGCTTGGTTATCCCTCCTCATCTTTTTATGGGGGTGAAGATCCCAGGAATAATGCCGAAGTAATTAAGTCGCTAGAACAGGCAGGCAAGTTAGTTAACAAGCTGTCAATAACGGAAGTAGATAAGCTGCCCCGTTCTTTAAAAGGATATGAGCTATATTCGTGGGAAGAAGATAACCAGTGGCACTTTACTTTGATTACAGGTACAAATCGTGCTAAAACGATGGAAGAAATAACTTCAAAAGAGGATTTTATCTCTGAAACAGGGTGGGTAAAAATCCAAGTGGTGGGTGCACATGCAATCAAAGATGTTCTCAGCCGATTACCTCAGAGTGAGTCAATCTTTTGGTGTGATGAGTTGCATATAGGGCAAACAACAGGGACGGATATTGATATACAATTACCGCCTGAGCAGATTATAGAAGTGATCAAGGAACATGCTGAGCGGTGTGGGTTAGATCTTGTAGTCACAGTGCATTAATACATGGATTGCTGTTCTAAGGAAGCCACGGGGAGGTTATTGAAAAGACCTCGGTCGGTGGAAAGAAATCTTCCCGAGATCGGTTAGTTCTCGGTATTGTCCCCTTTGGTGGGATTATAGCAATCATACTTGCATTTAGAAGGGAAATCAAAATAGGAATAAGGGCAGCAACCATAATAAGAGCCGGGTTTATAGGTAAGGCTGAGCCTCAAGGTTATCTATTACTTTCGCAGAAGGGATTTGCGGCATTCAAAATACATGGACCCGATGCAGATGTGGTAATGAGAGCATTGGATGCTGTAATACTGACGGTGCAAGAGCGTGGAGTAGACGTTATGAAAGACTTGAAGTGTCCTAATCCAGAATGTGGCTATATGACAATGATTGACGAGAAACCGCCAAGGCATTGTCCTGAATGCGGAATAGCTTGGGGGAAGAGTAAGTCGTGACCCGAGGAAGGGCAGCTTTGGCTGAGTAAGCTACTCAAGTGAGAGCATAAATCTGTCCCTTGCATTTCTTCTTGCGGTGCGAAATGCACTGTCTCAGTGTTACAATTCCAGGGACACCATACCAATTAGGCCTACTATAAATTAGGTATTCTGTCCCCAAAATACTGGCTAGAATCGCACCATAGTGGAATTACAAGCTCGCCTCTAACCGTCTCTGAGCCTCAGCTACAAACTCCTGGCGGAAAGGACCTAATCCTCGAAGGGGGATTGCACTTTTCTGACTTTCGTGCAGTCCTGCATTGGTCGACTCTGCGGAAGCTAGTAGAGTGTAAGACAATCTTAGTTCCCGTACGAAAGTAGGGTTACTAATGGGTGATTGACGAGGAAGCAAGTGAGTCTTAGACTATATTCAATCAGCCTTAGGGGGTGTTGCATATGCCTGTAAAAATAGATGGCCGAATTTATTATAGGACTGCTGAAGTTTGTCAGATAGTTGGCATAGGTAAGAGCACGCTGTTTCGCTGGATCAGGCAAAACATCGTACAGGATGCCGAATACAGAGACAGAAAAGGGTGGAGGCTGTTCGCGGAGGATGAACTCCTCAATCTTAAGTCGGAGACTAACAAAATTCAGAAGGTCCGTGTGGCCGGAATGTGAAAAATACCAGCGATTTTAAAGAACACGCATATTTTTCGTTAAAGGTAACAAACCAATCAGCTTGAACAGAACCTAATCCTCGAAACGGGATTGGAACCGACCCTCATCGGTGTCAAGAAATTCCTTAAAGGACATTCAAGATTTTTCCTGCCTTCGTGCTATGATTTAAGGGATATTGGTGGGAAGAGAGACCAGAAATTCATGATAACATTTGAGGCGCGATGCAGCACTACCGCTATGGGGATAATGCCTCATAGAGATGTTGAGCGGGCGCTGGAGCTTGCCTTGAGCCTGGATATCCCATTCTGGCCCCAGCTTCCCAAAGTGAGCCTGTATGAAGATATGTATGTTCAGGCCTCGCAGAATTTTCCCGGTATAGCTATTGACTTTGACAAAGAAAGGCTTAGTTTCGACACTGCCCGATTTGAACAAGAACTCGACGGGTATTTCGTGAAAATGGATATCCCGGAGGCTTTTGCTCTCACCGCCGAGTATTCCGCAGTATTCCACAAGTTTCTCTCTAAGGAGCTTCAAGGTTATAAAGCTATCAGGGGGCAGAACATCGGTCCTGTTAGTTTCGGCTTTAAGGTGCTTGATGAGAACCTCAAGCCAGTCATTTATAACGATGAGGCAAGGACTATTTTGTTTGATTTTATTCAGAAGAAAGCCAACATTCAGTATCGGGAGCTTAAGGAACGGAATCCCAATGCCTTTGTCTGGCTGGATGAGCCGGGGCTGGGTTATGTGTTTAGTGGTCTATCGGGATATAACGAGCAGTTAGCTAAAGAAGACTACCATAATTTTGTTGAAGGACTGGAAGGCCCCAAGGGGCTGCATCTCTGTGCCGAGGTAAATTTACCCTATCTGTTGGAGTTGGGGGTGGAAATTCTGTCCTTCGACGCTTATCAAATCGGGTTTATGCCCAAGGAATATGCTGGTAACGTGGCTGAATTTCTCAAAAAAGGCGGGATTATCTCGTGGGGCATAGTCCCTACTGAATCCACAGTTCTGGCGACGCAGACACCAGAAACACTGGCGGCGATTCTTTCAAATTACTGGGAGGTAATCTCGGAAAGTACAGGTTTGTCCTTGCACCAAATTGCCATGCAGGCACTGGTGGCACCAGCCAGATGCTGCCTTAAAGACATAGGGCAGATTAATACCCCCGATAAGAAGGCAGGCGAATGTCAGGTTTCCGGCTCTGAGGAGAGGATTGTGGAAAGAGCGTTCGCCTTCTTGCCTGAGCTCTCGCGGATACTGAGAAATAAGTACAGCGTATAGGGATAATAAGAACAATATGAAAGTATTAGGCATTATGGGCAGCCCGAGAAGGCAAAGCAATACCGAAATCCTTCTTGATAAGGCACTGGAAGGTGCCAGAGAGGCCGGAGCCGAGGTGGAAAAGGTGCTGGTCTCGAAGCTCAAAATCTCGCCATGCCTGGAAATATATGCCTGTCTCAAGGATGGCAACTGTGCCATTAAGGATGATATGCAGTTGCTCTACAAGAAGCTTCTAGAAGCAGACCATATTATTTTTGTTTCACCGATATTCTTCTATGGTATTACCAGCCAGGCGAAAGCCATAATAGACAGATGTCAGGCGCTTTGGGTAAGAAGACATGTGCTGGGCATGGGCAAGGAAGATAAGCGAGTGCGGAGAGGGGTTTTTATCTCAATAGGCGCTACTCGAGGTAAAAAGCTCTTTGATGGCGCAGTGCTCACAGTGAAGTACTTTTTTGATGCTATAGGTGTGAAATATTTTGGTGATTTATTAGTCCGGGGAATTGATAACAAAGGCCAAATTGAAGAGCATCCTGCGGCTCTCGAGGATGCATTTCGCCTCGGTCAAGAACTTGTCCGCGGAAGTAGAGACGTAGAATGAAGAAGTAGAGGGTAACTTATGAAATGCTTAAATCAGTAGCGTTTAGCTTGCCGTGTCGGTTTTACATTGCCCCGATAATCAGGAGCGGTGATGTTGAATACCAGGCTTATCATGGGGTCCACCATCCGTGAACTGATTCGTGTTTCAATCTCGTCTAAAGAGAGACATGTAGTGACCACCATTGGCAACCTGGCATTATACCTGTAGTTTATCAATTGATATAGCTTCTCCTGAGCCCAGGGCGTGGCCGATTGTTCCCCGAAGTCATCGAGTATCAGCAGTGGAACTTCTTTGATCCTCTCAGAAAACTCGTCATAGGATATTTTGCTATCTGGACTGAATGTAGAACGTAAATGGTCCAGAAGGTCGGGAACAACCACAAAGAAGACTGGTTTTCCTTGTGCCAGCCGATAATTAGCGATAGCTGCTGCCAGATGAGTCTTACCACAGCCATTAACGCCTTGAAATATCAGCCAACCTTCCGGTGAGCGAGCGAATTCTACTGCTAAGTTGAAAGCCTGGCGCAAATTTTGCCGCTGTTCCAGGGGAAGTTCCATCCTCTTGTGGTCAAAATTATCAAAGGTCATATTTCGTAATAGCTCTAACTCTAAGCCATTTCGGGATTCCAAGGGCGATGCTGGTTCAATCGTCCATACCTGGCAGAATTCATTATTAACAAGATGGCCGCGTAAGCGTTCATCCATTCTTTCTAGGGGTACATCGGTGGTGATTACCGTGGCCAGTCTGGTATTGAAGCGATGCTGAAGGAGTTGCTCTAGCTTCTCTTTAGACCAGGCAGTAGTGCTTCCCGGAGTAAGGTCATCAAGTACTAACAGAGGCACATTCTTTACTTGCTCAAACAGCTCGTCATAAGTGGTGTCGCTTGTAGGGCTAAAAGCGGAGCGGAGGTGGTCCAGGAGGTCAGCAGTACCGATGTAAAATACAGGCTCCCCTAAGCTGATACGATGATTGGCGATAGCACAAGCCAGGTGTGTTTTACCAGAGCCGCTGGGACCTGAAAATACCAGCCAACCCTGGGGATTATCAGCAAAGGCTTTGGCAGCCTGGTAAATCTGAGCAAAGCGCTCCTGGGAAATGGCACTCGCCGCCTTTCCTTTAGGAGATAAGTTGTCAAAGGTAAGCTGCGACAGAGAACCTAAATTGCTGTATTTCTCAAGATATTCTGTTTTTTTCTTTCTCAGCTCCCCTTTACTGCATCGGCAGGGTACCACTCGGCTGAAATCAACTTTCCCTGAATCTAGTGCAGGATGAACAAAGCCCGCCCCTTTGCAAATAGGGCAGCTTTCACCCGCACCTTCTTCTATCGAGGGAGGGGGAACATTACCTTTTGACAAGGTGTCCGTATCGGCCCTTGATATATTTGTCTGGGCCATCCTTTTTAATGTCTCTCCTATACTCTCCACTGTCTTTACCTTCGCTAGCCCATCTTTCAAGGATGCGGGCGATATATCTCCAGCTGCGTTTATTCAGCGTAGCTGCTTCCTTAAAGGCTTCTTCAATCCACTGGGGTGGATAAATCTTCTCTGCTTCCTTAAGTTCTTCAGCAATCATGGGCGTTATCATGCCAATATTCTGCTCGTACAGAGCAAAAACATTGATAGTCGGCGACTGACGGCTATCAACGGTCAGAGAATAAACATCCTCGAGCATTCCATTTATATTTAAGGTCGAGTGTAATAGAGCACCGTGCTCTACAGCTGAGTCCAAAGCCTGGCGAAGTGTCTCCTCGCCTAACTCGGCTGACAGCCGACAGCTTTCAGCTCTCAGTTCCTTGTAAGTAACAAAGTGAGAACGCTCTTGCTTTCGCAGGATAAGATAAGCCGCATACAACACTACTTTAAGTTCAGCCAGGTCCTGAATTTTAGGCATCGCCTGGGTAAAGAAAGAGTCAGGCAAGGAGATAAAATCTGGTTTCCTTTGAGAGCTTGATAATTGCCGGTTAGACATTTTTTCACCCTTAACTAACCCCAAAAAGTCCTAAGACTTTTTGGGGACCCCGGTGAATCTTATTTTAAATTAAACGGGGTGGTTTGAGAGGCAGAAATCAGCTCAGCCTCTACATTATCAAATTTGGCAATCCTTTCCAGGAAGCGCAGCTTGATTTGTCCTAAAGGACCATTGCGGTGTTTGGCTATGTGAATATCAGCGATGCCGCGGGGGTAAGGTTCCCTTTCAATATCATGCATCTTGCTCCAATCTTCCGCAGAACAATTCAGATCTTCTCGGTGAATGAAAATAACTACGTCAGCATCCTGCTCAATGCTGCCAGATTCGCGCAGGTCAGAAAGCTGAGGTACATGGGAAGGACGCGCTTCTATAGCCCGACTGAGTTGCGATAGGGCTAAGATAGGCACATTCAGTTCCCGGGCTAAAGTTTTTAAGGCACGAGTTATGTTGCTAATTTCCTGGACTCGAGTTTCATTTTTGCCATCGCCTTGTATCAGTTGCAGATAATCGATGATAATAAGGTTGATGCCGCGTTCGAAATGAAGTCGCCGTGCCTTGCTCCTTATATCTGCCACCCGAAGCATGGGAGAATCATCAACATAGATGGGTGCCTCAGATAAAACGCCGCTGGCTTGCATGATTTTTGTCTCATCCTTCTCACTAA
>Ga0315277_10007064_pt1 | contig 14580 bp, 10 predicted proteins | sample YL17G05_15_MG_FD_203695 | JGI IMG/M metagenome (GOLD analysis project Ga0315277, IMG submission 203695) | Sediment microbial communities from Yellowstone Lake, YNP, Wyoming, USA - YL17G05_15 | ecosystem: Environmental > Aquatic > Freshwater > Lake > Sediment | place: USA: Wyoming | collected... | reverse complement strand
TGTCGCTGGACTAGAGAGTAAAGCTACTTTCGAGCTGTAATCCGATTCACGGAATAAAACAACTTGAAATGACCAGTAAGCCGTAAGGCTTGCCGCTAAAGTCGTATCATCTAAAATGTTAACGGCTTTAATAGTCAAATCAACTGGGGCCCGAAATAAGAATTTATTTACATCTCCAGTAACCGCACCGATGTTATTAACCTGTGATTCGTAGTCTTCGGCCGTGGGTTGAAATTCCTCAAAATAGGGAATATAACTTCTAACTGTCCGTGGTCTTGATTTTGTAGACATACTTTTCTTTGCGATTAGGTGATAGTAGTAGAACTTGAGGTTGAAGTGGTTGACGACGAAGTAGTAGTGACTGTCGTCGACGTTGAGGTAGTCGTTGTTGTTGTAGTAGTGGTGGTGGTAGTAGTTGACGTTGAGGTAGTTGTTCCACCAACCGAAGATGGCACATAATCAACCTGAACAAACAGATCAACAAGAGAGGTTGCCGAAGCAGTCTTTGTAATCTGAATTTCCAAAGTGTCACCAACATTAAGATTCAAATTCTGGTCAACCCCTAGATCCCTAGGAGTATTAGCCGTTAAACCAACGGTGCCGGTGGTAACTGCTGTTGCCAGCAAATTAACACTCATATCACGATTGGCTTGCTGGTAAGACACAACCTGAAACGACCAATAGTTTCCACTATTGGGGTCTAAGGTAGTATCGTCCAAAATCCAAACCTTTTTAATCAGCATGTCTTTCGGGCAACGAAACAAAAATTTGTCCGCTGTCGCCGTGACCGCGCCGATATTGTTAATGACAGTTTTGTATTCTTCAGCTGTCGGCGTTTTTTCCTCAAAGTAAGGAAAATAACTTCTCATTGTTCTTTTTTGTGGAACTGGCATATGTGTTTGTTTACTACTTGGTTAATTAAACGACCTTTAGGCCAATGTCGGACATCGTCCGGCGCTTGCCTAAGAGATTTCCCGTTGAGTAATAGAGCCGGTAAATCCCGAAAGCCACTCCAATATTTAAGACAAGTTGGAATGAAATGCCGTCTTTGAAGTCGCGTTCTTGAACCGAGCAGTATATTGTCCAGTGACCATATACTCTAGGGTTCGACCAGTCTTTGCCAGTTCTTCCAATGACATAGCGTCACCTTGCAATGGACCGCAAGCAATGTCATTCATGTCACCGACAATTAAGACATCTTTAGGCATCCAAGGATCAACGATAACTTCTAACTCAAAGCCGAGGTCAGTTAAGAATCTCTCAACTGTAAACCCAGCGGCCCGAGTGTCAAAGCTAGACCGTCGATACGCCTGATCAAAGGTAGAAATAACCCGCTTCAACGCACCGCCAACGAGGATAAATCCTCTTTCAATACCGCCAGCGTCGTCCCAGATGTCTTCAAACATCTCATTGATGACGTTTTCGGTAAGGTCGGCAGTTGTAGTTGAATAGTTACCAGTAGACTGTGAACTAAACTCGATAATACCACCCATTGAACCATATTCAGTGTCAGACGGGGCCGTAGACCGAATCCCGTTAACCAACGAACCGTCAAGCTGCCGAGCAATCTCTTTCAATCGATAAGCCGATTGATGAGCAAGTTCGGAAGCGATAACAGTCTGATCGACAAGCTGTCTTGATCTGGCTAGGGTAATACCCATGCCAAAAATTTGACAGACATTGTAAACGGAAGTTCGTTCCTTAGTCCAGTCTTCCTGAGTCGGTTTCCAACCCTCCTGCTTAGTATGCGCAATAATCTGAATCGAGAAACCAGTTGTTCCTGATCCATGAGTTTCTGCTGAAGTCGAACCATGACCTCTATCGAGTGTCGCGGAATCACTTGAAATAGTGTTAATGCGCATTACCTCTGCTTTACCAGCCGCTTTATCTTTGAACAAAGTCCCAATAACAAAACGGGCACCTTGACCAGAAGCTAAAGTTAACCCAGTATCACCGTCAGAAGCGGTTAAAACACCGTCAGCAGAATCAATAGACGCTGCCGTATACGGATTTAACACATCTTCCGCCCAATAATGGGTGCGCTGTTTAGCAGTGAGGGTGCTTGAACCCACACGGTCCAAAAAGGCTGTATTATCAGGCCGAATAACCTCTGCCAATTCAGTCGACAAGTCGATTAAAAAGGTATTGGAAGTTCGGTCAAATTGAGCCGCACCTGTAGCAGTAGCTAAACCCATACAATAAACCCCTTTGGCAATCAACAGTTAAGATTCTTTTTAAGAAACATCACCATTGATTGATAGTTTTTAAGATTTGTTTCCAACCCCGCCGCGTAATCTCGGATCACCAGTGATCTTAGTGAGTAAACCTTTACCAACCTGTTCAACGGTTTTCACCTCTTTAGGTTTGGCTGATTCATCACCAGACTTTGGTTGACCCGTATTTTCCGGTGGATTGGCCGGTCCAGCGTTAGGCGCCGGAGGGGGAGTGGTTTCACTTTCTGGCCCAGCAGGAATAGTTGTAAGTTTTGAATCAAGAAGTCCCTCTAACTGACCGATCGCGTCTTCGGCGTTAGCCGGAAGTTCTTCTAGCAAAGCTAGAGGATTGCGATCTAATAATTCAGCTAAAGTTTTATCCTGTTCCAGCAACTTTTGATACTTAGGATTTTTAATAAAAGTCTTAAAAACCCCTTTCTCTAAAGCCGCTAACTCACGTTCCTGTTCCAAAGCGATGTCGTCCTCTGTGGGCGGATCGTCTTGGTTGGGCTGAAAAGTAAAATGCTGTTCGCCTGTCTTACGACCTAAGCCAAGGTTACCAGCTTTACCCCGCTGCTCGACTTTAGTAAGCCGCCCTTTGATTTCATTCAAAGTGCCGCCAAACTGATTTAAAGCTTGGCTAATGCTTTCCAAGTCGGTCAGCTTATGTTCACCTTTGCCATCTTTAGACGGAGGTGTGCCGCCTTGTGGGTTCGAGGGGTTGTCCGATTGGCCGGGAGTTGATGGTTGCTGCCCGTTCTTGCCACCGGGGGTGTCCTCTTTTGGTTTTTCCATACAATTAGTATGCTAAATAATTAGTAAGTTGTCAAATTAGAATCCGAAACCGGGTAACGGCGCTTTCTTCGCTTCCCCTTTACCGTAAGAAGAAACATCAAATCCAACAAAAGAAAGTGGAAATAATCCCAATGCTTTCATGAAACTAGCGTCCCGGGAAACTTCAATTAAATCTTGAGCCGATAATAAAGTAACCTGATTTAAAAGCTCTTTGGGAAGATTAAAAGTCTTTTCGCCATAACTCTTTTTAGTAATCAATAAACTGAACAAACTGTTAAAAGCCGGCGTCATTTTACCCTGAAGTAAACTAATTGCTTTATATTCCAAAGATTGCTGCTTCTTGCCGGCAAGGGTGCTTAAAATATCAAACATCTGAAGTTCCATGCGAATCATCGGCGCTAAACCACCAGTAAAACCAACCCAAGTATCTTTTGTCCCCGGCACCTTAACCTTTAAAAATGATTTCGATTCTTTCGGATTAAACCCAACTTCAAAACCAGACATTTTCAAAAGGCCAAAGACACTAGCGGTTACCGCAGCCGTGCGCGCTGATTCTTTTACAGCTGTCATGCGCGTGCCTTTTGGCAAACGGGCATACCAGAAAGGATTGATTAAATCAATTCTTGACTTAGTGAAACGAACCGACCAAAAAGCGGTATTTAAAGCCGGACCTAACTTATCCCATTTAGCGCTTAAAGTTCCTCGGCCAGTGCCGGTATTAACGATTGTCGCCAATCCTTTAAAAATTTCAGGATTGCTTTTAGACGTAATGCCTTGACGCATTTTATTTTCAGAAAGCATTTTGAAAAAATCAAACCGCACTTTATTCATCAATCCGGTAGTGCCTCGTTCAAAGCCGCGAAAGGTAGCGCCAACCGGCCCGCGCATATTCTGAAAAAAATTAGTCTGAAACACTTCCTCTTTTTCCGATAAATCAACCGCCCGCTTATAAGTCTTTGTCAAAGCCAAACCGCTTTCATGAGCCAAATCAGCTAACGGATCGTTGGCAATAGTTTTCATCACATCATCATAGGCTTGCGGCGACTTGAGATATTTGAAAAACCCCGGAATATTTCGACCAACCATAATCGGGTGAGAAAAAGTAGTTGACCACATCTGCCGAAATACCGGCGACATGTCAGTAGCAGTTAGAAAAGCTTTCTGGGTATTCAATACTTCCACCGCCTTACCGCCCCAAGTTATCCCTTTGCCTCTCTGTTTAACCAATGCTTCAGCCAATTCAGAACCAAAAACTTCTTTCATCAATTCAATTTCATTTGGCTGTAAAATCCCGGCTGAAATCGGTTTGCCAGTTATATCATCTATACCAAGCATTTTATTTAAAGCCTTGAACGCTTTAGGCAATTCGTAATTTCTACCCAATGAAGAATTAAGAAGATTTTTGGTCAGTTCCTCATATTCAACTTGAGAAAAATTATCCATCATTGAGGTAAATTCCGGTTTCGGCAATTCACCGCCCAGTTGAGTCATGCCGGTTCTAAAAGATTCCGGCGTCCCCTTGCCACTTTCCACCTGACCGATAAACCGGCCAAGACGCTTAGTCCGTTCAGCGCTATACAAGACTTCAGTTTGTTTACGGACAGATTCCTGCTGGGGAATTAAATTAGTAACCTTTCTAACAATACCTTTTAAAAATCCATTGTTATTATAAAAATCCCTGATTTTACCACTAACCGCACCAATCGTATCAGCGGCTCTCAATTCATCAGCCAAATAAGAAAGCTTAGCCGGATCAGCTTCTTTAACCAACGGCTTTAAAAGTTTAGTTATTTCATCAATGTTTTGCGTGCGGGCAATACTCATCAATACCTGTTCGCTGGCTTCCTTTGCCGCCTTGCCGCCGGGTAAAAAATCTAAAGCGGTTAAACCGATAATCAAGGGCGTAGCTATCGGCGCTGTTACTTTTTCCGACACACCAACTTGCTGGCCGGCTTCAACAAAACCTTTGGCTCTTTCTTTTACTGTTGCTACTGGTTCTTCACCAAATAAAGGTTTTAAGAATCCCGGCATTTCCATTTTTTCAACTTCCGGCAAACCATACGCTTTGCTCAAAAGCCGATTATGTAATTCTAAACCAACCGTGCCGCCGCTTTGAGCCGTCCCCTGAACAACCGCTTTACTAAAATCATAAACCTGATGAGGACTGATTGCCCCAGCGTTCCATAAAAAATCGCCGGTCTTTTTCAAGTTTTCTTTAACCATTTCCCATGGTTTTGGAATTTCAATCATATTTACGTTTTTTCAAGCAGTTGCTTAATATTTTTTTCACCAGCAAAAATATCTTTGGCGTTTTGCCATAAATTTAATCTCGGTTCCGCGACTGGTTTTTTAAATTCAGCTTTCGGAATAGCCAACTTAGACGCCGGTGGTTCTGGCAAATCACTGAACATGCTTTTTGAAGTTCCAAACATTGGAGGCGACGGTGATTGATACTTAATTTCTTTCGGCAAAGTTTCCAAACCACCAGAGGCAACCGTCTGATCGTTAATTTGACCCTCCCAAACGCTGTCAACATCTTGAATATCCTGCGAGCTGACACCCAGTTGATCCGGTTTAAGATTAGAATATTTAGTATAAGTGCCGTCATCATTTCGTTTATAAAGCGAGCCTTTTGTTCCTTTGGCCCATGTGCCGATTGGAATATAGTCGCGAAGCATTAAACTTTCCGGTTTAATCGTGATTGTTTTTCCCAGTTCACCGCCATTTAAAAGCATGTTGCGATTAGTGCCATCACCAAAAGCGTCAGGAATTTCAACTGAATTATCAAACCGCAAACCGCCAAGATAGGCCACTCGTTTTCCATCAGGACTGGACATCGGAGTAGTAAAAACCGGAATCCCTTTGCCAACCACGGCGTTAGTTGCCATGCCCTCAATCTTGTTTAAAGGCATATAGTCAATTTTAGTTACCCGGCCAGCCGAATCAGTATCAATTTTAACCCCAAAAGTCTTCACTCCCTCGGTGCCGGCACCATAAGCGGCTGACATTGAATCAATGTCATTAAGTTTTTCCTTAACCTCATGATAATAACTGGACAAATCGCCAACCACAATTTCATTACCGCTATCTTTAGCCACCTGAATATGCTCGCCTAAAAATTCTATCGTTGATTTAAGAGCCTCACTAGCCTTACTAAAATACTGCTCAGGATCAGCACCAAACTGCTGGGAAATATTTTTCAGTGAATCGTCAAGCGAAGTCCTGATCCCGTTTGAATCCTGACTTCTCTTAACTTCAATCAATGTTTTTTCTGACATGTAACTAGAAATTTTTTCATCTATTTCAGACAATGCGTTCATGTCTGATTTCGAGCCAGAGGTAAAATAACTTCTAAACTCAATAGCTTTTTTTATCAAAATATCATAATCGGCCTGACTTAAAAAACCATCTTGTTCAAGCATGTTTTTTAAAATGCCAAGTTGAGAGCTGGCAATCGACGAGCTATAATAACCGCCGCCACCGCTTGCTTTTTTAGGTTGTAACCTTTGAATAAAAGCCATATCGTTTAAACATATTTAGAATAATTTTTATCATCAATAGTTTCACCAAAAGCCCCACCGCTTGGCAATGGTTCGTAACTACCCTCAATTGGTTTGTTACCATAAATCTTTTTCCACACTGATTCATTCTGAATCCAATGAAGCTGACCACCTTGATATTTAAATATTTCAGCGTTATTAGGATTTTTATAAACGCCACCCTCTTTAAATGTAGCCGCGGGCGCGCCACCGCCACCAGCCGGAGGCGTTGTGCCACCACCGGGTTGATTTTGCTGTTGCTGTTGTTCACGCTGTTTCGCCTCGTCCTGTTGCCGTTTTATTTCATCTAACCTTGCTTTTTCTGCCACTTCTTTTCGGACAGTTGACGGCGCTTTAATACCAGCCGATTCTTTCATAAATTCATAGGCGTCTGACGCCTTGGTATAACCGGCAACATTACTGACAGTTTGAATCCCTTGCGCAAAATTCTTGCCGGTTGCTTCTTGAAAATCCTGCTCAGTCCACGGACCAACTAAAGGCTGAAGCTGATTGCCGCCAACAACTTTATAAACTGTCGGCGAATTAGGCAATTTAATATATGATCCCATTTTATAATTACCCTCGGCTGTCTGGCCAGTCTGACCACCCACCGGCGTTTCCGCGGACTTCGGCAAAGTCACACCCTTAGCGCCCGGGGCGCCCTTAACCGCTTCAGTCGCTAACTGCTCTGGCGTTTTTGTCGCAGTATCAATCGTGGAAACAACATTAGGCGCATACTTAATCGCGTAAGCCAAAGCGTCAGCCTCACTTTTACCCGCTGAAATCTGCTCTTGAGCCAGAGAAACAATATTATTAGCTTGAACGGAGTTAATCTGAGCAACCTGTGAAACTAAATCATTATATTGGCTGGTCATGTCAATTCCCAAATCAGTGTTAATCTTGGAAAGTTTTTTGGCCGCATTGGCAAAGTCAAAATCAACACCAGATTTAGTCAACACATTGCCGCCGGCAATATTGGCGCCATAGCCGACAATCAAATCAGTCGTGTTTTTCATGCCCTCTTTGTAATTAGCCAAATCAGGCTGATTAACCAGTTGGCTTAAAGTATTTTTAACAATCTGTAAAGAGGGGACCAAGGAATCCTGCGAACGGGTATTGTCAGCGTCAATTATCTTTTTGTAATAATCAGTCAATTCATTGTAAAATTTCCCAGAAGACAAATAGCTGTCTTTCTGGCTCTGCCAATAAGCTGAAGCATTGTCATAAGCCGTGCCGTTAACCGTCACCGAATCATTGACATCAGACAAAGAAATCTGATCGTTAATCCGGTTAAGATAAGTAATCGGGTTATCATCAGCCACTGCCGAACCGGCAATAAAATCATTGATCTGATGTTCAATCTTAGAAGAAGCAATCTGTTGTTTTAAAGTTAAAGCCGAAATGCTCAAAGCTGAAGCCCATTCCTCATCGCCGCCTTGAAGCGCGGTAGTTCTTCTTTCATCAACGGTATCAAGCATGCTTTGTAAGATATCAATGGTTTTGTCTTTCAGAGCATATTGGACTTTATTGTTTAAAATATTTTTCTGAATGGTATATTTATCCGCTTGCGCCGAAGTCACGGCGTCTTTAATCTTATCTCTTAAATCCAAATCAACCGCACTGCCAAGCTGGTCTTGTAAGAAACTGATGTGGTCATCAATAGATTTCTTGCCGGAATTAAGCGACTCCAAACTGGCCCGGTAAGATTGATTATAACTATCAACCCGCACCAATTTTTTCAAATTAGAAATGTTGGTGTTAATTTTATCAGTATAATCCGAATCCGGCTGCCGCTTATTTTGCTCACGAGCCAAAAGTTTGCTGTAATAATCAAGCTGGGTAGCATAACTCAAACCCTCGGTTGTTACCCGCTGTTGAAACCGGCTTTCTGAAATATCTTGACTGCGCACCCGGACATTTTTAAAAATCGTCGATTGCTGGGTTACCAAATCGCCTAAGTCTAATTGAAAAGTTGATTTTTTTCTTTGTGCTGGCATATTAGTCGGTTACATCAGGCATGCCGGTTGCCCGCTGATTTTGTTGTGCTATCGCCCCGGCTGGACTAGTTGGCGATTGTTCTTTAACTCCGGCAACAGCTACCGGATTTTCACCGGGTTGATTTTCACCCTCGTTTAATTGCGGTCCGGCTGATTGCTTATTCATTACTTGCTGGGTGACACCGGTCAAAATCTGCTGGGCCTTAAACTGAATTTCAGCGTCAGTGATCGCTTCCTCCTCCATAATATGTTCTTCGTCTTTCGGACTAGGCGTGCCAAGGTTTTTCATGGTGGTATAGCGAGATTGCAGTTTACGGCTGTATTTATTTATTTCATCGGTGACATTTCTAAGCAAGGTCGAGGGAAAGAAAATATCCACTTTATAATAATTATTGATCAATTCTTTTGATTTCGGCACATAGATTTCCAAAAGCCGGAAAATGTTGCGGCACAAAATTTGTAAAGACTGATTCCACCGGCGCTGTCTGCCTTTCACCCGATTGTTAACGCCCTGCATTAAAACCGACAAAGCCCGTCCAGTTGCTTCCTGCGAACCGCCGCTATAAAGTATTTCATTTAAACCTGACTGATCCATAATATCGCGCCGTCGTTTTTCAATCACTGTTTCAATCGCCGCTTGATTGGCCCGGCGAGGATCCTGTAATAATTCAGCGTCTTCACCCAAATCAATTAACTGCATTTTACCGGATTGGATATTAGTTGGCATTAAATTTTTGCCGAAAATTACCGGATAAGCGTCGTCATTGTTAATATCAGAAATCGCCGAATTTTTTTCGTTATACTCAACCTGCGGATCCAAAACATTTTCAATATCAGAAACGCCGTTCCAGCGAGTCGGGTGCGGAAGATTTCTAACAAAGATGATCGGCACGAACCCCCACTTATGCTCAACATAATCAAGCTCATGATCGTCAACATAAATTGACATTTCGGTATCGTTCCAATACTCCTGAATGTGAGCCATGGTCTGCGAGGTGTTGTCCACTGAACTGGTATTAGTAGAAGTGCCAATCGGAACTTCAGCCAATTTAATTCCCCGCTCTGCCAGCCGGTCGCCAAACAATTCATCGGCTACTTCCTTGGCAATGTAATAATCGCGGATATAGCCGATAATTGTCTGATAGTCATCAGAAGAAAAAATCGGCCTAATATTTTCCGGTTTCTTGACATAGGAAAAATAAACGCGCTTTTTATCCGAATCCCAAAAAGGGCCAACGATAAAGCTGTCGCCCGTAATACTGCCGCCCTCAACGGCGTCTTCAAATTGTCCGGCAAAATTATTGTCTTGTAGAATCTCTTTTAAAATAATTTCCTTGCGTTCGGCCCGGTCAACCTCAATCGGATCGGTAATGTCTTCCGGCGGCACATCAAACTCCGGCGCCTCATTGGTCAAAAAAGCGGTATAGTTTATAACCGTGGTAAAACAGAAATTATAAACCCGCATGTTGCCGCCCTCCTCGGGCGCGAAGTCCCACTGGTCGCCGTCAAAAAATTCCCGCAGCCGGTCATAACCGGCATATTTATAAGTCTTGCCGGTCTTACCGACAATGCCGTTTTTTCGGTTAGTAACATCAGTCGCCAATTCAGCCGCTTTCTTTTTGACATAGCTAGCCAACGCCGTTTTACGAGTAGTTTTTAAGTCTAATTTTAAGTTTAAAGCCATACTAAACTTGCTTTATTGTTCGATTAGCGATGACGAAAGTTTTGGTTCCCTCAAGCGACTTAGTCTTTTTATCTTGAAACCAGCTAAACATCATTAACATCATAACATAATCTTGCTTTAATTTCTTGTCCTCAAGTTCGTAACTCGCCAGCTCATCTTCCATGTCCGAAATATAGTAGCTTCTAAGTCCGCCATAATTGGGATTTTTTTCAACAATCTGGTTGCCCTCTAAAGCAGGGTGTCTATCTTTTGATAATAACAGTTTAAGCTTGAAAATACCATCTTCTTTCTCGCCGTTGTGAGAAGAAAAGTCATAGGTGCGGATTCCCATTTCCTTGAGCATTTTTTTAATCATTACACCGCCCATAGAATTAGTGTCCATGATAATATCAGGCAACTGATAGTGCTGCCATAAAAAACGCAAAGTGCCGAGGCACGACATTGGATTGCCGCCTTGAATCTTTAAACAATAAACTAGCTGGAAAGGATCAACCGAAGTGTCAAAGAAACCCATAATAGTCGGATCCCCCGTATCAGCAAAACCCCAGTCAACCGCGCCAACAAAAATATGGCGCGAGTCAATCGGATTGGGAATATCTTTTCGAATCGGTTCAGGAATTTCCTTAGACCACATGTTCTCAATCGTCGTAATGTCAAATGACTTTGTTGAACTAGGAATAAACTCGCCTAAAACCACCTGCCGGTAGCGCAACGGATCTTCAGCCAAAAGTTTAGCTTTAGATTCTTCGCGTTTGGAAACCGCAATAAAAGTATTGTCATCTAAAATCCCGTGCTTAGCATACCACTCATTCTCGCCTTTGTCGGCGTTTCGGACCAAGTGGAAATAATACTGTTGTGATTTCGCCTGATCATCAGCGGTGGAAACCAAGTCAACCGGCGCGTTCCAGTCCATCGTTCGCGAGAAAATCCGTCCGAACAACTCCTCTCGCAAATGATGGGACAAAACAACTTCGTCGTAACTGATATAACCAAACGGCTTGCCGGCGATCGAAGACGCCGCGTCCTCGCCGGTTGGCGCCGCATAAAAAGTCGAATTGCTTTTAAAAGTAATTTGCCGTTTCTGGTTATTATGGCTCAAGTAAAAATCAATTTTACAATCGTTACGCCGGGCCGGTAAATCGGGATTAGGCAAACCATTATCCCCATACGGCACGCCCAGAAATCGGGAGTGTAAAATGTCAAGGATATAATTGAAACAAGCGTCTAACTGCGAACTGTGCGGGGATAAACCAAGTGTCTGATAACGCTGGGCTTCCCATTCGGCCGGCGCCGAGTCAATACCAAGTTTGTAATAATTGTAGCGCAAGTGCTTAATCGCCAAAACCACGGTTTTACCCCAGCGATTCGACGGGTTCAACAGATTTTTATGACCGGACAATATCTGATTCTTATGTGTTTTATTATATTCGGCCACTTCTTGCGGGTGCAACTCAATCCAGAACGGATCGGAAAAGCGGAGGTATTCTTTCTGGCCGTTGTGTAAGGTGAGCCCAAGGTGATATTCAGCAAAATACACCGGATCCTCACGCCCCATTTTCTCATGAATCTGCAATTCCCGAGCAAAAGACTGCTCATCTTGCGACAATTCACTAAACAATTGACTGTTGTGTTTGGTTTGTGGTTTGCGGCTCATTAATTTTTTCCTCGGTTATCTCACCCTCGACAGCGGGTAAGTCGCTTTCCGGCAGATTGCCGGACCGCGCCGCCCGGGCCAATAAGCCCAAAGCCACAGTATCACGCGCACCAGCCATTCTTTTAAGTTTTAAAGTTTCACCCTCGTAGAAAATCCGGCCCGCTTCAGCCCACCAGTTCATGATTATCTTGCGTTCAGCGAAATCTATCTTTTTGCCTTTTTCAATTTTTGCCTTGACTTCCCTAAGAGTATGCGCCAAAACGGCGTCACCCAGTTCCAAAGCGGCTTTAGCACTTCGGTCCAGCAAATCAACGTTCTCAATCGCCTGATCATTGATGTCCTGAAGCAGATCGGTAGCGTTTTGGTCAACGTCCACAACCGCCAGCTCTTGACGTTTTATCAGTTCTTTGGTCCAGTTACCGACAAAACGCTGGAAATTAGTGTAAGAACCGATATTCTTATCAATACCGATAACAATTTTGTAAATGGCCAATTTTGATTTTTTGTTAATATTGGCCTCGATCACCTCTTTGATCCGCGGCCACTCAACAGAGGCCAGTATTTTTGATTGGAGTTTTTTCATAATAATCAAAGAGAGAGGATCCCCGAGCGGGGCGGCCCAGAAAACCAAGCCGAGGAAAGCGTCGCGAAACGCTATCCTATCACTCTCTGCAATTAAACATTACAACAGAAAGAAAAAGCTTGTCAAGTGCCGCACCAAATCCAAGCAGTTATCCACAGCTTGTCCACTTTCGGCGCCAGTTTTTTTATTTTTGGGCCTTGACATTATTTTTCTACGGGCTTAATATTAAATCACACATATGGCAAACCAATTTCAAAACTGAATCAGAACCGCAAAGAAGCGGTTTTTTTATTTTATAACTTCGTCCATGGGAGTGGGCGGGGACAACTTCATACCAATACCCGTTTTCAACTAGCGAGAGCTAAATCGGACAGGATCGTGAAACTAATAGCACAATGGAATCGAACACCGCCGATAATCGAAAACACCAGCATGAGCGTGAGATCGCTAAATTCTTCCTTGGCCGACCGCCGTCTTCATATTTTGGAGGCGGTATCCTCATGGGCCGCGCTGGTATAGCGCGAGGTGCAATCTATACCGGGGGCAATATCTTGCTGACGCAACTCACTACCGCTTGCTTCCCCTGACTTTCTTTGTCTAAACGAACACAATAAATAGTGTTCTAATTTAGGGGGTTAGGGGGGTTCACTGTGCTTTCTGCAATCTACTCCCGCTTAAAAAGAAAAAGAGGCTTACGCCTCTCTCTCTTACACAATATGGTTTTTTCGAAAGACTCGATAAAACAACACTTAACCATAGATTAGCATATCTATTTTTTTTGTCAAGAGGCAATTAGCTGGAAATTTTTTTTATATGAAAGGGTGACCCCCAGAAAAATGAAAAAATCAAAAAGTATGCTACTACTACCCTATTCTGACATTGATTTAGTGGCTAGATTAAGCCATTAAAAATGAGGTGACTCACATAGACACACACTTAGCTACCCCCCTTGAACATAATTGACTGTATTGCTTGATTGTGTTGTAATGGACATAACGGCTATATTAAGATATAAACATACATAAATAGCAAACTATTAACTTATCCACACCTTGTCCACTAAAGCATAGATTTGGGGTTGTTGAGGTCGTAGTTTAATAATGGATAGACAAGTGGATAACTTATCCAAATTATAGCTATAAACAATTAACCGCTTGATTAAGCAATAATCCGGCGGTCTTTTTGTAGTTATCAGGGGATAACTTAGGGGTTGACAAATACATATAATAGAAGTAAGCTAAATAGTGAGGGCTGGCAATTAGCCAACTCACTAGCCAAAGGCCAATCAATCGGCCGGTAAAACAACACTAGCCAAAGCCAGCTTGCGAAGCTGACAATGGCCGGCTCTCAATCTTTTAACTCTTAACTGCTCTTAATAATATGGACAAAAAGAATCTCAATGTTGATTTAACTGTTGACCAGTTGGTTGAGCTCTCAGCTCAATATGCGCGCGACTATGGCCAAGACAATGACAAGGCCGTCAATGTATGCGCTCTCTGGGAATATCTGGACGCTCAAAGCTATTTACTGCTTAGAAAGAATCTGGGTGCTGATGACGGCGATTATACCGAGGTTGGCGCTGATGACTTTCCGGAAGTAGTAAACAGCGCTGAACCATTTCAAATCTGGAAGCAAGACAGTAACCTTGATTAAGATTTAACGGGCTGGCCGCTGATAGCGGCTCGCCGGTTAGCTCTTAAAAAACTAAAGCCAAAACTTATGATTACCATTACCGAGTTAGGCTATTATCACCCGTCAACAGCAAACTGGTCTTACCGAATACACTTAATTATAGATAAGACTGGCGCGCGGCTCTACTGCGAAACTTTCGGCGGGGATAGCAGACTAATAAAAGAATTGGAAAAAAGAAGTATTAAGGTTGAAAAACTATCAGCGGGCAAAGGCACCGGCGTCCAGTATAGATGGAAAGACATTAAAGATTTGCTGGACATTGAAAGTTACACCGGCCAAAATTGGCCAAAGCGTATTTAGCCGTTAAGGCAAGGTTTTAAGGGGTTTTGTCCTTGTGAACTAAAACCCCGCTCGTTTCCTGCTATCATACGACCTTAGGCGCGCCGCCAAGCTGGATAATTTAACAAGGGTCAGCACTTGATA
>Ga0315277_10007063_pt1 | contig 14585 bp, 13 predicted proteins | sample YL17G05_15_MG_FD_203695 | JGI IMG/M metagenome (GOLD analysis project Ga0315277, IMG submission 203695) | Sediment microbial communities from Yellowstone Lake, YNP, Wyoming, USA - YL17G05_15 | ecosystem: Environmental > Aquatic > Freshwater > Lake > Sediment | place: USA: Wyoming | collected... | reverse complement strand
AGAAGCACGCAGAAATACAGAAATTAGGGGACCGGACTGAAGTTGCCTGACCACCGGCCAAACTAAAACAGGCAATCCCACCCGAAGAGCCCTCTCAAATAGAAAAGTCACGATACCTCTCGCTGATTGAGGTTTCAGTCTGACTCCTTTGTCGAAATATGCACTGCACAAAAAGCCACAATGTGTCCCTAACGGGGGACGGAGAAAAGATTTACCAAATAGATAAACAGGAAGGACCTTGACGCCTTTCAGAAAAGAACTCCCCACAATATCGGGCAATCATCATTCTTCCCTACCAGGATTTTCTTGCTGTCTTTTTCTTGGCCGCCGTAATGCGCTTTCAGGTAATGCTTCCGCTACGACCCCACGAACAGGTGAATAATGGTCATAGCTGTTTGTGTAGCCTTGGTAACTTTGCGAACCCATAGCAACGAGACAGATAAGCCGTTGAGTCTAGCAACTAGTTTCATACAATCCTAATGGTTATGCTTAAACGCATAAAAACAGTGCTCTTAGAGATCCAGAAGATATGCGTCAAATATAGAACTTATTGCTGCTGCGTCTTTCTTATTTTCGTCGCAGTTAATACGTGATTGACAAAGTCACTACTCGACCAGTAGACTAAAACTTAAAGACAGAAACCACTGGTGAAGCATTAGTTATTGTTGCCGTGCTACCACGATGCACTATGTCTGATGTAAATATAATGTGCCTCATTAATCTACGGTGTTTGGGGCGCTGCTAGAATTGGAACGTGGGGTATGACCATACGTTGGGAATTCTCTCCGGATTACTATAAACGTTCTTTGAGCGCATTTGAGACGGCTCTAAATCACATTGCTATTTATAAGTCCTGGCAACCATTGGACCCCGGTGGGAAATATCCTATTGATACTCGTTTCGCAGCAATGCCAGCAATTACTAAGGGAGATATTCGCGAACATTTTCCTCAGGGCATTCTGCCAATTGATCGGGATATTAATAGAGGTCTGGCTGACAGGGAAATCGCGCTCGTTGAAACTGGCGGAACGACTGAGGACAAGCTAACCAATATATGGAACCAGAAATGGTGGGATGCCTCAGAGAGAGCTTCCTGGAAACTCAACTCTCGTGCTAATAAGATAGCGACGGGAGAGCATCGAGAAGCAATTCTGGCCAATCCGTGCAACGTGGGTTTCATCTCGGACAACGTTAACCTTCCTCTGGAAAAGCGGCGATTGTCGCGTTTTCTTTACCTCAACGAGAAGACTGACCCGACATCTTGGACCTCTGAACATATGGACAGGATGATTGAGGAATTAGAGGTATTTAAACCTGCAATCTTCGAGGCTAATCCTTCGCTGCTTGCAAGGCTATGCCGATATATTACCGATACTGGGAAGAGGGTCTTTCAACCTGGAATTATTATCTTCACTTATGAATATCCCAGCATTTTTCATTACCGGCAGGTTCACCGGATCTTTGATGTTCCGATTGCTAGTTCTTATGGCACAACTGAAACCGGATATGTATTTATGCAGTGCGAGGAGGGAAAATTTCATCAGAACAGCGACTTTTGCCGGATAGATTTTCAGCCTATGAAACCAGAACACGGAGGACCCTTTCTGGGGAGGATTCTGGTGACCCCCTTCGATAATCCATGGTCTTATCTGCTTCGTTTTGATGTGGGAGATCTAGTCTACCTCGAAGAAAGCGGCAAATGTCCCTGTGGCAGAAATTCGGGGCTGATTCTTTCTACAATCGGTGGTCGCGCAATCAATGTAACCTTGACTTGCGACGGTAGATTGGTCTCTTTATATGAACTAGATAATGCCATAAGTATATTAATGGGTGTTGATGCCTACAAGCTTTATCAAATTGGTAAAAGTGATTTCGAGTTACATCTTGTGAGTCGGTTGTCGGACAAACATCGACTTAGTGAAGAAGCCTCGGAAATATTGAAGAAGCTTTATGGCAAAAAAGCGAAGGTATCGGTTGTTTATGAAGCTGATATTGCCCCTGAGAGTTCCGGGAAATATCTGATATCCAAAGCACTATTTCCCCTAAAAATAAACGAATATCTGGACGAGAGATGTAGTTTCAAGAAAAGAACGTAGTGAGGGTTAGTTAATGATGAGCAATTTGAAACCTATCTACTTACTAGCTGGAGGAAGAGCCAAAACTCGTAAAACGCCCGATCCCTTAATCCAGGCTGTTTTCCGAGAGACTGGAAAATCATCGCCGATAATAGCCTATGTGGGAACAGCAAGTGAAGATGATAAGACTTTTTTTCGTTATGTTGCAAAAATTCTTAGAGAGGCGGGTGCTAGCAAGGTGGACCATGCCTTAATTACCCCTCCAAAGGCCGACCTCAAGAAGGCTCGTGATATTTTACAAGCAGCGGACATCGTATTTATTAGTGGTGGAGATGTTGAGATAGGCATGAAAATGTTGAAAGAGAAGAATATGACTGATTTCTTATTTCAGCTCTACAAACAAGGGATGCTTTTCTTCGGTGTGTCTGCCGGAAGCATTATGTTGGCAAAGGAATGGGTCCGCTGGAAAGACCCCAACGATGATTCTACAGCCGAACTGTTTCCTTGCATGGGATTTACTCCCATTATTTGCGATACGCATGCCGAAGATGAGAATTGGGAGGGATTGAAGATGGCATTGAAACTTGACAAAGATAGCCTGAAAGGGTACGGGATTGCCACTGGAACGGGCATTAGGGTTTATCCTGATGGCAATATAGAAGCTTTGGGTGGCGCAATCTATCAATATGTCAAGCATGGTGCGAAAGTGGATAAGGATTCAGACATTCTGCCACACAACACAACACATCTTCTTGTTTAGGGAATATTAAAAGGCCGCCTTATTTAATACTCAGGCAAACATTCATCACCCAATAACTTTGCTCACAAAGCCTCGGCGGATAATCGCGTTAACCAGATGGACCCCAATATTTCTGCCCACGGCAGCTCAGACCGTATACCAGTTGCGTCCAGATGGCTTTACCATGGTAAAATTGCAGACAGTCACATGGGAGCCGGACTTATCCATCTCTTCTGGAGAAACAGTACTGGAGGAAGAATGTCATCTGTCAGGCGGTACAATTTAACTAAGGTAAGGTTATTGCATTTGCTGGAGGAATTAAAAGCCAACTCTATAGAGGTCGGTTCTCTATGTGTTCCGCCAGGGTTTTCAAAAACAAATATAGAAAGCATGATGGAAACGATACTGGATATGAAGACAATACCTGAAGACCTATCTAATTCACTTGCAGAGTCCCGGACGGGGGGGATACTTTTTTGGGGGCCACATCACCGGTATCTGGTGATGCCGCCATTCCCTGTGGCTAAAGAGAGTGTTTCCAATACCTGTGAAATTGAACCTCTGTATTCTATTATGCGTCAGGAATTTCTTCTAGGTCTGGTAATGGTGAGGCTCGGGGAGTATGGTATTGGCGTTTTTCAGGGTGAGAAATTGCTTTCCAGCAAGGTTGGCACAGGTCTGGTACATTCTCGCCATCGTCAGGGGGGCTCTTCGTCCCATAGATTTGAGCGACATCGTGAAAAGCAGATGGAAACCTTTTTTACACGGGTCTGCCAGCATGCCAGGGAGCAGCTAGAGCCCTATGCCAGACAATTAGATTATGTTCTTTATGGAGGTACCCGGGAAACCATACTGGATTTCCGAAAGCAATGTCACTTTCTCCACGAGTTTGATACAAAGACCTTAGATCGGTTGCTTAACATCAGAGAACCTAAACAATCCGGGCTTGTAGAAGGGATTCAGGAAGCTTGGTCAAGCCGGGTAATCCAATGGGATTAGAAATAGGCTAACTTGTCTGAGTAATGTAGCGGGTTCAACTTAAGCGGTCACATTTCATCGTTTTGTTGTGTTTTCACCATCTCTGTATGAAAAATCGGGAAATGTCGCAAAACAGCTAATGTGTCCAGATAGGCTTTGTCGCTTCCCCCAAATATAAGCTGATTACCGTTGTCGTAATCAGTGTTATATTTTTAGCTGGGAACGGGGAGCGGCGGAAAATGCTATCATAGTTATGCCGGAGCACTGAGCGCTCCAGTATACTTTCAGTAGAGAAGGTTACCCTTGGCGTGTAATCCAATAGTCGGAATGTCTCACGATACGCCTTCACCTCAGCAGCTAAGTGGGACAGCCTGCTCAGCACCCCTGCTCGGCAGGTATGCCCAGCCGGACCTGGTTGGTCTGATGAGCCTATTTATTAGCTGGGGCATGGCAATCCAGAAGAAGAAGCGGCTCGACCGGGTTGGCTATCGTTAAGCGGGGCTAAGCCGAGCAAAGGTTTTGTTTTATGGGTTTAGGAAGTGAAATTCAGACTCTGGTAGAGAGATTGTATCAGGGTAAATCTGAGGGTAGCCTCGAGACCCTCGCAGGCACGAATTTTGAGACCCTCGCCAGACCCTCGCGAGGCTAAAATGGGCTACCCCCTGGAGTCAAATCGTAGCTAAAAATTTGGAGTCCAGTTGGACTACCCCACTTGAGTCAAGGTTGAGTCAAGGTTGAGTCAAAAGGGAGAGTCCGCTTGACCTTCAGAAGTACTCAAGGAAGTGCTCGTTGCCTATGGTAAACCCTATGGTAAACAGAATGGTAATCTGAACGCCATGAACTTATTCTGAACGCTATGAACTTAAAGCTGGACCGAGCTGGACTACACTGTCTCATGTAACATTGACGGATTGTTCAATAAGTACTGGTAAATGCCTCCTTTCCTCATGGTCATGCCGGTACGCACGTTGAAAAGAGATCTAGGCCGTGCTATGCTACAGTTACGGCCGAGGCGGTGACATGCCCCCACAAAGGATACCACTCTTTAAGTTAGGGTTACCGGAATCCTAGTCTCAGGATGTGGGCTAGGCAATTCTTTCCCATAGGTATTGGACGTCTCGACCCCCCTTTGGTAGACCTATCCGGATTTTCAACCTCAATTTTAGACTTTAACTTAGCTTTATGGTGGTGAGATAACTACTTCCCAGCTTTTGACATTATCTGCTATAACTTTAATATAGTATTCGCCAGCACCAGCACAACTATATGTTGAACCGCTTGTGCCTTCAGGCAATAACATTAACTCCACGAACATTACTGTTTCCCCTCTAGGATAAATAAAGAAGCGAAAAACTGCCAATTCAGGATATTCGGGGTAAGGGACATAAGACCAATTAGCAATCCATTCTTTTGTGGTTACTCTAAACGGTTGGCTTGTCTTATCGCCAGTGCCAGTGATTATAATAGATTCAAATGTAGTGGCTTGTTCTGGTGGCGCTGCTTTTTCTACCTCGGTAACTGCTGGAGCACAAGATACCAGCGGCAGCGATAATGCCATGAAGCTAACAATTAGAATACAGATTGTGACTAGAAAAAGGCCTTTATGTTTCCAATGTTGTGTAATCATGCTCTCCCTTTAATTGATTCGTTAGCTTCGATTCGTATTCTCTATCTTCTAGGCAACCTTTGTCAAAAAGGCCGTGAGGGAAAGGGGATGTGTCGCGACATGGTGAACAAGACGCTATTTCGTGCAATGAAGAAGTAATCGACGTCAGGAGCCTAATCGCCAATAAGTCTCAATCTGCTAATTTATTAAATGGCACTTTTTGTTTGTGAGGTGAACAACTGGAGACCGCTGATTACTTCTTTGGGTCTTTCGTAAGTTGCTCGGTGACCCATTCGTTGTCTTCTGGGGTATAGCTGTACTTTACGTGCTGGGGTATTTGTTGCAGAATCAAGTCGTAAAAGGCTCTGGATCGCAGAACTTCCAGTGGATTGGCATCTATCACACGGAGGGGGTCTTTCTCTGAAACCATGAAAATAGCGTACTGACTGGTGCTGGGAGAACTGGGGTCAATTGCTACGGGGTCGCTGACCTGTCCTGCAGCAAGGTGAAAGATAACATCATCATAAGGTGTAACTCCGAGAGGTATCCAGCCCAGTTCACCACCTTTGGATTTGGTTTGACTATCCAGCGATATTTCTCCGGCGATGGTAGCAAAGTTCTCCCCTTTGGTTATTCTTGACTTGGCATCAATGGCATCTTCAGACGTAGCCGTCACAATAGTATAAAGGTGAATTTGTTCGGCGGTGGTTGGTATGTCTTCCGCCAGATATTCCAGGAAACGGATGGCCAAGAGATTTGTTCTTACAATTTCGCGGTACTCAGAATCCGAAAGTTCAGCCGCCTTGATCCGATTGGTATACCATTCCTGGAAACCTACGTCAGTCATCACATCAGTTGCAGAGCCGGCGGCCTCTTTCCTTAACTCCTCATCAATGTCAGAGGGACTGACAGCAATACCATACTGAGGCGCCATAATTTTGACAATCTGTTCATAAGTCAATTGTTGAAGTGTGAGAGTAGGGTCATTACCCGCCATCCGGATTCTCTTAAGAAAATAGTCCATACGAATTACCTGGTTGTCCACCGTCAGTACGATCTGCCGGAAAGGCGCCACATATACGTGATAGTAGAAGATTCCGGCTCCGGTGAGGACCACGGCGATAACCATTAAGGCAATAGTAAATGGTGAGCGCCAAACTCTCTTGTGGCCTCTATTGACCGGTTTTATTCTGGCTTTGCTATCTGATACTCTGGGAATATTCATTTTATGCGGCATTCCGACATATCCTTAATTTACACTTGTGCTACTCCACGTCCCGGCTATGTGCTGGAGATGCTTGCTCTCCTATCATTTTTTAAATGGTCTTACGTAATAGGTCTGCTAACATTCAATGTGACTTCTTTACCTGCTCTGCGCCGAAGTTATACTCTTGAGATTGCCATTTTCCATTTCAAAAGCGCGGGTGGCAAAAGCTATTAAGTCTAAGCTATGGGTGACAATGAGAAAGGTCACTCCCTTAGAATTGATATCCCGGAGAATACCCATGACCTCATTCTCAGTCCGATTATCAAGGTCACTGGTCGGTTCGTCCGCTAGTATCAGTTGTGGTTGATTTATCAAAGCGCGGGCAATGATTACACGCTTCTGCTCACCAGCTGAAAGCTGCTTCGGATAAACATCCATTTTGCTGGCCAGACCTAGCGTATCGAGGAGTTGCGCTGCCCTTTTCCCGGGATCTTTGCTACCGTTTCCGTTAGCAAACATAGCGGGCAAGCTAACGTTATCTTTTACATTTAAAGGTGGAAGAAGGCTGGGGAACTGAAAAACGAAACCGATTTTCTGGCTTCGCAGAGATGAAATCTGTTTATCAGTCATTTCAGCAAGATCTGAGTTCCCTACTGTTACCTGACCGGAAGTTGGCCTTACCAGTCCAGCAGCCAGGTTGAGCAGTGTGGTCTTCCCGGTTCCCGAGCGACCAATGATGACAATAAATTCTCCCTTCTCTATTTCCAGGCTCACATTACGCACTGGCGTAATAGTATTTTCCTCATCTAATCGAAATGATTTTGTCACGTTCTTAAATGTCAGCATATTCTCTTACTCCCTCATGGCTATTGCCAGTTCCTGCCGGCTTAACCGTAGGGCTGGTATCAGGGCGGATAAAGCTATTGAAACTATTGCCAGCGCCACACCAGCGCTAAATAGGCTGATAAACGATGGAATCGAAGGAAACAAAAAGGGCATCTTCAAGGATCCGGCTATCATATCCTTAAAGATATAGAGACTCGACGCAGCGAAGGCAATGCCGATGACGGCTCCGCCTAAGCCTAATAGAGATGCCTCAGTCAATACCGAGCGAAAGATGAAATTACGCGTGGCACCCACCGCGCGTAAGACCGCCATCTCTCGACGCCGTTCGTTGGCCACCGTAGAAAAGAGAATTCCAATCAAGATCATGGTCACTACCCAAACAATTACGGTAATAGCGAAAAAGCCCCAGAGTAAACCGTTCATTTGGTTGCGAAACGTGCCGAACAGGTTGGGACTTTCCACAGGCACCATCCCATCTGTATCCTCACGAATTTGAAGGGCTACTCTGTGAGTGTCTACTTCCGGTGCTACTTTGACCATGATTGTGGAGATTACATCGGGATCGATATTAAGAGTCATTAAAGCGGTTGTCCTGGAGGACTCTGCCATTGCTACAGCTGTATCCAGTGTCATGAATAGAGTCTGGTCCATCCCGGTGCCAGTAGGCTCCAGATTCCCTACCAGATCGGTGTCGTATCCATAGAGTCTAATATATTGTGAACCCTCAGGTACAAAGATATAATTTCCCCCAATTACTTCCCCTTTGGCAAGACTTCGGCCTAGATTTTTCTCCAGCCAGGGAGCAATCGTAAAGTCCGTCTCTGGGTCATATACAACTATGAACATCTCTGATACCGCGCAACAGGGGGAATCGAACATGGAAGATAAATAAATTTGAGGGGAAACGGCTTCCACCCCAGGTATATTAGCCACTTTTTGGATATTCTCCCTGGGCATCCAGGCATCGACCGGCTTGCCCATCAGTAAGGCTGTTTCTATCTTAATTTCAGCTCCTTCAGGCACCACAAGTATGTCTGCCCCCAGCCGCTCCAAACCTGAATCCAGGCTGTATTGAGCACCCGCAATAATCAGAGTGGTAGCCAGTAGAAATCCAGCCACGCTCATAACGGCTAGGAATATGGCGATGCTTCTAAAGCCGCTGCCCCGGATATTCTTGAGTGCCAGTCGTATTAGTTGCATCGTTTAATCCTTCGCCTTTCGACCTAATACCATAGCCCCTAGACTTCCCACAATAGCCAGCGAACCAAAAACAGTCAACGCCGGCTTCATGACCGTATGGCATATCATGGTGGGCGTCGTGCATACGCCTATGAGACCATTTGGAAATGCAATAGCCATACCGCCTAGTACTATTCCGAGTACTCCCATGGTCATAAGGTTATTTTTCCGGCGATTTAATGTCATCATTGCTCCCACTGTCACCAGCGGAACCGCTACACCAATCTCCGCAATTCCGTTCCAATGGCACTTCATCGGTACAGCTTTCCCGGTGGTGGTAGTCAGTGACTTACCTTGAGATTGGCAATCAGTAAAAGCCGGGACAATAGCTATTGCCAAGGCCAGCACTATGATGGCTATCCCGAGAAACTTATTCATGAACATCCTCCTTCTAAACTATTGTTGTGGTGGTTTCCAGGACCACTGGATATTGTAAGACCGCACCCCGGAATAATCTATCCTGTATCTCTCGGTGCACGAGAGAATTTCCGTCGGCACCGGGAAAGCAAGCGTACCGCTAAGCTTTCCCCCGTTCTGTAAGTCATAAGATCTCAAGTTGCTATACGCACCGTCTTTCTTGTCGCTGAGCGCACCATCGAATGAAATTGGTGGGGTCGAGCTGGATTGGCCCAGAATATTGCCCATTGCCAACGAAAAATATTTTGGAGAAGTATTGAAGGACTCGTATCCCTTATTTTCAATAGTCATATCTACCAACAGGTAAAGGCTGCCTGTATCTTTTACCCACATATAAGCATCGGAATAGGTAATTGATACTTCAGGGGTTGAAACCGGGGCTGAAATGGGAGAATTATCCTGTTTGAACCACTGGATATTGTGCAGGGTCTGTCCGGAATGCTCCATCTGGTAGCCCACCCTGGTCGTGGCTGCTACTGGCGGAACCTGGAAAATAAGCCGGCCACTAATCTTGTCACCATCTATCAGGTCCACCGTCTCTATATCACTTTCCGAAGATTGGTAAGAGTAATTATCTACCGTTACCGAAAAGCCTTCAGGAGAAATATTGAAAGACTCGTACCCTCCGTTTTCGATAGTCACATCGACTACAAGTTTCAGAAGGCCTGAAGCTGTCTGGCCTGCAAAGGTTCCCGAATAAGTAATGGCTATCACAGGATTTGAAGCTGCGGTGTTAGACTCAGGGGCCCCGGGTGGTGATGTTTTTGTAGCTGGGCTACAACTTAGACCCAACATCACCGTAGCTAATATTAACATAACTGTGATTAACCATATTTTTTTATTCACGTCGTTATCCTCCGAAGGGCGGGAAATTATCAGGATTGACCACAAACCAAACCCCACCGAGTGTGTTACCGAGTGTGTCACCCGTAGTCTTATCTTGAAAAAAGTAGTAGAGCGGATAGCCTTTGTAGGTCGTCTGCATGACATTATTGTCCCTCGTGTAGATTCCAAAATCAGATGCGTTCAATGAAAGAGGGACTAAGATGTTTGGAACGTAGAAGACAGGCCAGGACGACAACGTCTCGTCCGGGAGATTGCTATACGCGGGTCTGTCACTCACCGTATAGTAGAGAGTCATACCCCGGCCATCAACCAGATATTTACCTATTATTGCTTTAGACGCAATATTGATGGTATACAGAGACGGGGTAGTAGTAGGGGTTGGTGCGGGTGTTGTTGGTGTGGGTATACTGTTCGAGGTACACCCGACAGCCGCCAGCACAGCTAACACGATAATTCCTGCCAGAATAACTCTAAAACGGGACAAACCGCTTTCCAATATTTCTTGCCTCATTACTTCACTCTTGTTTATGGATAGATGGTTTTTACGCCGGCTAAATCTCCGCTTTCCAGGCTGCACTTCTTCAGTTCGCGGTCGCTGGCATAACCATACATTGTCTGTTCGATGGCTGCTGAGCTGTAAAGGTCGTTTAGCTGTAGCCAGTGTCCCGCTTCGTGGGTCATTATGTTCTGGACGTCCACGTCATATGCGATAGTCGAGGGAAGCAGAGTAGTATCCGGGTCTGATGTGATGTTAGCCTGAGTCCAGGCAAAGTAGATATCGGTATTCAGAGCGGTATCGCTGTCAACGATATGCTTATTGCCCCTGGTAGCCCAGACAATGGTTACCGCAATGGCACCGGGGTACCTGTCGCTTAAATATGCCCATCCCGTTACATTTTGGTAATCCGGAACGGACGCATTTAACCCCGGCGCGGCGCTGGTAGTGCCCTGGTACGTAAAAACTATTTGTGAACCGGGGTCATCCTGCCAGGTCTGGAATGATGCTTTGATTCCCGTTAGCGCGTCAGTTCCGGAAGCGCGATTGTTGCTCAGATTAATCCAGTAAGAAACACTGTTGTTTACCCAGTGATAACCACTGTATGAATAGAGTTGGGGAGCGTTGTTGCCCCCACCACCTTTCTTGGCGAAATTGTTCGCGTAATGGACAAAGACAATCCTGTCAAATTCGGGGTGTCCTTTACCCGGATTGTCAGTTGGTGGGGCAGCCAACGCGGGCGTGATCGAAGTCAGCAGAATGACTGAAATGATTACGATTGATATTAAGATTCTCTTCATGTTCTTGCTCCAGTGATGTATTGGGACTCCTTAAGGTGTTTAAGATGGGGGGAGCTTAGCTCCCCCCATCTTCCTTGACCATTCCTGATTACGATTTACGGTGTGATTATCGGGAATGGATTGGCATTCACCCATGCGGATGGGTCCGCGCTGTTGAACGCCTGGACCCGGAAGTAGAATGCAGTACCACGTGCCACGTTTCCGGTATTGAACGTTTGGATGCCAGCGCCGACAGTGCTGGTAACCACGTTGAAGGTAAAAGCAGCATCGGTGGCGCGCTGTATCCTGAATCCTGCTTCATTGTTCGAAGTGTCTGTCCACGTCAGGGTTACCCTGGCGTTGTTGCCCTGTCTCACGGCCGTCGCGACCACGTTAGATGGTGCCGTCGGTGCGACAAGAGGCGCATTGGCAGGATACGGGGCAATGTTGGTGAACCCAGAGTTGCGGGTTACAACGGGGAAACCGGGTGTGACGGTATCACCAACCACGTTGGAAGCAAAAACCCTGTAGTAGAACGTCTGGTTGGTGTTGCCGATGGTGTTGGTGTACGTCGCCACGTCCGGTCCAACCGTGAAGGTCGTCAGTCCCGTTGTGAAGCTGACATTGTTTGCCCTCTGGACGGTGAAGCTGGTGTTGTTCGGGGAGTTGTCTGTCCAGGTCAAGACCACCCTCCGGTTACCACCGTTACCGGTCACTGCAGCAACCAGATTGGTAGGCGCATTCGGTGGGACGACAAATGCCGTTCCGTGCATCATGTCCATCTCTTCATGGGCGAGTATATGGCAGTGATACACGTATTCCCAACCGAAGTTAACGTAGTGGTTGGCGATGCTATTAATCTTGACCCCATTCGGGTCGAACCATCCGGTCGGTGGCGGCGGGTCTAGCAGGGCGCCTTCAGGTAATGCCGGGTTAAGCAAGCGTACGCTGTTGGGGACCTGGTCAATGAATGGAATCTGAGCAGCAGTGGGAAGAACAGGTCTCAGCGCGATGATTATCTGCTCCAGCGGGTTCATCCGGAAGGTTTCCTTCCAGCCAAGCTCGTTCGGGTCGGGCGGTAGCATGATGCCATCCCAGCCAACCCGGTTGATGAGCTGAGCGTTGAACAGGTGAACGTGTATGGTGTGGGTATCCACGCCATTGTGAATGATATTCCAGATCTGGGTACCATCATCAAGGCTCCCGATGAGAGTCCCGGCTACTGAACCGGCGATGATGTCGACGGGCGGACTTTCATACCCATATGGTATGAATTGAGCTATCTGGGAGGTACTAGCCGGTACCTCCAGTCCGAGCATGCCGCTCATCCTCCCGAACTGGGTGTCGTAGACACCACCCATCTCATCATGCGCACCCTTAAGTTGTATGGGCAGAGTAACCGGCGCCTGAATAGTTCCGGTCGCGTCGATGGGTTTGATGGTCTTTGAATATATGTTGACCTGGACGAATTCCTCGGCGGGGGTGGTGGGGAGAGTATCGGTACCCACACCAGTCTTACCATAAGCAGAGTTGTAGGCGGCCTGCGGTACAATGATTGGGTCCTGGGATACCTCAAAAACACCGTGCTTCGTGGCGGTCTTAGCCCATACCGCCTCGAGATTTGCCAGAGTTACATCCGGTGTCTCTGTGCCAGGTGTTACTGTTAGACCCACCCTGATTTGCATGATGGTGCGGGTGTTAGGACCAACGCCAGGGGGTGTTGTTGGAGCGCCGCCAACACCAGTCAGGTCCTGGTCGTTAGTGTAGTAGTCGTAGGTGGGGACAGGCGCCGGGAAAGCGGCGGGAGCGTCATTGTAGAGAATCAGGGTCTGGCCGGGAAAGGCCGAGAAGTCAACGACGACATCGGCGCGCTCGGCACTTCCCAGCAGCAGGGAGTGGCCGTTGACCGTTCCGAAGTTGAAGGTCGTGGGATTGGTGTTCCAGGTGATAGGCTGGGCAGGTACGACAACAGGTGCTGGCAGGAAGCCGCCCTCGGTGCCGATTTGCCACCAATCAGGACCGGCCTTGGCCGGGTCAGGTACGCCACTGGCGTCGAAGGGCGGCAGCCAGTCGGTCCCGGTAACGGGCACCATGCCGACCTCGGTCGGGAGAGTGTAGAGCGCCGCTACGGCGGAAGCGCCAGCGCCTGTAGTATCGCCGGCAGCATTGGTGACGGTGATGACCGGTGGCAGGGTGTAGTCGCTGCCAACTGTCCGGATGGCGAAGGACACCTGGCCCAGGGTAAGGTCAGTGGTAGCGTAGAGAGTGAAACCATGACCGGTAGTATCGCCTACCGCATTGGCAATGGTCACCACCGGGTCGGCTGTGTAACCAGAGCCCGGCGCCGTGGTCAGACTGCCAACAATGCCGCTCGTAGCATTGTTAGACTGGTAGAGTTGCAGGTTGAGGAAGCGGTCATTAGCGGCATTCAAGATACGGAAGCGATAAGCCTTAGGCTCCACTTCCATATATGGGTAAACAGTGCCGTTGACGAGCATGGTATCCATGAAGGCCTCACCCGGCATAGAGGGGTTGGGTGTCCCCGGCCTCATTGGCGGTTCCCAAGGGGCGTAGTTAGGTAACAATGGGTCAGGCTGGTAGTATTCGTTCGGTACCGGCCCCACATCTATATTAGCCGTGGGTGGGTAGAACCAGGGACCATACATCCAGCGGCCAAAGGGGTTTGTGCCGGTGATATCCCAGGGGTTCTGGGCCGGCATGTAGACGTGCGGATACCAGAGGTCGCCGGCATTCGCCGCTCCTGGCGTTGTGCCAAATGTCGTCTGGAGAGGGTCCAGCCAGGTCGGGTCAGTGGCGCCGATTGTGGCGGGGTCAACAAAGGTTCTGTCCTGTATAACCAGAGGGATACCAATATCGGGCAGTACCTTTAATAGACCGGGGTTGACGCCGGAGTTGTTGGTGCCGTTGATGAGGTCCTGGTCGACCACGTCAGTGATAACGTAGGCTGCGGCCTCGCCGACATAGACATTGAGCCGGGTAATGCCAAAAGCATGGTCGTGGTAGAACATCAAACGGGCGCTCTGCGCATTAGAATAGAAGATGGTCATCGCGCCATCGCCGGCTGGCGGCATGTCGGGTACATTAGCCACGCTGACACCCTTAGGATAAGGAGTTGTTTCGTTAGCAGGAGTAACCCATTGGTGAGGCGTGCCATCACTTATCCAAACAGTATTGTTACCGTGGAGATGGACAGCAGCCCTGTTCTGCGTGTAATTTACGGGATTACCGGCAGCATCCATGACGGGTCCCATCCCCGCCCCCATAACGGTGGTATCCACCGGTATGAAGAGGTCGCCACCGGCACCGGTGGGAAGCAGGTTATAGAACTTTATGCGC
>Ga0315277_10007061_pt1 | contig 14586 bp, 11 predicted proteins | sample YL17G05_15_MG_FD_203695 | JGI IMG/M metagenome (GOLD analysis project Ga0315277, IMG submission 203695) | Sediment microbial communities from Yellowstone Lake, YNP, Wyoming, USA - YL17G05_15 | ecosystem: Environmental > Aquatic > Freshwater > Lake > Sediment | place: USA: Wyoming | collected... | reverse complement strand
GCCAGCCAACGGCCGATGATCTGCTCGGTAACGCCCTCGCCCAGGACCTTGCCGTAGACGTTGGCGGTGTCGAAGAAGTTGATCCCCAGCTCCAGGGCCCGGTCCATGATGGCGAAACTGCCGGCCTGGTCGGCCTCGGGGCCGAAGCTCATGGTTCCCAGGCAGAGCCGGCTGACCGTCAGGCCGGTCCGTCCGAGTTGTGTGTACTGCATAAGAATCGTCCTTTGCGCTCGACGGAGAGCGGTTAGTCTACCAGGAAGCCACGACGAACGGTAGGGTCGCGCTGCTGAGCACTTGACAGCGTCGGGCAGACCTTTAGATTGGGGGCCGTGGGCCAGCGGGCCTTCAACGCTGATGAGAGAACTAGCCGGCGTCCAACGGACGCCGGCAGGACCGGCGGCAGGTTTGCCGCCGGCTATTGGGGGAACCATCAGTTCACGTTCGCAGAGGCGCCAATTGCCGCCGGCTGTCAGGAGTAGACGCCATGACAATCCGACCACCCGCTCTTGCTCGCTGCCTTGTTCTGTTCGCCGCGGCGTTTGGCGTTTTGCACATTTCCGTCGCCATTTCGCGGGCGGACGACGTGCCGAAACAGGTCGACGTCTTCCTGAGCGGCACGGAAGGCTATCACACCTACCGCATCCCCGCCGTCGTGCTCAGTAACCGGCAGACGCTGCTGGCCTTCTGCGAGGGCCGCAAGACCGGCCACGGCGACCAGGGCGACCTGGACCTGATGCTCCGCCGCCGACCACTCACACGGAGCGGGGGCACCACCGCAGGTGGTCCCGACGGCGGCAACTCCTGGCAGCCGATGCAACTGGTCTACGAGGAAGGCGGCACGGCCAAGATCACCATCGGCAATCCTTGCCCGGTCGTCGATCGGCAGACCGGCACCATCTGGCTGTCCTTCTGCCGCGACAACGATCGCGTGTTTATCACCCACAGCACCGACGACGGCAAGAGCTGGGCCAAGCCGGTCGAGATCACCGCGGACGTGAAGAAGCCCGAGTGGGGCTGGTACGCCACCGGTCCGGGACACGGCATCCAGCTTCGCAGCGGCCGGCTGGTGATCCCCTGCGACTGCCGCGACAAGCAGGGTCCAGGTGACTGGGACCAGAGAGGTCACTCGTTGGTCTTCTACAGCGACGACCACGGCAAGTCCTGGAAGCTCGGCGGTGTGACCGACGCCGGCATGAACGAGTGCCAGGTGGTCGAGCTGGCCGACGGGTCGCTGCTGTTGAGCATGCGGAACTACTCCGGCAAGAATCAGCGGGCCTTCTGCACGAGCACCGATGCCGGGATGACCTGGTCGCAACCGAAACATCACCCGCAGGTCTACTGCCCCACCTGCCAGTCGAGCATCCAGCGGTATTCGCTCAAGCCCCAGAACATCATCATCTACTGCGGTCCCGGCGGCCCCGGGCGGAACAACATGACCATCCGCCTCAGCTACGACGAAGGCCGGACGTGGCCGGTGGCCAAGGTGATCCACGACGGTTCGTCGGCCTACTCCGACCTGGTTGTGGTGCCCGACGGAACGGTCGGCTGCCTGTACGAGCGCGACAACTACAAGAGAATCACGTTTGCTTGCTTCACCCTCGATTGGCTGAGCGGCGGCGACTGCCAGGAAACGGCAGTTGGCGTTCCGGCGGACGGATCTCGGGGCGGGGCGGTTGACGGCGTTAAGCAAAGCAGCTATAGGATTGTTCATCGGGAACCCGTTCCTCATGATTACTGAACGCGACAGAACCGCCATCGTTCAACTGGCGGCCCGTTACGGAGTTGGCCGGGCGCTCCTGTTTGGCTCCAGCGCCGACGCGGCCCGCGAGGGGCGCGACATTGACTTGGCTGTGGAGGGATTGCCACCGGGGAGATTCTTCGCGTTTTACGGCGACCTGGTGTTTAGCCTGTCGAAACCGGTGGATCTGGTCGATCTGTCGACGGACAGCGAGTTTACCCGTCTTGTTCGCCGCGAGGGAATCCCCGTCTATGTCCAAGCTCAATGAGCGCATCAGGTAGTCGAAGCGGCCAGAGACGTTTGCCGCCAGTTACGCCGCGACATCGAGAGTGCTCTGCAAGAGACCCAGGGTGGCGGCTAATCGCCGCAGGAAGAGAACCAGGAAAGTAGGGCGTATCAATCCGTAGGAGGAAATCCCATGCGTTTCCGTTCAACCAAGACACTGACAACGCGGCGATACCGCTGGCCCCTGGCGGCACCTGTGTTGGCGGGGCTGATCGGCTGGGCGACGGCCTCACGGGCTGAAGAGAATCCCCAGCCGCTGCGGCAGCCGCGGCTGCTGGTAAAGCTGCCCGAGATCTGCCCCACGCCCGACGGCATGGCGCTGGACGCCCAGGGGAACGTGATCCTGGCCTGTCCCAACTACGCCGACCAGACCCAGCCGGCCGTCTTGATGAAGATCGACCGGGAGAATCGCGTGCGGCTGTTCTGCCAGGTGCCCACCCATCCTGAGACGGGCGTGGCCTGCCCGATGGGCATCGAGTTCGGCCCGGATGGGAACCTCTACGTGGCCGACAATCAGGGCTGGGTCAAGCCGAACAACAAGGGGCGGGTCCTGCGGCTGAAGTTCCGCAGCGGCCAGCCGGTGGACTCTGAGGTCGTAGCCTACGGGATGAGCCATCCCAACGGCGTGCGGGTCCACCAGGGGCACCTCTACGTCACCCAAAGCCTGCTGTTGAAGAAAGGCGACCAGCCGCTGGTAAGCGGCGTCTACCGCTTCAAGCTCGACGACAAGGGAGTGAAGGTCGACAACACCCTGCAGGACAAGAACCTGCTGGTGACTTTCGAGACGCTCAACCCCAATTGCCAGTACGGTGCCGACGGGCTGGCCTTCGACAGCCGGGGAAACCTCTACGTGGGCAACTTCGGCGACGCCACCTTGCACAAGATCACCTTCGACGCCGCCGGCAACGTGGCCTCGAACACCCGCTGGGCCAAGGACCCGTGCATGAAGAGTATCGACGGCATCTGCATCGACAAGCAGGACCACGTCTACGTGGCCGATTTCTCCAACAACGCGATCTGCGTGGTCTCGCCCGCAGGCAAGGTCCGCGTGCTGGCCAAGAGCCCCGATTGCGACGGTTCGGACGGCGGCCTGGACCAGCCGGGCGAGCCGCTGCTCCGCGGCAACGAGCTGATCGTATCCAACTTCGATATGGTCACCGGCCCCGACAAGCTCAACTCCAAGCACGACTACCCCTACACGCTTTCGGTAATCGAGCTGGACGGGCAACCGTGAGGTGACGCCTATGGATATCTTCGTCGACAGTCCGAGGGAGCCAACCCGATGCTGGTGCTGCCAGACAGAGCCGTGCAGCCTACGATGTATTTCATCGGGGTCACCACCGGCAGGTCGTCGATCATGAGGGTCTTTCCGCACTGGGCCGATGCGCTGGGCCTGGATGCGGTGCTGCGGGGGATCGACCTGGAGATCCACGCCGCGGCCGACGACTATCGCCGCGTAGTCGAGTTTATTCGCAGCGACCCGCTCTCGCTGGGCGCGCTGGTGACCACCCACAAGATCGACCTGCTCTCGGCCGCTCGGGAGATGTTCGACGACCTGGACCCCTACGCCCGCATCCTCGGCGAGCTGAGCTCGATCTCCAAGCGCGACGGCCGGCTGCTGGGCCACGCCAAGGACCCCATCTCCAGCGGGCTGGCGCTGGAGGCGTTTCTGCCCGCCGGCTGGTGGCGGCGGACCCACAAGTGGGTGCCCCCGGCCGAGGCGTTGATCTTTGGGGCGGGCGGATCGGCCTTGGCGGTGTCGATGTACCTGATGGACCCGCGGCACGGGGAGAACCGGCCCGGCAGGGTCGTGGTAACCAATCGCTCCATGCCGCGGCTGGAAGAGATGCGGCGGATCCACGGGCAGCTCGACTACGGCGTGCCCTGCGAGTACCGCCACTGCCCGGCGTTGGAGGACAACGACCGGGTTCTGCACAACATGCCGGCCGGTTCGCTGGTCGTCAACGCCACGGGGCTGGGCAAGGACCGGCCCGGCTCGCCGATCACCGACCGCGCCCGCTTCCCCCTCCAGGCGCTGGCCTGGGACTTCAACTATCGCGGCGACCTGGGGTTTCTCGCCCAGGCACGGGCCCAGCAGCAGGACCGAGGCCTGATCGTGGAAGACGGCTGGACTTACTTCATCCACGGCTGGACCCAGGTAGTCTCCGAGGTCTTCCACGTCGAGATCGGCCCGCCGACGATCGCCCAGCTCAGCCACATCGCCGGCGAGGTCCGCTGAACTCCAGCGGTCACCTCGTCCTCTGCCACCATAGGGAGCCGGACTGCCTGGCGTACTCGTAGCCGTAGTGGCCGGGACAGGCAATCAAGGTGGACAGCACCAGCCCGCTGGCGACGACGGCCAGGACGATCCATCGCCCGCGGCGGCGGGGGTTGAAGGCCGCCTGGCCGTAGAGCACGCCGAAGATGAATCCGGCGCCGTGGGCGATGTTGGCCACCAGCATGTAGTCTGCATAGGTCAGCACGATGCACAGAAAGAACCAGGCCAGGAGAATCTGGGCCGTCTGCGGGCTGCACACGGCGTCGAATTCGGGCCGCCAACGCCGGCCGATCCAGAGTATGCCGAACAACCCGTACACCACGCCCGAAAGCCCCACAATCATGATCGGCTGCTTTCGATGGAAGCTACCGATGGCGTACTCCGGCAGCATCGACACGTAACCCAGCAGCACGATCAGACCGAGGGTGCGATACGAGCCCAGGCGGTTCTCCAGGGCGGCTCCGAAGATCAGCAGCCAGTAGACGTTGAAGGCGGCGTGCAGCAGGTCGCCGTGCATCAGGGTGCTGGTGAAGGGCCGCCACAACTGGCCCGCCCAAATCCGGGGGAGGATTCCCAGATAATCGTTGTACAACGCCAGCCGCCGTCCGCCGCCCTGGAGATCGTCCAGCGAGCAGACCACCTCCAGCGCCACGGCCACGGCCATGATAATCAGCGTGGCCGGCGTGCGCTTGAAGTTGATTTCGGGCAGGGCGAGCATGGGAGGGTGGGGATTTGGGATTTGGGATTTGGGATTTGGGATTTGGGGATTGGCGGTTGAGCTTGTTGTTTAGCGGCTGCCGGCACGGCAGCCTGATCGCCGGGCAAGCCCCGGCACAACTCTAACCGAGAATGCCGGAAAAGCCAATCGCAAGACGGTTCCCTGCGGGTTGAGAGTGGAGCATGGAGGGTGGAGGGTTGAGATAAGATTCAAGGGCATGCTTTGCTCCACCCTCAACCCTCAACTCTCAACCCTCAACTCTCCACCCTCAACTCTCAACCCCCAGGCGTCTTGCGGTACGGGTTGTGGGGGTTGCAGCGTCGGTTTCTGCCGGTTTTGCCGGAAAGCCCCGTTCCGGTCTGCTACTGTCTTTTTCTAGTCACGCCGGTAGCAGCGATTGCCCCGTCAGCGGCGGCAAAAAATGCGCCGCCGGGCCGCGGATTGGGCAAACCCTGGACCGTCTACGGGACGATCCGTTTTACGAGCGCGACGGACTGTGCGTTCTCCAAGCGCCATGGACTGTACGCGCCGAAAGCGAAAGGAGTCCCAGACATGAAGTCTCTGCAAATCGCCGTATGCACGTTCTTGGTGGCGCTGAGCGCCACACCTGCGAAGGCCCAGTTCGGGCTGTATGGTTCGCCGGAGATACTGAATCTGTCGCAGACCGATCCGGCGGCCGTCCCCTACGAGGGCTATACCGTCCGAAGTTCCTATCCGGCCCGACAGCCCGTACCCGCATGGCGAACGATGCCGACGGGCCCCTACGTCGCGGCGCCGTTGCCGCCATACACGGGCCGTCCGGTTCAGCCGATGGCGGCCGGCGGGTACGCTGGGATGGCGGCCGAACCTGCCCCGCCCGAGGCCCCGTCGCTGTCGTCCCAGTGGCGTGACGCCAGTGCCACCCTGTCGCAACCAGCCGTGCCGGCAGAGTCTCCCCAGGCGGCAGATCCGCTGTTGGGCGAGGCGGACGGCAACGATCCCGCCTACTCCGGGCAGGCCGCGGCTGGCGGTTGCCCCGAGTGCGGCCTGCCGGCAGATCAGTGCGGCTGCATTGGCCGAGCCGTGTGCGGTTTTCAACGGGCGGTGTTTGGACGTTGGGAGGCGTGGTACGCCTCAGCCTCCGTGCTGTCGATGACCCGCAACACCCCCAACCGCCTCTGGACGACCTACCAGACCGGCGACGAGTCCAACCAATTGCCGCTGGTAACCCCGTACGAGTGGCGCTGGGGCGGCGAGATCCGCTTCGGCCGGCGGTTCTGCTGCGGCTGCTACGGCACCTGGGCCTTGGAAGCGACCTACTGGACGCTCGATGCCTTGAACAGCCACACCAGCATCACGAATCCCAGCAGGGTGAGCACCACGCTGACCGTGGGCAACGTCTTCTTTGGCTTGTATCCCGGCACCCAGTGGTTCGACGCCGCCCTGGAACACCGACTGCGACGGTACAACGAGATCCACAGCGTCGAGTTGAACCTCCTGCGTTACCGGGTCTTCAGCACCGCCGAACTACCGTGGGAGCTAAGCTGGTCGCTGGGCGCACGGTTCTTCCGGTTCGAGGAGCAACTCACCTTCAGCTCCGTGGCCGACCCGGTCAACATGACCGATCGCACCATGGATCACGAGGCCTTCCTGGACGATCACATCACCAACAACCTGGTCGGTTTCCAGTTCGGCTTCGACGCCAACTACTACGTCAGCCCAACCTGGCGATTCTTCGCGACGCCGAAGTTCGGCATCTACAACAACCACATTGAGCACCTGTTCCAGGCATACCTGGGCGACGGCACGGTAGCCACCCAATATGAATACCCCGGCCTGACCTACCCGGTCAGATCCAGCACTGACGTGGTCTCGTTCCTGACGCAGATCGACCTGGGGCTTGAGTGGCAGTTTGCCCCGCGGTGGAGCGCCCGGGTCGGCTACCGCGTAGTGGCGGCGACGGGGATCGGGCTGGCCGACAACCAGATCCCGCAGTACATCGTCGATATTCCGGAGATCGCCAGCATCGACACCAACGGCGAGCTGATCCTGCACGGGGGCTTCGTCGGGGTGGCGTACAACTTCTGACCGGCGGCGGATTCCCCGTCGCTCCCCGACGGTCGCAAAAAAATCGTCGGCAGGGCAGCCTCCAGTGGCGGGGCTGCCCTGTCTGGCACTCCTCGCGCGCTGCGTGCTTCGGCCTGCAATTCTGGGTGGCTGTGGTCGAACGAAGTGAGCCCACAGTCCCGGTGATTCTGGGGGCTTGCTTCCCTTGACCCCAGGCACGCGAGGCACCAAGGTGCCAGGAAAACCTGCCGCACACGCGGTTTGGAGGCTGGTGCTCCTGCCGTCGGTACCTGGTATAATCAGGACCAGAATCCGAAACGCGATCGCGGGAGATTGAGCCTCATGAACGATCCGCAGCGGCTTGCCCGGCAACATCTGGAACTCACCCGGCGCTGGTTCCTCCAGCTCGGGGCGGCGGGGGTGGCCGGCCTGAGTGCCGCGCCGCTTTGGGCGGAGCAGGACGGGTCTGAGGCCGCTTTGGCCGCGGCGATTGCCAAGCTTCAGTACCTGACGCCGCCCGAGAGTTTCCGCCTGGCGGGACGGGGCAACCCGCCGCCGCACAAACTGCCCCCGGAGAAACGCCGCCAGGTCGGGCTGCACCCCGATACCTGGCAATTGGAGGTGATTCCCGACCCGCAGAGTGATTCTCAAGTCGAGCGGCCGCTTTCCAAGGAGTTGGGCACCGCCTTGGACTGGCCGGGGCTGATGAAGCTGGCCGAGAAACACGCGGTGCGATTCTTGAAGGTGATGAGCTGCACCAACGGCCAGGCGCCGTTTGGCATGGGCCTGTGGGAGGGCGTGCCGCTGCGGGAGGTCGTCTGGCTGGCCCGCCCGGTGGCCAACGTCCGCCGGGTGTTCTACTACGGCTACCACAACGACGACCCGCAGCAGCGATTCCAGAGTTCGCTGCCCATCGACCGCGTACTGGAAGACCCGCCCGGCGAACACCCGGTGATCCTCTGCTACAAGCTCAACGGCAAGTGGCTCTCGCCCGAGGCCGGCGCCCCGGTGCGGATGATCGTGCCGGACGGCTACGGGAACAAGTCGGTCAAGTGGCTACAGCAGGTGGTGCTGACGAACAACTTCCAGGCCAACGACACCTACGCCGGCTGGAACAATGACACGGTCAGCCACATGAAGACCTGCGCACGGTTCGTCTACACGCCCGCGAAGGTCAAGGCGGCAGAGCCCGTGCCGATCACCGGCCTGGCCCAGGTGGGCATGTCGGGCCTGGGCAAGGTACAGTATTGGCTCCACCCGGAAGGCACCCCGCTGCCGCAGCACGATCCCTATTTCACCAAGGCCGACTGGAAGGACGCCCGGATCCTGCCGCCCCCGGAGGACTGGGGCGGCGGGCTTCCCGAGGGAAAGCTGCCGCCGATTCCCCGCCAGATCGACCCGGCCAACGGCAAGCCGCTCGCCTGGCCGCTCCGCGACACGATTGTCCACTGGGCGGCGCTGTTGACCGACATCACACCGGGCAAGTACGACCTCCGCTGCCGCACGATCGACGCCGCCGGGATCGCCCAGCCCATGCCCCGCCCGTTCCTGAAGTCGGGCCACAACGCCATTGAGCGGGTAACGCTGATCGTCGAGGCGTGAAGGGAAAAAGGGGACAGGTCCAATTTGTGCGAAGCACCCTTCGGGCCGTTCCGGCAAATTGGACCTGTCCCCTTTTTCCCTTCGGGCGAGCCATGATTGACCCCCAGCAGGCCCTCGCTCTGGTGTTGCAGGCTGCCGCCCGCCGCCCGCCCCGGCTGGTTCCGCTGGCGGCGGCAGGCGGCCTGACGCTGGCCCAGTCCGTTCGGGCCGACCGTGACTATCCGCCGTTTGCCCGCGCCGCAATGGACGGCTACGCCGTCCGCGCGGCCGACGCCGGACGCACCGTGAAGGTCGTCGGCGAGGTCGCGGCCGGACAGGACGTGAAGATCGAGGTCACCGCGGGACACTGCCTGGAGATCATGACCGGGGCGCCCTGCCCGCCGGGCACCGAGGCGGTCGTCAAGAAGGAAGAGACCTCGCGGGACGGAGACCGGGTGGTGCTTCCCACGAGGATTCTTGCCGGCGAGCACATCGCCCCGCGGGGCAGCGAATGTCAGGCCGGCCGGTTGGTGCTCGAAAGCGGCCAGACGCTGACGCCACTGGCGGTGGCGGTCTTGGCCTCTTTCGGCCTGGAGTCGATCGAGGTGTTTCCGCGGCCTTCGCTGGCGATCATCACCACGGGCAGCGAGCTGGTTCCGCGGAACACTGGCGAGACGCCGGTGCCACTGGATCTTCTCGGGCGCCCTCTGGGCCCGGGGCAGATCCGCGATTCCAACGGACCGATGCTCGGGGCCATGGCCCGCGAGCTGGGCATCGAGCAGCCGGACCAGCTCCACGCGGAAGACCGCCTGGAGGCGATCCTGCGGGCCCTGGAGCAGGCCGCCGACAAGGACCTGGTGCTGTTGACCGGCGGGGTGTCGGCCGGGAAGTACGACCTGGTGCCCGATGCAGTGGAAAGCTACGGCGCCGAATGCATCTTCCACAAGGTTTCGCAGAAGCCCGGCAAACCGCTCTTGCTGGCCCAGAAAGGCCCGCAATTGCTCTTCGGCCTGCCGGGCAATCCGCTAAGCTGCCACTTCTGTTGCCACCGGTACGTGGCGGCGGCCATCCGGCAGATACAGGGCAAGCCGCCGCTGCCCGGGCCGTTTCGCGGGCGACTCGCCGAACCGGTACGGCCGCGGCAAAGCCGGACGTTCTACGTCCAGGCCCGTGCCGAACTCCTGCCCCAACAGTCCGCCGCGTGGCAGGTCCATCCGCTGCTGGGGGAAAGCTCGGCCGACATGTTTGCCTGCCACCGGGCCAACTGCTACGTGGAGGTCCCGCCGGGCGAGACGCCCATTCCCGCCGGCGAGGTCCTCGAGTTCACGTGGCTCGGCTCTCCGCCGTGGTCGGACTGAAGTCCACCTGCCCGGGCCAGCCCCGGCGTGCTTGATGGACCATGCGGTGCCCTGTTATACTGACGTGAGATGCTCCTGGCTTCTTGGGGAGGACGGGCAATGAAGCAGCAGACGATGGGCCGCGTATTGGTCGAAGCGACGTTCGAGAACATCAAAGATGCGTGGGAAGTCGAGCGGGGCCTGCGTTCCCCCGACCAAGTTCGGCGGGTCACCGTCAGCGACGCACTGGTGGATACGGGGGCAACGACATTGTCGCTACCCAGAGGGCTGATCGAGCAGCTCGGTCTGCAGCAGCGGTCCGAGAAACGGGTGAAGACCAGTTCCGGGGAGCAGCGGGCGGCCCTTTACGACCCGGTTCGGCTCACCATCCAGAGCCGCGAATGCACAGTGGACGTGATGGAGGTTCCCGACACGGTGCCTGTTTTGATTGGCCAGGTGCCTTTGGAACTGCTCGACTTCGTTGTCGATCCCCGCAGCCAACAATTGATCGGCAACCCCGCCCATGGCGGCGAGCACGTGATCGAGCTCTATGCCATTGGTTCTCAAGTCTGAGGAAGCATCCTCAAAGTAGTCATCTCGCTCCGCGAGATGAGGTCTCTGCGATAAGGCTGTGTTCTCCCCGCTGACGCCTCGTCTCGCGGAGCGAGACGACTACCTTGGCTGTACGATATCTTCGGGGAGCAGCGAGAACATGACCGCGTCGTAGAGCCTGTCGCGGACGACGTGGCGGCTCCGCAGGACGCCCTCGCGGGTCGCCCCGGCCTTCTCGGCCACCCGCTGGCTGGCCTGGTTGCCCACGGCGGCCACGATCTCGATGCGCTGCAGCTTCAGTGTCTCGAACCCCCACCGTGCCAGCAGCCGGACGGCAGCGGTGGCGATGCCCCGGCCGGTCCGGCTGGTCCTGGTCCAATATCCCAGATTGGCGAAGTGGTGTACGTGGTTGAACTGATTCAGCCCGCAGCCACCCAGCCATGACCCGTCGTGCGGATCGACCACGGCGAAATCATAGTCGGTGCCCTTCGCCCAGGCCGCCGGCAGCGAGGCCAGCCACGTGCGGGCATCCTCGATCGAGTACTCCGGCCGGCACCAGGGCGCCCAGGGAGACACCTCGGCAATCGACTCGCGGACCGCCTCGTAGACGCGCTGGGCGTCCGCCAGTTCGCAAGGGCGAATCAAGATCGTGCCGTCGGTGAATTCGACGTTTCTTTCCATTCGCGGAAGCCCGTAGGTTATGCTTCAGCATAACAGAACCTGCAAACTCGCTGCGCTTAGGTCTCGGGGTTGGGGGATATGCTGAAGCATAACCTACGCTGGCTGCTCCGCCTCCCAGGCCCCCCGAGAAACGCGACCGACTCGCCGAAAGGCCGCCAGCCGTCCTTGGCCGGGTGTCTGACGGGGGGTGGTCCGTTCAATTCATCGTCTGACCAGCGGCCCGAACTCGTCCTCGACGTTGTATATGACCTCACAATCACAGTAGCCACCGTTCTCCCGGAGCCACGCGACCGTTTTGTCCACATCGAGATTCCGTGACCTCAGAAACTCGGCCGTTTCTTTCAGCGTGTGATCGCACGGCGGGCAATTCGGACGGTCGAGCCAGTCGAATAACGCCTTCAGGTCACCTTTTGGTATCGGAATCGACGTTTCTTGTCGTTCGCGTTCGCGTTCTTTCCAGGCATTCTTCAAGGCACGTTTCTGATCCTTTGTTCATGATTCCTCCCTTTGGCCAACACGGCATCGACGCGACCCGACGCCTCCACACTGCGCGTTGCGAGGCCGCAGCGGACAATGACGATTCTACCGCGTGCGGACAGGCCGGCAACCCCTCCCACCCATCGGGCCGACAGCTTGTCCCCCCTACTGCGCAGTGGTTTTCGTCCTCCAGGGTTTTGACAGCGGGGGTGGCAGAAGGTGGCAGAAGGGATATAATACGTGGGTGCCGGCTGGGTACCGATTGCCTGCCCAGTAAAGGGAGCGACGGGCCATGAGAGTGTGCCGATGGAGATTTGTTGGATATGGGCTTCTTGCGGCCGTCGCGGTGGCCGGCGGCGGAGGCTGGAGTCAGGGGGCTCAAATTGAGTCACGAACGGCCGTCCACGTGGGCCCGCAGATGCAGGAGCTGATCCAGGCCGACTGGATCGACCAGGATCGGCGGTTTGGCGCGGCCGGTACGGCAAAGACATTGGCTGACAAGGATCAGGTCGGCCCGTTTTCACTGGCCCACACACGGGCGGTGATTGAGCGTGGCAAAGGGCTGGTGGAGCGGCTTCGGCCTAAGGCAGATACCGGTCGCCTGGGGCCGCTGACCGACGAGTTGACGAAGCTCGATGAGCGGCTGGCGAAGCTGGAATCGGCAGGCGACGTGCCGGAGGACGTGCGGCAGGAGGTCTACTTTGCCGCCCGACGGCTAGTCCGCCAGATCGCCTTCTGCAATCCGCTCTTGGATTTCGACAAGCTGCTGTTTATCAAGCGGCACGACTCGGTCGGCGTGTTCCACATGTGCGACCAGTATTACGGCTGCAACGCCAAGCCCGGCGGCGGGCTCTATATGCTCTGCGATCCGTTCGGCGAGAACCCCAAGCTGGTCAATGTCCTGGAGAACTCGGTCGTCGAAGAGGGGCGGCTCAAGGGGGACAAGCTCTCCAGCGGGGCGTTTCTCTCGCCCGAGCTGTCGTACGATGGCCGGACGATACTGTTCGCCTACACCCAGGCGAAGGCCTATGAGAAATACCAGGGCCAGGAGGCATACGAGTGGGGGCCCGAAATCAGCTACCACGTCTTCAAGGTCAACGCCGACGGCACGGGGCTGGTGCAGTTGACCGACGGCCCGTGGGACGATTTCGACCCCTGCTACCTGCCCAACGGCCGGATCGTGTTCATCACCGAGCGGCGCGGCGGCTATCTGCGTTGCGGGCGGCACTGCCCGGTCTATACGATGTTCTCGATGCAGCCCGACGGCAGCGGCATCACCTGCCTGAGTTTCCACGAGACGCACGAATGGCACCCCAGCGTGAACCACGACGGGATGATCGTCTATACCCGCTGGGACTACGTCGACCGCGACACGAACATCGCCCATCACATCTGGACGTGCTTCCCCGACGGACGCGATCCCCGCTCGTTCCACGGCAACTACCCGGTGCGGCGGGAGGGCCGGCCGTGGATGGAGATGAGCATCCGGGCGATTCCCGGCTCGCACCGGTACGTGGCCACCACGGGCTCGCACCACGGCAACGCCTTCGGGTCGCTGGTGCTGATCGACCCGCGGATCGAGGACGACGGGGCGATGTCGCAACTGACGCGGCTGACGCCCGATGCGCCCTTCCCGGAGGCCGAGGGGAACCCGATCCGCGACTACATGCGGTACGGCACGGCCTGGCCCTTAAGCGAGGACGATTACCTGTGCGTCTACGACGCCGAGGCCAAGAACCGCGGGATCTATTGGATCGACCGGTTCGGCAATAAGGAGCTGATCTACCGTGATCCGGCGATTTCGTGCCTCAGCCCGATGCCGCTGCGGCCGCGGCCGGTGCCGCCGGTCCTGCCCGAGGCGACGTTGCAGACGGCCGCCGCGGGGCAGGCCCTCACCCCTGCCCTCTCCCGGTGGGAGAGGGGGCAGCCGGCGTTGACGGCACTCACCCCGGCCCTCTCCCAAGGGGAGAGGGGGCGGCCGGCGACGATCGCCTTGATGAACGTCTACGATAGCGACTTCGAGTGGCCGGCGGGAACGCGGATCGAGGCCTTGCGGGTGATCCAGTTGTTGCCCAAGTCGACGCCCCCACCCAACGAGCCGCGGATCGGGGTGGCCGACCAGACGAACGCCCGGGCGGTGCTGGGCGACGTGCCGGTCGACGCCGACGGCAGCGCACACTTCGAGGCGTCACCGGGGATGCCGCTCTACTTTCAGGCGCTCGACGCGCGGGGAATGGCCGTGCAGTCGATGCGGTCGCTGACGTACGTCCACCCGGGCGAACAGTTGACCTGCCAGGGCTGCCACGAGCCGAAGCACCGTCCGCCGGGAAGACCGCAGACGCTGCCGTTGGCGCTGCGCCGGCCGCCATCGCAGATCCGGCCGGAGGTGGACGGCTCGAATCCGTTCAACTACCCCCGGCTGGTGCAGCCGGTGCTCGATCGCCATTGTGTGGGCTGTCACCACGAGAAGAAGGCGGTCGATCTGGGCGGGGTCGTCGAGGGCAAGTTCACCCGCTCGTACAACAACCTGGCCGGCAAGTACGGTTTTTACTTCCACGTCAACAACGGGGCGTTCAACACGGGGGTCCACGGCGGCAGCCGCACGATCGCCGGCAAGTTCGGCGCCCGGGCGTCGGAGTTGCTGCCGTACATGGACCAGCAGCACTACGGCGTGCAGCTTTCGGCTGAGGATTTCCATCGCCTGACGCTGTGGCTGGACTGCAACTCGGAGTTTCTCGGGTCCTACGAGAACGTGGCCGCCCAGCTCCGCGGCGAAGTGGTCCGGCCGACGCTGCAGTGAGAGTAGTTCCAAGTTCGGCTGGGCTGACTTCGGGTGGCCGGGGTCGAACGAAGTGAGCCCCCGGAAAGCCGGGATCTGGGGGCTCACTTCGTT
>Ga0315277_10007059_pt1 | contig 14588 bp, 18 predicted proteins | sample YL17G05_15_MG_FD_203695 | JGI IMG/M metagenome (GOLD analysis project Ga0315277, IMG submission 203695) | Sediment microbial communities from Yellowstone Lake, YNP, Wyoming, USA - YL17G05_15 | ecosystem: Environmental > Aquatic > Freshwater > Lake > Sediment | place: USA: Wyoming | collected... | reverse complement strand
CGTATAGATATCGTCGGTGCCGTAGTTGATCCTCGGGAATCTCACGATATCCCGCGAGGTCTGGACCACACGCGCGATCTGTCGGATCACCGCGGCCGCGGCTATCTTCTTGACCAACTCGGTCTGGTAATCCTCGGGCACCAGGAAGCCGCCGGCCGTGTCCAAACCCTCCGACAGCGTCTTCTTGTCGTTCGGGCCCATGGCATCCTTGCCCTTGCGGATGTATGCCTCGAACGCCGGGGCATACCCCTTTCCCTGCACCACCACCGGGACGAAGTATCGGAACGACTTGGTCTGCCCAAGGACGTCCTTCACCTCGATCTCGCGCCACGCCTTCGTATCGACGGCGGGCATCCCTTCATCCTTCCCCGCAGGAACATCGCGCCAAGCCAGCTGCGCAGCCTGCGGACCGTCATTCCCGCGCAGATACTCGTGGCCAGCGGCGATCTTCTCGGCGTAGTCGATCTTCACCTTGATCACGTCCGCCTGCCCGAGCAGCGCGTCCACCTCTTCTGACTTGGCCTTGCCATCGTTGAACTCCAACCGCTTGGCTTCGGCCTCCGCCAGCTTCGCCTGGTACTCCTGGCGAAGTTTCGTCAGCTCGTCGTTCATCGTTACCTCACTGTGTCAATGTCCATGCCTACGATCCCAGCGCCCTCTTGCGCATCTCGATCGCAAGCCGATACTGCTCAGTGAGTGCCTCTTTCGATGGCGGCTCGGCTGTCAACAGTCGATTCAGAGACGCAAGCGCCTATGCAATACGCTCCACATCTTTCATCATCAGATGACTGCGGCCTGTTGTCAGGTCAGCCATCTCCACCTGGATTGCCGCCACCAGCTGCAGCGACTTCAACGTCGGCGGCTCCTTGTCGAATTCCTTGTAGTGCTTTGACAGGTGGCTGTGCACGGCCGGGACATCCCCTTCGGGAATATCCGTGCCGGCCTGCATCAGACGGCTCATGGCCGCCTTGACGCCGTTCCACACCGCCGGGCCCACGTCCGTCTTGCTCGCCTGGTGATGCGGCAGCTTCAGCTCGCCAAAGGTCTCGGGCGGCATCGCCGCAGCCCATCCGAAGTGCGCCCCGATCCTGCGCTTCTCCGCTGCGTCCAGCTCCTCCCAGACCTCTGCCGTGAAATCGCCCAACCCCGGCTTTGACCAATCCGTCCCCTCGTCGGCTGTTCCCGTATCACGGTACGGCACCGCGGCCTTCGCTGCCGCCGTCGCCTGGTTCATTCCCCAGTTCACGTCGCTCGTGTCGAACAGCCGGATCTCCCGCAGGTTGCGCACCTGCTGGGAGACATCCTCTGAGAGGGCCCGTTCCTCATAGTCGTACTTCACGCTCTCGTAGCCGATGCTCATCTCGGCGATCGCCCCGCTCGTGATCCCCGCCAGGATCTCATCCCCGCGCGGCGTCGGCAGATAATCACGCTTTACCAGCAGTCCGCCGGTCGCATCCGGGAACTTCTCCCGGATCCAATCCGGCAGCTCCCGCTTCCCGATCTCCTTAAGTTCCACCACCTTCGCCGTGGGCGGCTGCATGTAATCATGCTGCCACAGGTGCCGCACCCGTCCGCTGTTCTCGGCCAGCGTCTTCTTGAACGCACCCTTCCAGATGCGGTCCAGCCCATCGTCGACGTTCCCGAACACCGACGCGATCCCCGTCACCGTCCGGCCCTCGATCGACTGCTCCTTGACCTCAAATGTCTTGCGTTCCATCTTCGCCATCACGCACCACCTTCCGTCGCGGGGCGGCTTCAAGCCGCCGCCGCAAGTCCTGGCGACAAGAGTCGCAAGGACCAACGTCTCATTGCCTCACCAATCCTCTTATTGCCTGTTCGAAGATCTTGCGGATCCCGTCCTGCGCATCCCGCACCACCTTCTGCAGCGTCCACCACCGGCCTCGGTGCTGCCCGGCCTGGCGGTTCTCATCGATCACGAACGGCGCGTACTCCAACGCCGTCCCAACAATTCCTCTGACCTGTCCCCCCAGCGATTCGACCCTCGACAACGCCTGCGGCCCTGCGCCCTGCATCGACGTCACCGTTCGCCCGAGCGTCTCCGTCCTTCGATAAGTGCTCTCCGCATTCGCGGCCGGATACGGCGGCACGGTGCTGTGCACATACAGCACCGCCTTCTTCATCGCCTGCTCCAGCGTCGGCCGCATGCTCGCGCCCATTCTCGCCAGCTTCGCTGCCAGTTCCGCCGCGCCTCGCTCCTTTATCTCAATCATTGTCGCTCCGCCGCGGGGCGGCTTCCAGCCGCCACCGCAAGTCCTTGCGACACGAGTCGCAAGGAGATCACGTCAATCCACCTTCACTACCGGTTGCAGATAGCATCTGCAATTCGGATGCGCAGGCGGCCCATCCGCGAACCCCTGCGATAGATCCGCCTCCTGCCCGTCCAGCGGCGCACAGATCGGGCACACCAGCTCGTCCTCCGCCGTCATCCAGCGGATCCCGTCCACCACTCCGCTCGCGCGCCACGTCTCCTGGTTGCCCTCGGCGTATGCACGTGTTACCTCGGTCGCCGCGATCAGCGATGCCCGCACCGGCCCGAACATCTGCTCGATCACGTCGGTGAGCGCATCCAATGGTTGCCCGCTCGAGATCCAGTCTGTGATCGAGCTGCTCAGGAAGTCCCGCGTCGTGTTCGTGATCCCCTTCACCAGGTCGTATGTGTATCGAAACGCCCACTTCTGCACCTCGTTGTTGATCAACGTCCAGTCCACTCCCACCGACACATCCATCTGCAGCGCCGCGAGTGCCGTTTCCGCCGCGGCCAGCCCGATGCGGATCACGATCGGCAGCAATTGCCGACGCAGCTCGTCCTCCTCCTTGCTCCAGAATTCGTCTCCAAAGTCGATCATTCAATGACCTGTAGCGGCGGGCCTCCAGCCTGTCCGGCCGTCATGGCTATCCCGCTCCTGGTGATCTGTTCCTTCACGCGCCCGAATTCCTGCGAGAAGTAGGTCTGCATCGCCTTCGTCATCCGTATCTCTGCCGCCGCCCTCTCCGCCGCATCCGCCGGAATATTCCGTTTCCCTTCCCCCATTTCGTGTTCTTCCAAATGGGGGAGGTGGCCCGCAGGGCCGGTGGGGGCCAACTTCCCGCCCGCATCGTCGCCGCCCTCCTCCGTCGCAGGTTTCACCGGCGGCGCGCCCTTCGGCGCCGTGTACACGTTCAGCGGCATCAGGAACACCTCGCCCCTCGGTCCCATTCCAGGCAACCCAATCTCCGTGTAATATTCATTCCTTGTGATCGCCCCGGACTGCAGCGCACTCGTCGCTCGCGTCCACCGCTGGTTGTTCTCCTCCTGGAATGCCTTCACCTTCGAGAAGTCCCAGTCCACGTAGTGCTCCCCGCTGGGATCGATTTCTTCCAGCAGCCGGCCGAGCACATCCAGATAGTTCACGTACATCGGCGAGAGCTTGTCCTCCCACCATGCCTTGCGCGCCTGCGCGTAGTTGCTGTAGGTCGCTTCCGTCAGCCCGACCCTGGCTCCGACGATGATCGGTGGCACGCCCAGCACCGCACAGATCCGCGCCTCGTCCCGTTCGTCCAATGCATCGAACCCCATATCCTTGAACGATGACCCCATCTGTTCGTATTTCAGGTCCTCGCCCGAAAGGAATCCCGGCACCGTCCAATTGCGATATCCGCCCAATCGTTCGCGCCACATTTTGCGTGCCTCTGTGATGTCCTCAGAGCTCATTTCGCTCGTCGACATGAACACACCCTGCGGCGCTCCTCCATTCTCGAAGAACAATTTGAGAAAATCGGTGATTGCGTTATCCACATCCCCTGCGCGGCACAGCACCGCCAGCGGCGACTTGGTCGAATACCTCAGCAGTGGATCGAACAGTTTGATGTCCAGCACATCTTTCGGCACTAGCGTCGCGCCCTCGGTCCCCGGCGGCTGATAAAAATACCTCCCGATCCTGGTCGTAACGCCGGGGAACACTTTCATGTAGTCAGGCCTCAATGCCTGCAGTTGGATAACGCGCCCGGCGCGGTCCCGCACCTTCTCGAAGAGTGCTCGTCCTGCCGTCTTCTGATAGATGATCGTCGATGACCACAGGTCGAACTCGTTCATCTCCTCGTTCGGCTCGTGGATCAGATCCAGCAGCGGATGGTCCGGCACGAGTGAGTGATCTTTCTTGCTTCGCACCGCCAGGCTGATCTGGCTGGCGCTGTCCGCAGTCGAATAGATGCACGCGTAGATGAGCTCGTTCTTGTAGAAGCCCTCGTTCACCAGCGATTGCAGGTTGTCCTGCATAACGTAGGTCGGCTGGGTGTTTTCCCATGCCGCACGCAGCATCGCCACGGCCGCCTTCCCTGGCAGCTTCCGCCCGGACATCACCCGTGCCGCGAGGCCCACCCGTTGGATTAGGTTCATTTCACGACCACCTTGCCTCTCCCTCGCAGCTTGTTGAACGCGCTCGCCGCCGCATCGATCTGGTCGTCATGCCGCCCCTTCGGGAAAGCCGTCGCCTCGCTCAGGAACGCCTCATTCCACGCGCCTCGGACGATCTTCACTTTCCCAGCCTCGGCCTTCGACGATAGCGGTCCGGCTCGAACATCCTTTTCGCCGCTCACGGGTTCGTATCTCGCGGTCAGGCCCCCTTCGGCCATCAGGTCGTTCGTCGCCTTCGCACTATCCAATCCCGCGCTGGCCGGATCCTGCTGATGCCACTGCACCACCCTGCCGAACTCCTTCACGTCGTCGAGTCCGGTCTTCACCATCTCTGCATCCCGCCTGCCTGAAGACCACTGCCCTCGCCTCACGTCCTCGATGAAATAAGTCCCATCGCTGTCCCTGGACATCAGAACGCCCGCGGTGTAGTCGCCTCCCCCGTCCGTGGCCGCCTTGTCCCAGTATCGGATGCGCTTCACCGTCGCCTTGCCCGGCCCGTCCTCCACGATCGGCAGCCAGTCCCGTTTGAAGAAACCGCCCGCCCGCAGGTACGGCATCTGCTGGTACAGTGCCTCAAATTCGTAGATGCTGGTGTCGGCTCGCTTCTTTTCCAGCCACTCCTCGCTGTACATTTCCGGCAGCAGCGCCTCGCCCGGCTTCCTGCCCAGCGGATCGGCCAGGGGCAGGTACACCCCCTCCTTCATCATCTCCAGTTGCTTCTCCACGTCGGGATAATCTTCGATTGCCAGCGCGGGCATGCACATGATCTCCCATTGATCTGCATCCGGCTCTGTCACCATGCGCTTGATGAGCCGTCCCGCCAGGTCGTCCTGGTGCCAGCGCGTCATGATGAAGATCAACGCCGCATGCGGGCTCAATCGGGTCAGCAGCGATGACCTGTACCAGTCGTCCACCAGGTCGCGTCGTCCCTCGCTCTCGGCCTCTTCGCGGTTTTTCAGCGGATCATCGATCACTGCCAGGTCCGCGCCGAAGCCCGTGATCGCTCCACCGACGCCTGCCGCCAGCACTCCGCCTCGATGCGGTCGTGCCAGGTCCCAGCTCGTCGAGCTGCGGCTGTCCCCGCTCAGCATTACCGGCTCGTCTTTCGACGACGTGATCCCGAACACCGCCTGGAAGCGGTCGCTGTTGACGAGATCCCGCATCGCCCGGCTGTTCCGGCTCGCCAGGTCAGCCCCGTACGAGGTCAGCATCACCCGCAGGTCCGGCAGCCTTCCCAGCGCCCACGCCGGGAACTTGATGCTGGCCAGTGCCGACTTCCCATTCTGCGGCGGCATGAAAATCATTAGCCGCCCGATCCCTTCGCGTCCGTCTGTCTCGATACAGCGCAGCACCTGTTCGAGCTTCCCGGCCAGGAACACCTGGTGCCGCCGCCTCTCGAACTTCGGATCGACATATTGTGAGAAGTCGAAGAGATGACGTTTCCCCAGCTCGCGCCGCGCCAGTTCCGCCCGTGCGCGTTCCGGTCCGATCAGTCGCCTGCTTCGCGTCTGTGTCGCCAGCATCATTCGACATCACCCGTAGAGGCAGGCCTTGTGCCTGCCCGTTCCGATGCGGCGCTCGCCAGCTCCCTCAGCTCCTCCACCGACATCCCCTCCATGTCGTCGGCGCTGATCCCGCGCTTCCTCAATTCAGCCGCCAGCTTCGTCACCGGAACGTATGCGCCGATCATCTCCAGGTACACCCGCCGGTCTGCCGCCCCCTTGTAGTCGATCGTCCGCGCCATCTCCTTCAGCGCGTGGAATACATCCGCTCGCGCGTCCAGCAGTTCATCCGCCTGCAGGTCCGCGATCATCTGGTCCACCTGGTACTTCTTTCGCCATGTGCTGATCGCCCGGTCGCTGGTCAGCCCGAGATACTCGGTCGCCAGATCATCTTGCGTCTTTGGGACCCGCCGGTGCTTCGGCATCGATGCCCACGCCACATACAGCGCCACGCGCCACGGCCAGGCGGAATTCAGCAGCCGCTGGTACATTTCCGCCCAGTCCGGTAGATCGCCATCCTGCAGATACTCGGTCAGCGCGCTGCGCGCCGCCTCGTTGCGCTTCCGCACATCCTGAGCCGAAAGCGGCTCCCCGCCGCTCCCCTCCTCCGCGTTCCGGATACCCGCCGCGAAGTTCTCCAGCTCAAGTTGCGTCACATGTTGGATCGTCCCGAACTCAGACATCCTTCACTCCGCCGCGAGGCGGCGTCAAGCCGCCATCGCAAGTCCCTGCCGCAGGTCCTGGTGCCTTGTCCAGGGCACCATGAGGTGCAGGGATCACCCTGCCAATTCCATTCATCGGTTGTACGGATCGGGCGGCGGACTGCCCTCTGGCAGCACCAGGACCCTGCTCTTGGCGATCAGGGCAAAGTCAGCCTTCGCCACGGACGGCACGGCGATCGTCGGCCCGCCCGTCAACGAGATGACCAGCGTCCCGTTGTTCTCGCGCCTGCTCGTTGTGGCGAAGAAGATAGTAGGCGTCTGGTGGACACCGTCGAAGTCATCCAGCGGCGGCGGTGCCCGATTCACGTTGAGCATCTTGACTTTCCAGCAGTCCTCTCCGCCAGCGCGCGCCTCGCCGATCAGGTGCAGGTATGCGCCACCAGTCCATAGCACTCCCGTCTTCATCGAGTCATACTGCAAGCCCTCGCCCGTCACGTAGTTGGCGTACGGGTACTTGGGCGGCGCGGATTTGTTCGTCTTGAAGGCGTTGTTCCGCATGATCCTGCCGAACAGCGCTATTACCTCGCTCCTACTCAGAGTCGGGTTGGCTCTTTGCAACACATTGAACGAGTACCACTGCCACGCCGGGGTCAGCGGGACCATCCTGAAATCGGCGGCAGGCACCGTCTCAGGCAGGCCATGCACAGTCTCGGCGCAACCGTTGTGCTCCGGACGGCTCATGCCGTAGACCTCATAATCGTGCAGCACGCGCCCGAAGACACCGCCTGTCGGAATGGGAACGGACAGCGGCGGGGGCACTGGAATCGGTGCAGGCTGATACACGACGTGGCGGCAGAAGTGTTTCCTGTCGTTATCGTCCAGCCACCATTCCACCCCGGCCGCGCGGGTGGTCGTGTTGGCGACGTATCGCCCGAAACGTCTGTACCAGTAGTCCGTCTTCTCTCTGTCTGTCATCATTGCAGTCCCAGGTGATCCATGAATTCAGGAGTGATCAAGTTCAGATCGTTCGGTTCGAACCCGCAATTCCTGCCGAAGAACCAGTATTGCCACATCGCCACCTTCTTGCACCCCGCAGGCCACATGCTCCTCGGCAGCGTCTTGTTCAGGTTGATATATGGCCACGACGGCGGCCAGCTCACCCAGAACCAGTAATCTTCCGCCCATTCCGGCGGCGTCCCGTTCACGCACAGCGTCGCGAAGGTCTCCTTGCTGCAATAGATCATCGGCTGCACGCCGGTGCCTTCCTGCTGGCCGTCGAGATACGCCTTCACCTGGCTGGCCCACTGCCTCCCGACCGGGTGGTTATGTTCCCAATCCTTCGGCGGCTTTTTCGGCTTCTTCTCGCGCAACAGCTCGATATCGCAGATCGGCGGCAGTTTCTGCAAGCCTCCCGCCTTCGCGATCTGATGCAGATACAGGTCGATCTGCGTCTGGATATTGTTCGGAAGCAGGAACCCGTAATATCCGCAGGCGATCCCTGCCGCATCCGACTGCGCCCGCAGTGGGATCACGCTGTCATCCTTGACATAGGGCCCGTAATGCGCCCGCGTGATGGCGATCTTCACCGGCGGATCGAACTGGACCACATCCCAGGGCCATTCTCCGCCGTAGACATCCGCCGCCGCCGGTATCTTCGGATCGAAAACAGGCCTCCCGGTGACAGCCTGCACGACCTTCGCCACCGGATTCAATTTCCGCTTCCGCCGTTGTTCCATGTAGTCAGACATCAGTTCACCGGAACATAATCGTCAATTTCCCAGATGCCAGCAGGGTCAGCAATGTCGCTGCCACGATCCCTGCTGCCGCCACGGCAGGTTTGTAGGTTCTCCACATGACCATCACGCGCGGATGATCGTTCATCAGGTAGAACACGATCAATTGCAGCACTTCCAGCTGCAACCGTTCCGTGTTCGGCATGCGCTTTGTCTTCAGCGCCTGATCGATTTTCTCTTTCGTCAATTGCAGCGCTTCGCCGTTGTTCTCTGCCATCTGCTACCCACACCGCAAGGCGGTCTCAAACCGCCATCGCAAATGACTGCGCTTCATGTCGCAGCCATGGGAAGGCAGCCCGCCGCCGCTCGCAGCGCTTGGGGATTGTGGATCTCACCCGCCGTGCCTTCCCCCTCTTGGGGGAAGTGGCCGAAGGCCGAAGGGGGTCCCCGGTGCAGCGGGCTGCCTTCGAGTCTTATTTGGCCACCGGTGCCAGGCGCAGCACCGTCCCGCCGGAGTGCGATGCTCCGATCAATGGCACGCCCAGTTCGCTCAGCGTGTCGTGCGAAGCCTTGCTCACTTTCAGTTCCATCACGTAGCCCAGCACCGCCACGACGATCTGCGCGAAGATCGCTGCCTGTTGGTCCACGAAGTTGGCGCTTATTGTTGGCGCGAAGATCTTCAGGGCCACCAGGGCAACGATCGCAGCCAGGTCAAGTGCCGCAATTACCCTCCCGGCATTGCCGTCCGATACCAGGCCGAAGTATTTGATGACGTTCACGATCGCTGCGATTGCCGCAGCCACCCCCGCGAGTGTTGCGAACTGCACGATCACGTCCAGCACCAGGTTCAGCTCGAACCCCGCCTGCATTGGGCTTGACCATTGCAACGCGGCACTCACCGGAGCTGCCTGCACCGGCATCGCCGGCATCAGTGCCAGGCCGATCACGGCGAACCCGATCAGCACGATCCCGATCAACCTCTTCATCGCCTTCTCTCCTTATCCGCCTTCGCGGAAAACAAAAACGCCGCCGTGTCAATGACACGACGGCGCTCACCCGTCCAGTTGGCCCCGCCAGCCTCGTCCCGAAGGGCGAGGGCCGGGCCTGCACCTATATGCTACGCCGCCTCATCCCCCGCGTCAATCATTCCGTTGCCACTTCAGCTTAATATCGTCCGCCTGGATCCGCCGGAGAATTCAGTCCTGGCATGCCTCCAGCAGCGCTCCCAGCGCCGCCTCCCCCTCGTACCAGCTGCGCACCGCCTCGCAGCCCGGCGCGTCGCAGCGCACATCCAGCGTCGTTCCTTCCACGTTTGCGATCACCTCCACCTCCGCTGGCGTCTCCTGGCTCAGATCCACGGCGTGGCGGTACAAAAGCAACCGCGTCGAGTGATATCGCAGCGGCCGCCCGGCGAACTCCCGGTTCACCTCTACGCGCTGCGCCACCCCCAGCACGTGCCCGTTCCTGCACTTCCATTCCTTGAGATCGCTGCCCATTCTCACCTCGCCGTTTGCACCGTAAGGGCGGCCTTTATGGCCGCCCCGGCCACACCCAATATTCTCGCCTTTCCCGGGGTTCGACCCATTCCAGACCACAGAACGCGAAAAAGTTGATCTCCTCTGGCATCGATATCCTGTAATCCGCCTGCATGTCGTGGACAACGCATCCGCCCTCGACGTGATAGCCGTTTGTCAGCGCGCCGCCCTTCGACTTCGGCGTCACCATCCATTGGCTGAACTCTGCGGGGCCCGTCCTGATCACCTGGATCACACCCCATTGCGCTGGCGGCGTCACCAGGAACAGATCCACCTTGATCACGAGCATGTTGCCGTCCATGATCTCGATTTGCTTGTATTTGGCGCCGTTCTTCGCAGCAACCACTCCATCGACCAGCATCGCCGCTATGAGCTTATCGAGCGGCGTCTTGAATACCGCCTTGTCACCGAACCGCGGCAGCGGCGGTTTCAAGATCGGCATCGCCACGATCTCGATATCCTTGACCTCCGGCTTTCCCCTGCGGATGCTGCCTGCGATCTCGATCCTCGCGCACGTCGGCCGCAGCCTCTCAATCAAGTCCTCGCCCAACTTCCTCGCTCGTTCGATTTCCATGACTCAGTCCCATTCCCGCGTGCAAACAGCCGCCCCCGGGATCCCTTCTCGTCTGCCATCCCTGGGCATCGACGCGGCCACCTGATCCTTCTGCGCTTCGATCGCCAGCTCCTTCACACACCGCTCGCACAACTGATACCGCCGATACCCGTTGTGCCCGTTCCACATCTTCATCAGGAACGCCGATGATTTCCGACCGCATCGTGCACACCTACGCATCATTGAGTTCCTCCGCCGCGGGGCGGCTTCGAGCCGCCACCGCAAGTCCTTGCGACATGAGTCGCAAGGACCCGACTGCCGACCTTCCATTCCCCACGCACAGGCACCGCCGCGGCACCCATTCCGCCTCCAGCAGGATCACCTCGGCATGCTCCAGGCTCACCACCATCCCATCCTCCACGCCCGACGGCAGATGCCGCATCCACGCAAAATCCGGCCACGTCGCGAACGTCGAGTGATGCGCCTCCGCCGCCACCTTGATCTGCTCGCTCATCCTGTCGCCCCTCTGCAGCGCCCACAGCATCATCGGCCACTCGATCTGCTCCGCGCCCCGCAGGAACCCGCGTATCGGCTCCCGCACTGGCCACTTCACTACCAGGTGATGCATCTTCAGCTCGTCCACGTACAGTTGCACCTCCCCGTCCTGGATGACCGGCGACTGCAGGATCCAGTGCCCCTCCAGCGACCCCAGGCTCAGCACGTGCAGCGTCCGCATCCCCTCCCCGTCGATCGCGTCCTGGATCACCAGTTCATCAGTCATGCTGGTCGCGCCGCGAGGCGGCTTCAAGCCGCCATCGCAAGTCCCTGCGACACGAGTCGCAGGGATCACCTTCTGCACAGGCTCCCCTCCCACACCCACTGCGCCCGCCCGATCATCGCCCAGCCCAGCGTCCCCTTCGATCGTTCCCCGATCCGCACCTCGTCGCCGTAGTGCAGCTCGTAGAGCACCGGGAACTGCTCCCCCGGCGCCCCACGCACCGGCACGACCGGGTCGCAGGCCCAGTAATCCCCGTCCAGTGCCTTCACATCGATCAGGTCGTAGTCGTCGGGGGGTGTAGGGGCACGATACATCGTGCCCGTCATAGGCACCTGTGTAGGGGCGGCCATGAAGGCCGCCCGCTCCCTGATCCCCACATGCGCAGCGGGGACTTGCGGCATCTGCGCCCAGGTCCAGATCATGACCGCCAATATCACTAGGTTGACCATTTCACTCTCCTTGCGCCATTCTTGACCGTCAATTATTCCCGCCGCGAGGCGGCTTCAAGCCGCCATCGCAAGTCCCTGCGACACGAGTCGCAGGGATCCGCCTATTCTTCCGCCACGAAGTTCCGCGCGATATCCTCCGCTGCCTTTCTCGCCGCCTCCACATCCCCGCCCGTCGTGATGTCCTCCATCACGCCCCCCATCAGTAGACGTTGCACCACCAGCGGGAACCGCTTCTTCGACGGCAGACTGTCCAGCCAGCCCAGCAGTGCATCCACCCGCGGATCCACCCCGCGCTTGAGCCTGCCATCTATCCGCACCCTCTCGCTCCGAACCTTATCCCTCGGCCTTGCCATCCATAATCCCCATTGTCAAATGTGAGCGTCGTCGGCATCACTCATCCTTTCCTCATGATCGACAACTTCCACAGCCCTCTCGCGATCGCCATCACCGGCTCCGTCGGGACCCACGCCTTGCTCCCGAACTGCGCCGTCAGCGCCTCTTTCAGCAGCATCGCCCCGCCGCCCACGACCAGCACCCGCACGAACCGCCGGAATGACAGCCCCCAGCGCTTCTCGATCTCCCCGTTCACCTCCCGGGCCCAGATCGGCATCGCCTGGCGGATCTGCGCGTTCAGCCGCCCCGATCGCAGCAGCGCATCCAGCTCCCCCAGCGAATACAGGTTGTCCCGGTTCACCAGCTCCAACAGACGACGCACACCCGCCGTGTTCCCGGCCGTGAAGCGCTCCACCGCCCCCTGGTCCTTGACCACCAGCAGTTCCACCGTGTTGAAGCCCACGCTGATCACGCCCACCTCGTCCAGCAGCGCCCCGGCACGCTCCGCCTGGATGCGCCCGTCGCTGTCCAGCACGTAGTCGAACAGCGCCCCTACCGGCTGCGATGTCATCCGGATCTGCCCGATCTCGATCCGCTGCGGCCCGCCGTCCGCCTCGAATTCGTGCGTACCCTTCAGCCACTTCCGCACACCCTCCTGGTACGACTTCGCCAGCTCCCCGATCATCATCTGCAGCGGCAGACCGACCATCACCGACAACGGCCGGTCGAACACGCCGAAACGGTTCTGATATTGCGCCAGCCCGCCGTAGACCAGCGACCGCATCTCCGGCGCCCCGATCAGCCGCTCGAAGTCCAGGTTCTCCACTGGCCGCCCGTGCTCATGCGCCCCCTCCCCGACGTAGAACGACCCGTGCTCCGACGAGATCGCCATCGGCCGCTTGCGGCTCTTCAGCCCCGCCATCCCCTCCGATATCATTCCTCCCGCGTTCGACGCCACCTGGCTCACGATCTCCAGCCCCCCGCCCGGGCCCCACACCTTGTTAGCCCCCATCCCCAGGTCCTCACTGATGCAAATCATCTCGTTCATGTCAATTGCCTCCGTAGGGGCGACCTTCATGGTCGCCCATTTTCACGTCGTGCCGCTGCTCCGCGCGACAGTACCGTCTTCGAAAAGAAACGCCTCACCCACAGGTTCACCGTGGGGCCCTTGCGCTTCATCGTTCTACCTATCGCCTCGCAGCTCAATCCCATCTTCAGTGCCTTCTTGATCCAACGCCGTCCCCCTGGTGTTAGAGTGCTCATATCCTCGCCACGTCGGAAGAAGTGCAGCCCCGGCCGCGTCGCCTCTGACTTTCGCACGTAATGGAATCCCCATGTTCTATTCGGGTGCCGACCTCCGATCGATACTGGTGGCTGAAACGCGTGGATCCGCCCGAACTTGATGTATCGCTTCACGTCGCTCACTTCCACGCCGTGATAGTTCGCCACTTGCCGTGTCGTCCACCATTCGTCGCCCCAGCGCTTTGCCTCCAGCTGCAAGAGCCTTCGCAGTTTCCCGTCCTTGACCCTCCTCCGATCGAAATACATCCAGTTCGCCGGTGAGCATGCCCAACGGAAAAAGACTTTGCGTCCGATCAGCCGGATCTTCCGGCCGCCTGGCATCAGTCGCCCTGGGATCAATCCCGCATCCACCCAGCCCGCTATCTTGTGCGCATCGATCCCGAGCATATTGGCCGCCCCTTGGGCTGTGATCACCTCCGGTGCCTTGCTCGGCGCAGGGAGCCCCATGTCTCGCTTCCAGTGGATGTGCAAACCCGTCACGGTCCTTCCCAGTTGCAGTGCGATCGCTTCCTCGCTCAGATGCCCGAGAGCACTACGCAGAAAATCCTCTTCCTTCAATGACCACTCTCGCGCCTTTGCCGCCTTCACCTGCGCAGCCACGTGGCCCACAAAAGCGATCCCATGCGGCACGTGCTCCAGTCGTCTGCCGTATTCCACCTCGGCGGCTGTCACAGCCAGGTCGATCAGCGACATGGTCTCAAGATCCATCGATCCTCTCCAGCAGCTCCTTGAGCAGCGCGACCATCGGGCAGGTATCGCACACTGCTTCGCTCGCTTGCGGTCTCAGCGCGCAGCGATCGCATGTCTCCGTCACAGCCTCGTTCATCACGGGCCAGGGCGGCACTTTCCCAACCTGGTAGAGCGCGTCCCACTCAGGCCTCTTCTTCAGGATTTCCTTCAGCTGCGTCCCTGCCGGCGTCGCGCCTTTTTCCCTGGGCTTCTGTAGCGCGTTGAACCTGGCGCATGCCGCGATGATCATCTTTCCCGTTGCCTTGCGTCTTTCCAGTTCCTTCATGAGCTCGACGCGCTTCTCGCCGGCGGGCACGCTGAGGACCGCATCCACTGTTCGGGCATCATGTGTGACCGTGTGCTGCGCCCACATTCGCTGGATCTCCGGCTCCGCCTCCAGCAGCCTCAGTGACGTATAGATCTGCGTCGGCGCCTTCCCGATCTTCCTGGCGATCTCCTCGGGCTTCATGCCGTAATCGTCACGTAGCCCCGCGTATGCCTGCGCCATCTCGATCGGATTCATGTCTTCACGCTGCAGGTTTTCCACGATCGCAGATGTGAGCAGCTCCCGGCCGTTGTGATTGGTGTTGCCGCGGAT
>Ga0315277_10007058_pt1 | contig 14589 bp, 7 predicted proteins | sample YL17G05_15_MG_FD_203695 | JGI IMG/M metagenome (GOLD analysis project Ga0315277, IMG submission 203695) | Sediment microbial communities from Yellowstone Lake, YNP, Wyoming, USA - YL17G05_15 | ecosystem: Environmental > Aquatic > Freshwater > Lake > Sediment | place: USA: Wyoming | collected... | reverse complement strand
CTGGGTTGGTCTGCGTTCAGGTCGCGGTAGGAGACGCCTGCCCCAACTGGTCCACTAAATCCGGACCCTAATTCAGTATAGGTTACCCCTCCCAAGTGCCCTGCGGTGGTAGGGAAGAATCCGGATCTGCGGGTGCTGACGAGTTTGCCGGGCCGCTCAGCCGGGGTCTGAAGACGGGCACGAGGCAGCCTTGCAGGGTCCAGGTGAGGCGGTGAAAATGAGGCCGTGAAGGGCAATACCGTTCAGTTAAGGGTGGACGCAGCCTGGACACAGTGGCACCGGCGTCTCGCCGGTGTGATGCAAGCGAAAGTGCTGCCGCCACTGCCATCACACCGGCGAGACGCCGGTGCCACTGTGCCACTTGCCACTTGATCCTCCTTGACATGGCCCTGAATTCAGGGGTGTTGAGGGTGGAGCGGGCAGATACACACACCGCGTCTTGAGACGTGCCGGCCGCGCGGTATGCTGCCGGCTGGGGCCGGAGCGACAATAGGAGGTGCCGAAGATGCCGGGTGCGGCAAGAGGCCAGTTCACCACGGCGGACTGGCTGGTGCTGGTGGGGTATTTCGTGGGCATCACGGCCTTTGGGCTGTGGATGGCGCGGAAGGTCCGCTCCAGCGGCGGCTATTTCCTGGGGGACCGCAAGCTGCCGTGGTGGGTGATGGTCGGCCAGTCGTTCGGCACCGGCACCCACGCCGAAAATCCCGTGGCCCAGGCGGGCGCCACCTTCCGCTTCGGCTTCGCCACGATCTGGTACCAGTGGAAGAACATGTTGATTACGCCCTTCTACTGGCTGATGGCGCCCTGGTACCGCCGCTGCCAGCGGACCACCATCGGCGAGATGGTCGAGGACCGCTACGGCCGCGGCATGGCCATGCTCTACACGCTGTTTGCGATGTGCTACTTCGTCTTCAACCAGGGCACGATGATGAAGGGGGCGGGCAAGGCGATTTCGGTGGCCACCGGTGGGCAGGTCATCTCGGCCAACGGGGTGGTGCTGGCGATGGTGGCGGCCTTCATCCTCTACAGCTTCTTCGGCGGCCTGGTGGCCTCTGCCTATACGGATTTCGTGCAGGGCTTCTTAATCATTATTATGTCCTTCATGCTCATTCCCGCCGGACTGACGGCCGTCGGCGGCTTCAGCGGCATGAGGGCCTGCCTGCCGGCCGACTTCTTCGAGCTGTACAACCAGTCCAGCGGCGTGGACGGCTTTACGATCTTGATGCTCTCGCTCAACGGCCTGATCGGCATCACCGCCCAGCCCCACACACTGACGATGAACGCCACGGGCCGCACCGAGCGGGCGGGACGCGTGGGGCAGACCTACGGGTCGCTGGTCAAGCGGTTCTGCACCATCGGCTGGGCCCTGACGGGCCTGATCGTCGCCGCCATGGTCGTACAGCAGGAAACGTCGCTGGCGGATCAGGAGCATGCCTTCGGCTACGCCTGCCTCCATCTTCTGGGCCCCCTGGGCCTCGGGCTGATCGGCCTGATGGTCGCCTGCATCCTGGCGGCCAACATGTCCACCTGCTCCAACTTCATGGTCAACGCGGGCGCGCTGTTCACCCGCAACATCTACTCGCCGTACCTCCGCCCCGACGCCCGCGACCGGGAATTGCTCTTGGTGGGGCGGCTGTCGGGTCTTGCCTTGACGTTGTTGGGGGTCGTCTTCGCCTTGAGCGTGGAGCAAGTCCTCGACGCGTTTCTCTTCAACGAGACCCTGCCGGCCTTCCTGGGAATCATGGTGATGGGCGGGATCCTCTGGCGCCGCGCGAACCGCCACGGGGCGCTCGCCGCCGTTCTCGTGGCGCTGGTTCTCTACTATGCGATGAACTACCGTGCCACCGGCCAGTGGCAACTCGTTTACCGCTGGATGCCCGGGCCGTACGGCTGGGCGACGCTGGCGGGCGTGGTGGCCTTCGTGGCCGTGAGCCTGCTGACTCGGCCGGAAGATCCCCACCGCATCGCACGCTTTTTCGACAACCTGCGGCGGAGCACCGACCAGCAGCAGAATCTGCCGGCGGGCCAGCCCACCCGCTCGCGGGTACCCGGCTCCGCGGGTGCCCCGCCGGCTGCCCAGCGCGGCCAGGACCTGGTTTTCCTCGACCTGCCCGGCTGGCTTTCCGCCGGGCGTTGGCGGGGCTTCTTCCGCCGCTACCGGGAGGACCTGGTCGGGTTTGTGCTGGCGTGGGCCACGGTGGGGGTACTGGTGTTGATGGCGTGGGGCCTGATGCAGATCGACAGATGACGCCAGCACGGATCTTGACCGCCCACCAAGCCGTGGATATCGTTTGGGCGGCCCATCAGTTATCAGTTATCAGTGATCAGTTGTCAGTGGTCAGTAAAGCCAGAACTGAGAACTGAAAACTGAAAACTGACAACTGAAAACTGACAACTGAAAACTGACAACTGAAAACTGACAACTGAAAACTCAGATCACAAGGTACCACGATGACCTCGCGAGAGCTTGTGCTGAGGACACTCAACCACGAGCCGGTCGATCGCGCCCCGCGGGACTTTTGGTACGCGCCGGGGGTGGAAACGCTCCGCGCCGACGAAGTGGCCGAGATCGAGGTCCGCTATCCCAGAGACATCGTGCCGCCCGATTTCAAGTATCCCCCCGCAAAACGGACCAGGGGCAAGCCTTATCGGGTGGGCCAGTACACGGATGCCTGGGGTTGCACCTGGCAGGTGAGCAGGCGGGACACGATCGGCGAGCTGAAGGATTTCCCCCTGGCCGACGCGGCCAAGATCGCCCAGTACCAGCCTCCTTTCGAGCTGCTCTCCGACGACAAGCACGGCCAGGCCAGGCTGGCCAAGGCGAATCGCAGTTGCGCAACGACCAGCCGCTTCGTGCTGGCCTGGACCGAAACCCGCCCCTTCGACCGCCTCCAGTGGCTCCGCGGCCGCGAGGCGGCGCTGTCGGACCTGGCCTCCGGCAGCCAGGAGGTCCGCAGCCTGCTGGCGATGCTGCACGACTTCTCCTGCCGCGAGATGGAGATGTGGGCGGGAACGGACGTCGACGGTGTGGCCTTCGCGGATGATTGGGGCTCGCCGGATTCCCTGCTGATTACCCCGGAAATCTGGCGCGAGCTGTTCCGGCCCCTCTACCGCGACTACTGCAAGATCCTCCACGCCAAGGACAAGTTCGTCTTCTTCCACTCCGACGGGAACATCTCCAAGATTTTCGGCGACCTGGTCAAGGTCGGCATCGACGCGATCCATGCGCAGTTGCACCTGATGGAGGTCGAACACCTGGCCAAGCGGTACCGAGGGCGGGTGACCTTCTGGGGCGAGATCGAGCGGCAGTACCTCCTCCCCTTCGGCACCCCCGGGGAAATCGGCGAGGCGGTCAAGCGGGTCCGCAAGGCCCTGGACTTCGGCAGCGGCGGGTTGATCGCCCAGTGCCAGTGGGGACCGGACGTGCCGATGAAGAACGTCGCCGCGGTCTTCGAGCACTGGCTGACGCCCCTGCCGATGCACGCCTGAGGCCATGCGGGCCAACGGTGAATTCGCGCAGACAGTGTATTCGAGCAAACAGCCCCGCCCGGCAAGGCGGCGTTCAATAATTCAAGACAACAGCCCCGCCCGGCAAGGCGGCGTTCAATAATTCAAGGCAACAGCCCCGCCCGGCAGGGCGGGGTTTTCTTTCGGTCGACGTCTCCGACCCCGCCCTGCCGGGCGGGGCTGTGGGTGAATGCCGGGAAATCGCGCGGAGAGGAATAGGTGGGACTGGCGTCCCAGCCTACGGGTCTACGGAGGTTGGGGCGGTTCGTCGAGCAGGAAATCTCCGCCGGACCAGTTCGCCTGGTCCCATGGCTTCCCGCCGTCGTCTTGCCCGTCGGGCCCGACACTGTAGAGCACGTACTTGGCGGCCTCGCGGCGATAGACGAGCGGTTCTCCGCTATACGGGTCCTGGGGAACTGCCGGGAGATAATCGGGGACCAGATCGGCCAGCTTCTCCGGCGGATTGCCGTTCTCGACCGAGTAGACTCGTAGGGCGAGTCCGCAGATCAGCAGCCGGAGCCTCGCCTGATGGCGGTTGGCACTCTGCAGGAGCATCGGAAGCGAATCCGAGTTGGTGCCGGTGATCATCGAGAGCCTGCGCATCAGTTGTTCCTTCCAGTCGTAAGCGATGCGATCCCAAAGCTGGTCTCGAGCCAAAACGTCCTCCAGCGGCTCGCGATCGGCATCGAGCTTTTGCAGAGTATCGATCAATTCACGACATTGCTGAGGCGTGAGCATCTTCCTTAAGCCGATCCACGCGTCCAAGCCCATGTCCTCGATCGCTTGGCCGACTAGGCAATGAACCCCCAGGCCGCCACGTGTTCCCGCCTGCCCGAGACGGAACAGATCCAAGTAGCTGGGAACGGCGTCGGCTGGGCGGCCGTTGATCTCCGCCAGTTGTCCTTCGGCGAGGAAAGCCCGGGCGAGTTCGCGCAACGCAATGATCCTTCCCACGTCGGTATCGGAGACAGAGTACTCCAGCGGCACGACACACTGTCGGTTGAGCCCACTGCGGGCGGTGTCGAGGGCTTGCTGGAGAGACATCGTGCCGCCCGGCACGGGGACGCCCTGAAGGGCTTCGGCTGCCTTCAGCAGATCGTCGTAGCCGTTGGGATCGGGCAAGACGATCTGCGGCGGGTTGGGAGCCGGGGCAGCCAGCACACAGAAGGTTGCGGCGGGCGGAAGCAAGATCAGCAGCGACAGCACGACAGCCGCGAGCCTTGCCGAGCGCCGGACTCTGGGGCGGCTGGCCTTGCTGCCGGGACTCGCCGTCGCACGGGAGTCGCTCCGAGTTGTCACTGTCGCCAGCCATCCCGATGCCCGCATCAGTGCCAGCCAGGCGGCCATGACGGCCGCCGGGGGGACCAGACACAGGACGATCAGCCGCAGCCAGAGGCGGCGCCGCGCTAGCCCGACCCATGCCGCAACCAGGCTGAAGATGCCTAGGGCAACGCCGGACAGAAAGAATGCCGTCCATCCTCGCGCCGGCGTGATCGGGCCGCCGAGCGATGGGGACATGGAATCGAATGGGCCTTGCACGTAGTCCCACGCGAAGTCCCAGAACTCCCAGGCGTCCGGCGGCACCCTCACCGCTACGGTCACGGCAACCGCCACCACGACGGTCAGCAGCAAGAGGTCCGACAGTAAGAACTGTGCCCGAAGACGCGCGGTCGCCCCGGGCTGAGATCCGCCGTCCGGGCCGGCGGCCGGAACAGGGGCCCGAAGGGCTCTCAGAACCATCAAGGGCAAGATCACCACGACCGACTGGATCGAGAAGAGCAGGAGAGGCTCATAGGCGGGAATCAGCAGGAGCAGAAGCAGGACACCCCCGACGACCGCCACACGCAAAAACCAGTGGGGCCTCCCCAGACCGGCCCAGATGGCCAGCAACCCCACCAGGCTGTAGCTCGCCACGGTGAGGACGGCCAGCAGGATCAACTCGGCGTCGGAAGGACACATCGCCGCTGCAACCGCTATCTGCTGCGGCCGGTCGCCGAAAAACGGCCCGGTCCTTCCCGAAGCGTACCGCGCAGGGCACGCAATCGCCATCCCCCGGGTCGAGTCTCGTTCCTCTGGTTGTCTGGTACACAGCCGGCACGCAACGCTTCCCGGGAAACGTCGACGGGCGTTGCCTTTGCGGCTACCGGTCCGCAGTACTCGGTATTGAGTACTCAGTACCCGATACTCAGTACCCAGTACTCGGCACGCAGGACTCAGCAGTAACCAAGCTGTGCCCCGCCCGGCGATTACTCGTCGGAGTAGACCCGCGTGCTTTCTTCCTTGACGACCGGCGTTTGCATGTCGTCGGTCAGCAGTTGGGCGCAGACCCGCAGGTCCCCGGGCTTAAGGCCCTGGACGCGGACGCGGTAGGTGACGTCGGCCTTGGGCGCCAGGCGCGGCAGGCCCTCGAAGAGGACTCGCCCGTCCTGGACGACGTGCCGGCTGGGACCCTCGGCAGCCAAGGCTCGCATCTCGGGCGGCAGCAGCACGGCCAGGCGGACGTTGCTGGCGGCCTTCGATCCCTGGTTGACCACACGGACCTCGTAGGTGGTCTCGCCGCCCACCTCGATCGGATCGGTCACGTCGACCACCACGAACTTGATGGCTGCGATGCCTTCGACCAGCACCGCTTGGGCGCCGTCTGCCGAGACGCCCCGGTCGGCCGTGCCGCGGAGCCGGATCGTGTGCTCGCCTGCCTCGGTCGGCAACGTGACCAGTTCGACCGTGCCCACCGCCTTGGTCGGCAGCTCTTCCAGCCGCCAGTGCACGGTGCGGCTGGCCTCTTCGTAGTGGCCGGCGTTATTGGCGCTGACGAATTTCAGTCCGCCGGGCAGGTAGGCCACGAGTTCGACTTGCTGGGCGGGTGCCGTGCCCGGATTGTGAATCGACATCCGGTAGACTGCCTCCCGTTCCAAGTACCGCCGCTTCGGTCCGGCCACTGCAACCTCCAGTTGAGGCGAGATCACCTCCAGATCGAGCCGGTCTTCGGCCTTCAGGTTGCCGTCGCCGTGGGCGGTGAGAAGATTGGCTACCGGGCCGGGCCGGTTGGCGACCAGGGTCAACTCCAGTTTGCGACTCTGCCCAGGCGGCAGGTCGCCCACCTGGTATTCCAATTCGGTACCGGCCGGGTGTTGCAGGCCGGGCGGGACCCGCTCCTCGATGACCACCCCGGTGGCGATCCCGCTGCCGGGGTTGGACACCTCGATAGTCAGCTTGACGTCTTCGCCACTGAGGACCTGCCCTGGGCCCGACGTTTGCAGGACCAGTTGCGGCTTGGTGACGACGCTTCGGGCCGAGGCTTCGGCCTGGAAATGGACCGTGGCCACGCTGCCGATTTCGCCTTCTGCCATCGGCTCCAGTTGGATCTCCACCGACGACTCGTCGCCGGGTTGGAGCGTCCCTAAGGCCCAGACCAATTCGTCCGTCGTCCCCCGCGACGCCCGCGGATTGGTGCTGATCAGACGGGTGCCCTTGGGAACCTGGTCACGGACCTCGACCTGGTGGGCGGGCACACGGCCCGTGTTGCGGACCGTCACCCGGAACGCGGCCACCTTGCCGACTTGGATTGCCGGGGGACCGGTCTTTTGGATGGTCAATTGCGGGGTTTGAGGGCCTTCGAGCTGTTTGTTGCCGGGCTGGCCGGTCCCTTCACCTGCCGGCAATGGATCACCGGGCAGGTCCGCGGCGGCGAGCGGGGTGAGGTTCCCGGCCGGGGCCAATTCCGGCGCAGAGGCCGCGGCGGGCGTGGCATCCGGGTCTGCGGTGAACCTGCCCGGCTCACCATCCTGCATCGCGCTCGGCCGTAGTTCGGGGTAACCGTCAACGGTGGCCGGCTCCGGACTACCGAGTGATGCCGGCGAACCGTTGGGCGACTCTGCCGGCGCTAACGGCGGGAAGGATTGGGAATCGTATGCACTTTGCGACGCAACCCGCTGGGGCATCGCTTCGACCGGTGGCGCCAGCGGGGACTGACTGGCGGTCCGCACCACTCGCGAGGCGCCCGGCCCCGTCGTCGTGCCCCCGCGGCCGGCGCGGGATCCAAACGGATCGGCCGACCGCGCCCGTTCGTGCAGTTCTGCTGCCAGCGGGCTGACGGCCGTGGGGCCTTTCTCGCGTTCCGCTGTCATAGCGTTCGCCGCCGGATTCCCCGCGGTTGGTTCTGCCGGCCGGTCTTCAGCCCTCAAGGGGTTTCCGCCCCGGCCATCCGGGATGGTCGTCCGGAGCCTATTCCTGTTTTCTGATCCGAGCGGCGAGGGGCCGGAGCCATCGACGGCCGGGAACTCGGTGTCGGCGGGGGCCAACTCATCGGCCGCCGGCGGCGAACCTCCGGAGCCACGTTGGGCCTGCGCGATGGCGATCAGCCCCAGCACGACAACGGTCCCTAGCGCGGCAATGCGGAGGACAAGACGTTTCATGGGAACATCCCCGGGGGAAATGGGTGGTAGCGCGAGCGAAAAGCCGCCGTCTGGCGGTGGTCTGACGAGAACGTGCCTGACCATCGGCGCGTGCCATCACTGCCGGCACAATCGAGGAGATCTCGGCGGGCGGAAGGCTTTTCCTGCCGATAGTGGCGGAGGTTAGTACCAAAATCCGGCTGCTGAGGCAAGCGCAATTCGGCGGTCTTCTGTCTGCCTGTCTGCCCCGTCCGCCCCAACCTGCCTCACTTCTGCGGTCCGCCTTCCACGCCCGGATCCTCCGGCCCGAATCGGCCGCGGTACTGTTCGGCCGGATACTTCTGCTCGTTTCGGGCCATCTTCTGGCGGACCGCCGTCGAGAGGTCCAGGCCGAGTTCGTTGGCCATAGCCAGCACGTAGCAGAAGACATCGGCCAATTCCTCAGCCACCGCCGCCAGCCGCTGGGGGTGCCGGGCGACGCCGCGCGACTCGTCGGCCGAGAGCCACTGAAAATGTTCCATCAGTTCGGCCGCCTCGATGGCCATCGACATCGCGAGATTCTTCGGCGAGTGGAATTGGTGCCAGTCGCGGCGATCGACAAAGTCGTCGACCAGTCGTCGCAACTCTGCCAGCGTGGTTCGGGAATCGGACATGCGGAGGGCTCTCGGCAATCAGGTATCCGTGGTCGAGCGGTTCACGTGTATGCGATGGTTTGGGATAATTGGAGGAGCACGGCGCGATTGCGGACCACAGTGCGGATGGGCAGAAGATCAAAAGAGGGAAAGGAAGGCAATGAAGACCTTGCAGTCATCTTCCTCGCTATCTTTCCTCTCTTCCTCAGTATCTTATCTACGGATGGACTTCGGCGAGGTGGATGCCCACGGCATTCCATCTGACCGGGCAGTAGGTCCCGGCGGTTACGATACCACCCTGTGGCGACCGTTTCCATCGGGTCCCAAGGCCGCCCGACCTCCTCCTGCAACGCCTGGGGGCGGGACTCGGCGAGCCGGCGTGTGTGGGCCCGCGGGCCGGCGGACGCCGCATGGATCGGCCAGGAAGGTGGCCTCGGCGGGCCCTTTTGCGTGAGAGCTGGGGCAAGACAGCGGCGGGGTCTGATGCCATAAGTCTTTTATTAGCATGACCTTAAGGGTCCTGGTCTGTTGCCCGGTGCCGCGCGGTTCGGATTATGCCGAAAAATCTGATCCGAATAGTTGCAAGAATGAGCATTTGTGGTACAATTAGGCAATATAGATGGATTGAATGGGAGGGGAGCAATGTGTGAAGGATCCCCGCATCGGGCAAATGTGTACCGGGGACAGCCGTTTTGCTAGCATGACGCGGCAATATCGCGCTAACATTCCCTGAGCCGAACTCAACTTTTTTTCATCCAAGGGAGGTAGCGACGCAATGAGTACTCTCCTCAAGACAGTGTTGGCGGTGGGACTTCTGTTGGTCTTCACTGGGAGCACGCAGGCCCTGGTGATCACCGGGGATCAGGACCTCGACACTCCCGGGGTCGCCGGCAATTACACCAAGCTCGGGAGCACCTACTACATCACCGGTGGCGGGGCGGACATCGGCGGCACGTCCGACCAGGGACATTTCGCGTATGCCGAACTCGCCGGCGACGGGAGCATCACCGTCAAGGTGGCCACCATCGGGCCCGGGTCGAGCGGGCTGAGGAAGGCCGGATTGATGATCCGAGACTCGCTGGACGCCAGTGCCATCAATGTCTCCAACTTCGTCGTGTTCGACGCTTCCAACAGCGCCCAGAGACGCGAAGCCACCGGGGGCGGCACGATTTTCGATCCCGCCCCGGCGGGAGCCGGCAAGGACTTGGCGCCCTTTCTCAGGATCACCCGTAGCGGCAACGTGTTCACCTATTCTTATTCTGCCGATAACGTCACGTGGTTCGACTATCCCGACACCCGCACGGTGGCGATGGACGGGACCATCTTTGTGGGCTTGGCCGTCACGTCGCACTTGAATACTGAGGCCGTTACGGCCTCGTTCAAGAGCCTCTCGGACACCTTTAGCCCCGCCACGACTTTGACCTGGAATGAGTCGGGCGACAACTTCTGGGACACCACCAACTGGAACCCTCCGGGCGGCGTCCCCAACCGGACGACCCATGCGGTGTTGGCGGGTACGAACACCGATACGGTTACCGTGCGGGCGGCTGCCGAGGCCTTGACCGTGACGGTTGATGGCGGCGACCTGAAGCTTCAGGACGGCAAGACTCTGACGGTCTTCGGGAGCATCAATGCCGGCGGCGGCGGCTTGGTCGAGATGGGCGCCGGCGCCAAGCTGGACGTGTTTGGGGGCAACATCGCCAAAATGGCCGCCTGGAAGGGAGATACTACGGTTGCTGTCGCAGCCGACTTGAGCATCAACAAGTTCGACGGCAACGGGGTATTCCCCGGGACGTTCACCAAGCTCGGCCCGGGAACCCTCCGCCTAGACAATTCGCCCGCGGGGGGTGTTTTTGCCGAATCCACCACCTTCATGGTTGACGCAGGCACGCTGGCGTCGAAGGGCACCAAGCCGTTAGGCAACGCCCCGAAGGTCATCCTGGACGGCGCCACGCTGGCTCTCGATAACGGCGCCGGGACAATCAACGCCGCTACGAGTGTCGCGGTCACGGCGGATTCGCTCGTCAATATTACCTCCGGCGGCGCCACCCTGGGGTCCCTCACTTTGGGCGCGGTGACCCTAACGACCTCGGGTACCGGCGGGGTTGCCTTCGGCGGCACAACGATCTTGCCGGGCGTGGCGGCGGTCACGCTGAACACCGGGATGGACATGGGGTCCGGCCCGATCAACCTCGACGTGACCCCGGTCACAATCAATAAGACCGGTGCAGGCAAGCTGGTCGTGATGGGGCTGGGCACCAACATGGCCAACGCCACGTTCAACGTGCAGGCGGGCGCGTTGGTCGCCGTGCACGGGTCGAATCCCCTGACCGGTGCGGCGCTGACGCTCAACGGCGGTGAACTGATCCTGGCCAATAACGGCCCGGACAACCCGGCGCTGTTCGACAACGCCGTTACCGTGGCCGCCAACAGCACGCTGACCGGCGGCAAGGGAGGGTTGTCCGTGGGCGGCGCCCCGAGCGTCAGGCTGGGCAGCGGAGCCAAAGGTCTCACCGTCAATAGCGGCAAGACCCTCACGGTGCAAACCACCGACAGCTACACTTTGGACCTCGCCGGCGCCTTGGCCGGCACCGGCACGATGACCATGGCCGGGGGAACCGTGGGCCTTTCCGGCGGCGGTTCGCTCGACAGGGTCAACATCAACGGCGGCACGCTGAACGCGACCTCACCCTTGACCATCAACTATGTGCGGCCTTCCGGTGGCGTGCTGAATACCTCGGCCGTGTTGACCACTCCCAGGCTGAGGAGCACCGGCGGGACTGTGAACGCCGGGGCCGTGCTTAATGCCGCCAGCTTGGAGGTGGAAAACGGGGTTGTGAATACCGCGGATGTGGTCAATGCCACCACCGTGCTGGCTTCCGGCGGTGCTCTGAACTTGAATGCGCTGGCAAATGCCAAGGATGCGATCCTTTCCGGCAGCGCCCTGGTCAAGGCCAACCAGTTGGTCCTCACCAACAGTTTGCAGCAAGGCAGGTACAATTACAAGATTAATACCGGCACCATGACGGCCAGCGGACTGAACCTGTTGGCTGGCGTGAACCTGTCGTTCGGCGGCAATACGCTTACGGTCAGCCCCCCTGCGCCGGTAATTCTTCCGACCGGCGGCTTGGTAGGTCGTTGGACGTTTAACGACGCCACTGCGAACGATTCGTCCGGAAACGGCTATAACGGGGTCTTGATGGCCGGAGGCTATAGTACGGACGTCCCGGCTGTCCTGGGGGGGAAGTCGCTCGACCTTACCGGCAGCGGTGAGAAAGAAGTCATAGTCGAGACTCCCGGTCAGACCGCGTTCGACCTGGACACGCTGACGGTGGCCCTCTGGGTGAAAGGCTGGCCGTCCGGGGACTGGAGGCCGTATGTCTCGAAGGGCGGCGAGTCCGGCCAGGGCTGGCAATTCCGCAGGGCCGGCAGCTCGGCCGACCAGCTCTCTCTTACGCTGCGAGGGGCCGGCGACGACTTCTGGGGTAACTCCAAGAACATCAACGACGGCAAATGGCATTTCATCGCCACCACCTATGACGGCGCCACCGAAGCGATTTACGTCGACGGGGTCCTCAACGCCAGTCGTGCGCAAACCGGCACCGTCAATAACACGACTTCCCGACTTGTCCTCGGGGGAAGGGATAACTCCGGTTGGAACGGCGGTACTCCTCCGGGTAGCATTGAGTCTCGTGCCCGCACGATGTTGGATGACGTTTACATCTACAACCGCGGATTGAGCCAGAACGAGATCGTCTCCCTGTTCCAAAACGGCGAGCGTGCCATCAACCGGCCCACTACCAACCTGGCGGTGACGGCCAATGCCACGCTGAACGCCCCCACCGAGGCGAAGACGACCTTGGGCGACCTGTCGCTGAATCCGGACGTGCGGCTCACCCTCCAGACCCTGGCTAGCGACCCGTTCAGTTTCGGCAACCTGACCGCCGGCGACGGCTCCTCGATCGTCGGCAACCTGGTCGCCAGGGACAAGGTGTCCGTGGGCAGCAGCCCCGGAGTGCTCGACGTGATCGGTAGCCTGACGCTGGCCGGCACCTCGGTCTACGCCTGGGATCTGGATTCGACGGGCAGCGACCTGATCAATGTGAGCGAGAAGCTGACGTTGAAGCCCGGCTGGACGTTGAAGGTCGTGACCAGCGAACCGTTAGTCTATGGCAAGCACGTGCTGTTTACCTACGGCACGGGGGTCGCCCCCTCGGTTCCTAGCTTCGACCTCAGCCAGGCGCCCGGCTGGAGTGCAAGCGTTCTCGAGCTGGACGTGGACATGGCCGGGAACGTGTTCCTGCTCGTCCCCGAGCCGGCCACTTGGGCGATGCTCCTGGCGGCCGGCGTAGTAGGGCTGCTCTATGCCCGACGCCGTCGCAGGGCGGCCTAATGCCTAACCGTTTCGTGAAAGGTGCAAACCCCGCCTGGCATCGCCAGGCGGGGTTTTTTGCGCGCTGGCGCGGCCCTTTCTTGTCTGTGCGAGATGCTTGTCGGAGGGGGACAGTCTGTCAGTGGCACCGGCTGACAGTGGCGCCGGCTGACAGTGGCACCGGCGTCTGACCGGTCTGACGCGACTGATGGCAATGCTGGGGCTTTCGTCTCACCGGCGAGACGCCGGTGCCACTTGACTAGGTCTCGCCGGCGAGACGCCGGTGCCACTCCTGACAGGGGGCAGTCGCCTTGCGGAGGTTACTCGAAACCGGGCAAGGTCAGTTGCTGCGGCGGGTGCGCCCGCTCGCGGTAACGCTGCCGATAGCCCTCGGCCACGTGGACCATCACCTCCAGGGCCAGCAACCCCGCCCGAGTCATCACGTGACGCGTGCTGCGGGCGCCCAGCCCGTGAACCAACTCCTCGAGCACGTGCAGGTGCAAGTGCATGGCCTGCTGGGCAGAGAGTCCGGCCGCAACCATCAGCTCGGCCAGCCGCTGGAGCTCACCGGCCAGGTTGCCGGTACCCATGATCACGTAGGTCCGCAGCAGCTCGCGGTAGTGGGCAATCAACTGCGGGGGCAGGTGGGGCGGCGGCCGCAACTCGTCGCGGGCGGACCGGCTGCCGTCGTCAGGCCCGCCGCGGCGGAGCGTTTCCAGATCGCCCAACAGGGTCCGCTGCTGGCGGAGCAGCCGGTCGGCCTCGTCGTGCTCGCGTTGCAGTCGGGTCTGCTCGGCCTGGTCGAGGCGGTGATTCTCGCGGAGCAGATGACGTCGCTGGATGGCCCGGGCGACGACCCAGAGGAGGTTTCGGGTGGTGGTAGTGTGGACACAGAGATACCCGTCGGCGCCGACTTCGTAGCAGAGGGCGGCCATTTCCTGCTCACTCTGGGCGCCCAGCACGACGATCGGATCGTCGGCCCCGCCGGCCCGATAGCCTTCGATCAGCTCCAGGGCGTCGAGCTGGCCCGGCTCGTGGCTGACCAACACGGCGTCGAAGGCCTCGTCGCGGAGCCTGGCCACGCCGGCGGCAGTGCCCAGGGCCTCTTCCAGCAGGACCTGCGACGCGCTGTCGGCCGCCAGCGCCTCGGCCAGCCAGCCGCCGGTCCGTCCGCGGGTGGTGATGTACAGCACCCGCATTCTGATGGGCATCCATTGGGGAGAGGCTGCCAGCGGATCGGTCCTGGAAGTCCTGCCCTTGGACCTTTCTTTGAGCGTGGCACCCAAGGCATTATCCTAATGGGGGGCTACGATAAGCAAACCAGCGAGGCGGTACTCTAGCCAAGGGCGGCCGGTGGGTCAAGGTCGTGTATGCAACAGCGTGCCCCTCAGATCAAGTAGGGTGCGTGCTTGCACGCACGTGTGGTGTTTTCCCGCAAGATCGCGTGCGTGCTTGCACCACTGCTGTAAACATCTTGGCGGTAAACCTTCGTCCAACCCGTTTATGGGGGTGGGCTAGAGAAAAAATTGATCTGGTCTAAGCCGAAGTTCCCTTGTGAATTCGGATGCAAGTCGTTACGGGGGAAGCCTTTGGGGGGCGTTTCTGCGGCCCAATGTAGTCATGTAATTGCTGGATACTGCCCTTGATTCCTCGGAGTGAAACGCTATAATGTGGGCATGTATGT
>Ga0315277_10007053_pt1 | contig 14593 bp, 17 predicted proteins | sample YL17G05_15_MG_FD_203695 | JGI IMG/M metagenome (GOLD analysis project Ga0315277, IMG submission 203695) | Sediment microbial communities from Yellowstone Lake, YNP, Wyoming, USA - YL17G05_15 | ecosystem: Environmental > Aquatic > Freshwater > Lake > Sediment | place: USA: Wyoming | collected... | reverse complement strand
AACCTCTCCCCTGCCTTGGCCTGCGAGTCGAAGACGATCGCGCCGTCCTGGCCTGGCCGGTCCAGGTCCTCCATGATTCGCTCAAGGAATGGGCGCGTCTCAATCGCATCCTTGACTTCACTGAGATAGCGGAGTAGAATTTCTGCGAGTCTCCGCCCAACCGGGCTGAGATAGGTTCCTTGCGTCCCCCCGGTTACGATGGAAGGGGACGCTTTTTCAGTGCTCATGTTTCCCCCCGTTTCAGAACAGTTTCATTTGTCCCGCTGAAAATTGGAGGGGGATATTACCGCCCCCCTCGTTTCCAGCGCCCGAGAGCTCCGTCTTTGCCTTCCTCTTTCTTTGCCTCCTTAGATGAATTTCGGGCCCCACATCGACGGGCCGGATGTTGCATGATAAGCAGCGCCCACGGCGGAATACTTGGTCATAACCGCAGCGTGGACAATACTGGCGCGTAAAGGTGGTCATTCCTTCCTCCTTAAAAACTTCTCCGAGTCATTCCCCGTCGCCGACATGAACATCTGGGCCACGCGAATCAACATCTCCGCCGTCTTCCTGTCCTTGATTTTTGGGATGAGCGTGTAGTCGCACTTGTTGGCGAAGTATTCCAGGAACTTCAAGTTGCCGGTTGCATTGACCAAGTCGGGAAGGCGATCAATCGGAAATGGCAATGCGCCTCGCACGTAACGATACAAAGTATCCGGCGATATCTTCATTTTTTCGGAAACGGATGCAACATCATGTTCGCTGGCGATGATGAACATGTAATAAAGCAACGCGCCAAATCCAAAGTCAGGATGATTTTTTAGATTGACCAAATTATTCATCAGGCCTATCCTTGGGTTGAGATGATAATTTTTTTAGACGACGATGAAGAGATACGTGGCTGGAATTAGAAAGAACGAGAAGATTCTCGCTCCTATTATCGAGAGTATCGCCATTAATATGATGGACGACCTCATCTTTTTGCAAAGGACGCCCAAGCATTTTTTCGGCAATAAATCGATGCTCTTGAATATATTTACCATTCACGGCGTTAGCCGTAGGATGTTCTGGTTTATAAATTGTCAGATAAGGAAGTCCACCATCTTTATCCCGACGGATAATTTTTCCCCCTCGCCAATTTCCGTTCTTATTTCCTTTTCGCAGAGAAGCCTTGAATCGTCTTCTTGGCATACTCCCTGCTTCTTTACGATTTCGGATAGGAATCCTATATAAACGGAGCCAGGAGCCAACAATGCAAACACTAACGCTCAACAATGGAGCCAACTCATGGATGGAAATTCCTCGATTTATGTATCGATCATAAAGCCATGTTTTCGATGGTTTTTTCATCTTGATTGGCCATGTTGAAACGTGCGACCCTCGACGAACTTCTCAATCGCAGTGGACTTGAACCGCTTGAATCCCGGAAGCTGGATGAAGGCGAGCTTTCCGGCGTTGCAATAATTCTCCACCGTACGGATCGACACGTTGAGATATTCGGCGACTTGCTTCTTGGTGAGGAGTCTGGTCATTGAAGTCTCACGGGATCTTTGCAACAAGAGGAATGAACATGACACCAGACCGAAGTCCACGAATTATAAGTGCCGCCATCAGTAAAACTTGCGTAGAAGGAATAGGTGGGTTCGCCTTTTGCTATTTTTTCTCCGCAAAGGCGACATTTGGATCGTCCGGTTCCCATGGTTTTTTCGACAACTGGACTATCCCTAATCCAACTTTTATCGATAAGATGAAAATCCCCCTTCATCGGAAGGGCGGCATAGCGTTGACCGTTGTTCATCGGTATAATTGCTCCATTGGGATTCCGGTCAATTTGGAAATGCGGAGTGCGACCCTTGGCCCGAACGTGCGCTTACCATTAAGGAAACATGAAATATAGGATGGCGAGATTTCAGCGAGCCGGGCAAATTGTTCTTGTGAAAAACCGTGTTCATCTAAATAGGATTGAATCTTTTGGATTCGCGATGAATTCCGTGGAGTCGCCTTGGTTGTCATTCTGATATTAATAATAAGGAAAACATTACATATTGTCAAGAAAAATCTTTTTAAGCGATACAAGATGTATTGTTTTTGCCTTTGTTTGCAAAGGAAAACGACGTTGACTTTTTTTTCTGTTGCATCTAATCTAAGTCAGAAATTCCTTGACAAAGTGGATGCTTTATGAAAAATAAGAGTCCTGTTGTCGGGCCAATAAAAGCAGCATTAAAACGCCAGGGTTATACTTACGAGTCTTTTGCCGGACTATTCGGTAAGACCGAAGGCTGGTTTGGATTTTTGATGACGGGGCAAAGGCGGATTACGATCGATCTTCTTTACGATATTGCGGAGAAGCTTGGCATCGATGTTAAAAGTCTTTTACCATCCACGGACCAACCCGAAGAAAAATTATCTCTGGAAGAGTTAATGCGCAAAATCGCGCGGGAAGAAATAGAAAAAAATAAGCAAAAGGAGGCAAAATGAAGACCAAAGTTTTCGTTTTGTTTTGTTTGATTTTTTATCTCTCGGGATGCGCCCAATACATGGACCGACCCCCCACTGCAATCGGCGATGAGGCGACCTATCTTGAAAAGGCAATGGCTACTCCGCTCACTTTTTCTATTACCAAAGAAAAGGCAGAGGAAGCATGGGGCCGGATCAATGGTTTCATTGGCCAATACTCATCGATGAAAATTCAGACAGCCAGCCAATATATCATTCAGACGTATAATCCATCTGACACAATTCATTATGGCTATTCGGCTAACCGCGCACAGAAGGGCGATGAATATGAATTTTCAGTTTCCTGTTTCAGCGGCGGTGGATTCGGGGGTGTCAAGAAAATTCCGAATCAAAACGCTCACATCCTCGCCCATTATGCTTTGACCGGGGAAATCATCCCGCATTTGGTGGTTCAATGAAATGAGCCTCAAGGCTATCTTCCTCATCGATATGAAGACAAGGGATGTGACGCATTTCATTTGGACGGGAGACGGCGAGCCCCCGCCGCTTATCCCGCCGAAGATGATCCCTAAACCTCGGCGCGGACGGCCCCGGAAGAATCCGAAATCTGAAGTCAGTTGATCGTCAAGCGTGGTCGGTGGTTTTGGTTCGACATGCGGATCGGGGGCAAGCGCATTCGCAAATCACTGAAGACGACCGAGCGTGTCCTGGCTATCGAGAAGGCTAAGGAACTTCAAGATAACCTCGGCATGGCGTCCGGCGGGAATGTCCGTTTCGATGAATTCTCTAAAAAGTACCTCGAATGGGCATGGGCGACGAAACCTGCGAGCGCGAAGGGTGAGGAATTAAGACTCGAAAGGATCAAGGCGTTTTGGATATACCACAATGTGGTACACCTTTCCGACATAACGCCCTACCACGTTGAGCAACTCAGGACCGATCTCCGCGCACGGGGCCGCTCCCCGGCGACGATCAACCGTTATTGCCAGCTTTTGCGCGGGATGTTCTACCGGGCGATTGACTGGGAGATGTATAGCAAGCCGAACCCCTTGAAGAAAATTCGCTTCTACCGGGAAGATCCCTGTCGCAAGTTGTTGTCGCAAGATGAGGTCAAGAAGATCATCGAGGCGGCTGAGGCGATAGCCGCGAAACCCCGCTCACCCATGCAACGCGTTTTCCCCGACCTGATCCGCCTGGCCGTCAATACCGGACTCCGCAAATCGGAGCTCCTCAACCTTCGCTGGGCGGATGTGCGCGGGGATGAAATAACGGTCAAGGGCAAGGGAGAGAGGACGCGGACGGTGCCGCTCAACGACGAGGCCCGGCGAGTTCTCGACCGCCAGCCCCGGCGGACTTCCAGAATATTCGGCGATATCGGCGCCGATTATACCAGCGTGTTCCGGCGCACCATTGAGGCTATCCGAAAAAAGTCCGGGATCGATTGGCACTTCCATCTATTGAGGCATTATTTTGGCTCAACCCTGTTGGCGCGGGGAGTGGACATCGTAACCATAGGCTCACTTCTTGGTCACAGCCGGGCCATGACAACATTGATTTATAGCCATACCGATGAGGGGAGGAAGAAAAAGGCAGTTGACATCCTTATGAAATTTGGCGATAATAACATTGAAGGTGATCATGGTGAAACCAAAAGAGATTGAGAAAGCCCGAAAAATTTTTTATGTCGATTTCGTGACTCCCCTTATGGCATCACTTCGAAAGAAATATAGAATTCCATATAAACCGTTAAAAAAATCCGAAATGAAGTGGGTTAAAAGGGCGGCTGAAAAGATGGCTACCCTTCTACCCGTCCTGGGCCAAAAACCCTAACCAGAGCAAATCCCGGGCCAAGAACGGCCTATCCTGGTCACATTCGCGGTCACAATGGCAGTGGATTTCAGGTAGTGCCCCTGGCCTGACTCGAACAGGCGACACATGGATTAGGAAACCGGGGGATTTTCGCCTGGAATATGGGGGAATGATTAATTATCAGGTAGAAATGGCGCGAAAAGTCCCGCCAGGGAAGGAAAGCCCAAGGCCCAATCTGGTCACAATCTTGGACACGCTAAAAAAACCTCACAATGATATACGTTCCTACGGCGCAGCCGAGCAGTTCAGCGACGATGAGCCGGGGCCGCCAGGTGACGACGATCCGCTTGACGACGAAATAGCCCAGTCCCCCTATCAACACTGTTAGCAAGGCGGCCAATCCAGCCCAGCCGCGCGAGATAGCGACATAGTGCAGGGTGATGAGGGCATCCGAAATAATGCCAAGTATGAAAAAGCCCAGGGCCTGAATCATCCATTCAGTATCTGCCAAATAACCAACGCCATGCTTTGCTCCATAGCGAATTCTTTCCGAACCACCAGTACCACCAGGGTTTCTTTTCCGGCGGTGGCGCAGGCGGTTCCGGCTCCGGCGGTTCGGGTTCAGGTGGGATCGGCGGCTCAACCCAATCATCCGGGTACTTGCCCCAATTCTCCGGCCACTCTCCGAACTTCACCTTATATTCCATGCTGAATGCCCGGACTGCCTCGGCGAAACAAGAATCCGCATTAATTCCAGTTGGGACGTATTCAAGGCCGAGTTTCCGATGACCGCCGGGTAAGTCAAAATCTATCGTCCCTTTCAGGATATATCGGGTAGAAGCCCGGAGTTGTATAATGGATGGCCGACGTTTTTTTCCGTCGCCGTCATCATCGCACTCTGAAGCCCCGTCCTTGACGCCATCACAACCCAAGATACAGCAAAGGCCATGCCGTTTCTCCAGATAGTAAATCATGGCATCGAACAAATTCTCAGAATGTTCATCCTTGATACCGTGGACTTGGCGATAGATATATTTGACCGGCTCATCTCCCCATAATGCTCCGGCCTTTTTCTTTTGTAATTCCAGCCAATCATGCTTTCGGCTATATGTTCCGCCGAAAGAGAAGGGCATGCGACCAACATCCTTGAATACCGGATAGACAACATCCCCAACGAAGTCAACCGAGGGCTTCGCATTGAGTTCATTGCCAACGCCGAACTTTATCCACGGCAAATCGCCCACATTGGAAAACATGGCCAGGATGAGCTGCCGCGCCTTGCCGTAGTTGGCCTTATCGTACATCCAAGACTCGGAGCAACCGTCGAAGATTTCAACGAGGACATCCGCGCCCGCGCCCGTGGGGGTCCCTTGAAATGGCTGATGGAGGATAGAAACGTATTCGCGGAAAAGATTGAAGTAACCGGGGTCCTCCCAATCAAACGGAAATGAGATGGACCATATTCCGCGTCTCAGAATTCGGAAATAGTTACAGCCCGAATTTAACATTAGGCGAGCCCTGTTGTAGGCTTTGACCTTATCGAGGACGATTTGCCCATCTACCTTTTTCAGGAGCCCCCAGGCGGCTGAGGAATAATCCGCCATCGGGGCAAAGCCGATGAGAATTTTGTCGCTCATGTTAATTCAGCAACTCCTATTAGACATATCCCAAAAGGTTCATTATTCTCAGGCTATCCAAACTATTCGACGGAAGTTTATACGAAAACCGTTGTTGACTGTCCATCGGTATCCACACAACCGACCCGGTAGCATTGTCATCGTCAGCCTCGGTGCTTCTCAGAATGATATAGGCGGTCGTCTCCCCGTACTTTCCAAATTGGGGAGGGACATCCATATTACCGCCGGTCCTGCGGCACGCGACGGCCATAATAGCCCACCGCGCCGTCGCCGAAGTCTGGGCGGTCAGGTCGATATCATGCCAACCCGCGTCCCAAGTAAACGACGCCACCAGGTCCATCGGCGTGGCGATTTGTATCGGGGCCGCTGACGGGACATGCCCCCAGATTCCATGGGCCGCTTTCCAATCCGTACTGATATGCCTATCAAGGTCGGACGTTTCTGCGACTTCCGTCTTTTTCGCCATTACACGACCTCCGCCGTAATCGACGTTTTTCCGGAGCTTATAAGTTTTGATATTCCGAGAATCCGGACCGGGAGGTTTGCCGCCGTTCCCGCGAGCGACGGAAAGCGAACCCGGCTGAAATAAATTACATCGCCCGGTAGACAGGTGTAAAGGACGCGGGGGATGGTGAACGAGATCTGTTGCCGTTCCATCATGTCGGCGATGGCCGTCCCGAGCGCGGCCGCGTCCGAGGCATCGGCCAGGGCGACGTAGAGATCGAGACTTTTATTGATGCCGTACCGCCATGTCATCGTCGGCCTGAACATCTGGCTCAGGGAATAGATATCATTTTGCGGGTTCTCGGCGTAATAGATGTTAATCCCCGAATAAAGCTGGTCCTGGCCCTTGATTGCCTGAAAATCGAATACGTGTAAATCCCAAACATAGGGTGCGCCGGAGAGGGGAGCTGTCTGCTCCGCCCTAATCCCGAGCCGCCCCTGGGCGTCCTGCATGGTGTAACTCTGGATACTCTGCTCGATTGTTCTGATGTAATTTGACGAATTGACCCCGCCCCTCATGTAGAGCGAGAGCGCCGTCGTCTTAGCGTACTTCGTCGCGTAAATCGCATCGAGGTCCATATCTGCAAGCGCACAGCCAAGAAACGATCGGCAGATATAGAGGAAAACTTCAGCGCCCGTGACGTTGGCTTCATCGGCGGGGTTGACGCACCCCGTGAAACTCACGAGTAGGATGTCGGACGACGAATAGCCCAGCCCGCGTGCGAGCGTTAGACGGCCGCGCTGGTAATCTACGAAAAAGTCCGTATTCTCGACAAGGCTTGTACCGTTTTGCGTCGCCGTTACGGATTTTACGCGCCCATTCTGAAACTCAAAAACGCGATTTGTCGTATCAATCTGTGTCGGGATCGCATTCGCAATCGCACCGAATCCGAACGGCCGCGCCTTGTCTTTTCCATTGGTATCCATGAGTGGGAACATATCCATCGAATAGAACTCGGACGGAATCTCCTTATTGAGTCCGTCCCGGAAGTCCCGGAGATCGAGGCTCATCCGCCGATCATCGATGGATATGGAATTGACCGAACCCGTGTTGATTGTCGCAAACTCCGCATAGGTGAAGGTCTCTCCGCCGGCGAGGAACTTAACCTTGCGATTGAGCCAGAGATACCTTGCGTAGCGGTGATCGAAGTAGAATGCCTTGCGGATCTTGCCATTAATCAGACTCACGGTCCCCGACGACACAGCGAAGGTTCCCTCGTAGTAGGGTTGAATGGCCTGCGAGATGTCGGGGATGCCGTCGGCCGCGACGAGCGGGAGATAGAAGTTCCCGTTATAGATCGTCGCGCCCCTCTGCCAGGTCGTGAAGTAAAGCCAGAATGAACCCGTGATGAGCGCGTTGATCGGATCATCACCGCCCAGCGTATGGATGTAGACTTTCTTATTGGCCGTGTCGTGCCAATAAGTCCCGGCCTTCGCTTCAACGGTTACGATGGAGGTCTTGGCTATGAGCGCGACGCCGTTCTCGTAGACTGCATCGAGGGCCGCGCCGCCCTCATCGAACGCCGCCTCGTAGGTCATCCCCGACGTGATCGTCCAGCCGGTGATTTCCATGAGCGGGTTTGCCTCAACGAGAAAGACAAGTTTTGGTTTTGACTTGCGGATGAACTTCTCGAATTTCGAGGGGAGATAGGCCGCCCGCGTCGTCTGTGTGACCGGGGATGTATAGGCCGAATTCCCGGCGCCGCTGTAGGCCCGGATTTTGAATCCATAAAGGATAGAGGCCGCAAGCCCGGTCTTTTTAAACGATTCGATCCCGGCCTCGATCCTGGCGATCTCCGCATAGGCCCCGCCGCTCGTATTCATCTCGATCGAATAACCGACCTCACCGGATGTTTTTACCCAAGTGATCTTGACCCACGTATCCTGATATTCCGAGATGGCAAGCCCCGTCGGGGCCGCCGGCACGTCGGGGACGGCGATTTCGGCCTCGTTGCTGTAGGACGAATAGGTGGATGCCCCCTGCTTTGCCCGAACCCGGTAGGTGTAGGTCGTCCCGGCCGCCGCCGTTGCGTCATGGTAGTAGGTGCGGTTCGGGGCGAGGGTCACAAGCTCCGCATAGGCTCCGGTTGTTTTTCTCTCGATGATATGACTATCCTCAAGTTCGGAATTGTCCTCGAAGATGCACTCGACGCCGTAGGCCCCCCCGACCTTCGCCGCCGTACAGACGAGGTTAGTCGGGACCGCTATCGCTGCGAATGTAACCGCCGTGGCAACATTTGAGTAACCCGAATAACCCGAGGCATTGTGCGCCCGGACGCGATACCAATACTGCGTGTTCGAAGTGCGCCCCGTGTCCCCGTAGGTCTTGACGTTTGCGCCGACGGTCCCGATTTGCGAGAAGCCCGCCGTGCCCGAAGTTGCGCTTCGCTCGACGTGAAAGTCAACCTCGTTATCGGAATTGTCCGTCCAGTTGAGCCGGATCGTCGTTGTCCCGGTCGGCGTCGCCGTGAGGCCCGAGGGCTTCGCCGGCGGGTCGGCCATCGTGAGTTCAAGCGTGTTCGACGCCGCCGAATACCCCGCCGCCGCGTTGTAGGCCTTGATGTAGAAAGTGTAGGTCGCGCCCGGCGTTAGTCCCGTCGCCGTGTAGCTGGTGGCGTTGGCCGCCGTCGTGTAAAGAAGCGCCCCATTCTTGTAGACCTTGAACGATGCTTCGTTTTGCGAATTGTCATTCCACGTAAGAGGAGCCTCCGTCCCGCCCGCGTTCGAATAGCCGGATAGACCGGACGGGGCGGGAAGTTGCGTCGTCGCATTCGCCTCATTGGAAAAGGGCGAATCTTCCTCCCCGATAAAAGCCTTTAGTTTATAATAGTATTTTGTTCCATCACTAAGTCCAGAATTCAGCCACGCGGTAACACCGGAGCCGGTTGAATGAATCCAATAATAGGAACCGCCGGCCGGCTTTCTGTAAATTTCAACGCCATCATAAAAAGCATTATTGGTCCAGGCCAACTGAATTTTTATTACCTGTGTGACAGAGGCGATTAAAGAGGACGGGGCCGGTACAGCCATTATAACACTTCTTCCGTTTCCGCAATCCACGTCCAATAGTTGACGTGCTGACACTCGGGTAATTCCTGATTCTTCAAATGGACCCAATAGCTGTTGGCGTTCGGCGCGGTCGAATCGAGACACAGTGCCCAGGCGACGTGTGACCCGCAGGCCTCAAGCAAAGCTTCCACGATGATCTCCGAAGCGTCGCTCAACCCAACGAACGAGAGCACTTTGTTGTCGAGAGACGGCCGCTCTTGGATGGTAAATAGGTTGGCCGAGGGCGAATACTCGACCTCGGTCTCGTTAATCGGCCCCCTCTGGAAGGGAACGCTCGGGCCGCGATTGAGCGCGTTTCCCTTGCCGACGACGATGGTCCCGACTTGCAGGTAGCCCGAGGGGTTCGCGGTATCGAGAAGCGAAATTCGGACATAGCGTTTGGTTTGCGCTGCCCCCAAAATTTTGTAAAGATTGTTCCCGTTAAAGGTCAGATGATCATGGACGGGGTTGACCGTGAAGGCAGCGTCATCTGCGCCATAGATGATAATGGACGCCGCCGAAGTCAAGTTATGCCCCAGGAGGGCTATGAAATCATACTCAAGTGCCGCCCCGAAGTCGCAGTCGATATACTCTTCCGAATGGAAAACCGCCGTGTCGGAGGTGTATGTCGCCGCCCCGGACAAGTCGGTATGCGCAAAGCCGAGTAGAACGCCTTGACCTTCCGCATTATGGCTGCCGGAATGCCAGAGCAATTCGAAGTTGCCGCCAGCGGCGATTATGAACTTCCCAGTCGTCTCATTATAGGTGACGGTGTAGGTCAGCGCCCCGGCTACGTCGAGTTGCGTCTTGATCTCGGCGGCCAGGGTCAAACCATTATAGTTCCCAGGCGTGAGCGTGGCGGGCAACTCGCCAGCGCCCTCCGCGAGATCGATGTGATCATTAACATCCACCGTGACGACGAACAACCCGTTTCCCGTCCCGGTCCCATTCCTTGATCGCCAGAAAAGTTGAAGCGAATCATCCTGAGTGTACTCCGCCGAGAATTGCGCCGCCTCGGACGATGCCGTAAGGATGGCCCCGATCCGCCATAAATTGGTATGACAAATAAGAACAGACATTTAGGCCATCGCCTTTCCGACGGAGCCGAGAAGTCCGAGTCCACCCGACTCGCGGACCGTCTTGGTAATAAAGAGTTTTATCTCTCGCCCGTCGATGTAGATATGATTCTGTATGACGATCGGTTTTCCCGTCCCGTCGGCGCCCTTCCCCATAATTGCCTCCCGCAACCGGCGCGGGGAGCTGACGATCTCCGCTTCCCCGGCCTCGGCCACCTCGTAAGTATTCCCGCCCGCCGAACTCAGCATGGCCGGCTTTCTGAAGATCGCACCCATCGCCAGGGGGATCGGTTGGGCACGGATAAGGGCAATCTGAATCGCCCCGGCGGCTGCCGTGATCGCCGCCAGTATCAGGTTGAACGGCGGGGGCAACGCACTCAAAGCTTTCGTGATGCCCTCGGCCACATTGATAATCGCATTGGCGATGGCCACCCCTTTCGCACTCTCTGCCGCTTTCCTCTGAAGTCCCCGGCGTTTTATATCATATTCGGCGTCCAGCGCCTCGATGGCTTTATTCTTCTCCTCCTCACTCAGGAGCGAATTCTTGATGTTTTCGAGTTTGGCCTGATACTCTTTGTCGAGCAGTAACATCTTATTGTTTGTACTCTGCTGCATAATAGCGTCGATCTGGCCAACGACGGAGGAGGCGGCGCCGAGAATTTGGTCAAAGGTTTCCTGATTTTTATCCACCCATTTTTTCGCCTCTGCAGCCCAGGATCTTGTAATGTAGCCCGGCCCCTCCTTCATTGAGGCGACCGCCTTCTCCATTACCTCCTGCATGCGCCTGGCCGCCGGGATTGCCGTGGCGACGACCGTTGATCCGAATGATCGCAATTCCTTTTCACATGCAGCCATACCGTTCCGGTATTGCGCCTCCGTGATGACGCCCGCCTTGAACGCCTTCGTCAAATCCTGCTCTTCCTTGATGACCTTATGCATCGCGGCCTTGAGCGGATCGTACTTGTCAAGGATGGCCTTCGCCGTTTTCTCCAGCTCGGACCTCATCTTCACGGCCTCAGTCGCCGCCTTGATTTCCTCTGTGGTCAATTGATGGACGGCCGTCCCCACCTCATTGATGGGAGGCTTTGCTTTCGCCGCCGCCTCACGGATTGCGTCCATTTTCCCGCGATAATCATGCCCCGCCGCCGCCGCCCGATCCAAGGCCGCATTGAGTTTTACTTGGGATTCAACAAATTCTTTATCGGCTTTCGTTGCTCCGGCTATCGTATTTTCGATATCATGAACAGCTTTTGCAAATTTCCCGATGAGTTTCGTTCCGGCAACCAATCCATCGATGACGGTATTGAGCCAAAGTTGGAAATCCGATGAAGTCGCCAGTTTATCAATCCATTGTTTCAAATCCTTAATTGCATCCCGGAAGGATTCGTTTTTTGTAACAGCTCCGCCGACGACCTCTTCCATATCGTCAAAGCTATTATTGAGTTGTTTGATCGAACCGCCGAAAGTACCAACCTCTGCTTCTGCCCGTTGATAAAGCTTACCCAATTGATCAAGGAGCGATGCCTGTTTTTGTTCCGCCGTCAGATTCTCGGAGACCCTAATCCCGACCCGGCCAAGCGCTCCATAGTTCCCCTCCATCGCCTTCGTAACCATCGTCGCAGCCGATTGGAGGTCTATCTTCATAACCGAGGCGAGGCCGATTGCACCCTTTGTTGCCCGATCAATCCCTTCTTTATCCAGTCTGGTAAGTTGTAAAAGAAGTGCCTGTGCCGCCAGAATTGCCTCATCATTATAAACGGTTTGATTTTGTAAAGCGGAAGCATAATCCTTGAAATGTTGCAGGAGAATAGGAACATTCCGTCCGGTTATTTCAAGTGCAGCATTGAGATTATTTTCCGCTTCTTCGGATTCAATCGCAGCATCGATTGAATCTTTCACAAAATCTTTAAGTAAACCATAACCCTTCCTCAATCCCTCAATAGCTAATTGCCCGATAGCGAATTGTTTCCAGAGTCCACCAAAGGCCGTTCCGGTTGTACCGGCTTGTTTGCCGGAATAATCAAGCGCCCCATCTAAATCTTTGATAGACTTCAGGGCCCCGGAAGCATCCATTTCTACGATATATTTTACATCTGCCATTTGATTATTCTTGAGCCTTCTTTCTCCGTTCGGCGGCGACGATCTGGAACGTCTGATGGATGGCGTTCAGTGCGGCCAGGGCCATCCTACGGACTGGACCCCGGAGTCCTTCCTCCCTGAATTCGCTGGCGACTATCCCGGCCTCTAGCGCAAAGGGATTCACAACTCCGCAGTACCAATTCCAGACCCCGACTTCAAAGGCGTTCATCCTCGCCGCCATCGCGTCCAATCGGCAGTTCACGCATTCCTCCGTCGTCTCGCCTATCTCGTGTCTGTGGTCTTCCGGCTTCAGCAGCGCCTCCCACCGGTCGGCGTAGAGCGCGAGATAGGCCGTTAATTTTTTAGGAAGTTCTCCGGGTTCCCCGCAAACTCCGCCAGCACCCGGACGAGAACCAATGCCACGGGGTCGGTCGGAATAACCTCGCCATCAACGACCACCTCCGGCCGTTTGGTTTTCAGGCCGAAAAGGAGCGGGAGGTATTTGTCCTTATTCTCCTGCGTGCAGGGGAGGGGCATCCCACCGTCCATCAGGTCCCAACCGCGAATTGCATCGGAGACGGCCCGCCGGAGGATGTCCGAAATTCTGGGCCTGGCCGTTCCGGGCGCGGCCGTCCCCCGGCTTTCATTAACATAATCCGGCACCGCATCGAGCGGGATGAAACCGACGCGGAACATGATCGTGACCGGCTCGCCGGTAGTTTCCAGTGCACAGGTGATTTCAGCCTCCGGTTGCAGTTTTTTGATATCCATGTGCCTCCTTTTATGCGAGATAGTTTTCGCTCCTCGAGTTCATTAATTGGCAGACGACCGGGACCAGAACGCCCGTCATACCTATCGGCGCGGTATCAGGTACCACGGCCCTCAGCACAATCTTGGCCGGAATGATCTTCGAGTCGGCGTATTCGACATCCTCGATGATGAGACGCGGGAGCTGGAACTTCAGGTAGAAGTTGTACGCGCCCTCGATGGCCGGGCCGGTGACGGTCATATCCGCCTTCTTTTCCGCCCCGGCGATCCAGGCCGCGAAATAGGCCGCATTCACGGTATCCATTCGCGCAAAGTCCATCGTCAACTTGATACTCGGCTTGTCGTTCTCCACCGGCTCGACGATTGTCTGGACCCCGGCCACGTGCTCGCTGTCCATTTTCCGCTCGATGTCCAGGGTGAAGGATTTCGGCCGGATGATGTCCCCGTCCACGAAGTCGTCCCCGGTTTGGGCGTTCATCCGAAAGACGGCCTGGGCGAACTTGGCCCGGGCATGGGTGTTGCCCGTAATCGTCGTGGACGTGAACGCTGCCGGGAGCGCCGAGTCATCCACGACCCGGATGCCGCGCAGGTTGAACACCGCCTTGATGAGCCCGGCGCTCATGGAAAACGTGCCCTTCAGTACCTTAAAGGTCGGGACGGTGTGGATCTTCGTGCCCTTCTCCGTTGCGTATGTCCCGAAGATCCCCGCGACCGTGTTCAGGAGGACGAAGGAATGAAGGTAGTTGAGCGCCCCGCCGATCGCATTTGCGGATGATGTATAGGTTATCTCCCCGCTTAGATCAGCCGCAAACCCCAGAAGGGTATCCGCCGCTTGCGCATTATTCGTGCCGGTGTTCCACCAGAGTTTGAAGGTTGCGGTCGTAGCGATTGTGAATCTATAGGTTGTCGCATTATAAGTGACGGTATAGGCCAAAGTTCCGTTGGAGAGGGCTTCGAGTTTCGCCTTGATGTCCGCACAGATTTGGGCTACCGTCCAGGTTCCATTTGCCAATACCGCCTGCTTTTCACCCCCCGCCGCTTCCTCGAAATCGATATGGTGGTTCGCGTTGCTCACGATGAAATACATCCCCGGTATTCCGGCCGTACCCATGAGCATGGCGAGCAGAAGGTTCTCGCGCCCATCCCAGCGGTAATCGAAGTCCAGGCCGAAATCGGAGGGGTTGATGAACCCGGCATCCAGGTTGGACTCGAAAGCCCCGTAGCTTTCATCTT
>Ga0315277_10007051_pt1 | contig 14594 bp, 15 predicted proteins | sample YL17G05_15_MG_FD_203695 | JGI IMG/M metagenome (GOLD analysis project Ga0315277, IMG submission 203695) | Sediment microbial communities from Yellowstone Lake, YNP, Wyoming, USA - YL17G05_15 | ecosystem: Environmental > Aquatic > Freshwater > Lake > Sediment | place: USA: Wyoming | collected... | reverse complement strand
AGCTGAAGAATACTCATATATTTTTGAAGTATTTCTTCTAAAATTTTCGCCCTTGACACGCCAGACGTCCTTCTGATTTCTTTATCTTTTTTCCACTAATTTTGGGAAATTCTGCGTAATGACTAACTTTTAGAAATTTAATTAAATTTGTGTGGGGATTTTTAATTAATTTTTGCTTTTATTTATTAACAAAAAATTTGCCAAGAAAACCGTGAAAACTTATCATAAATGGAGAAAAACTCACATGAGCGAGAAATTTTCCGAGAAAGCCCTGAAAACTTACCAAAGCGGAGAAAAGCACCTGGCATCAGGGAAATATTCGAAAGCCGAGGGAGACTTCAGAAGTGCTGTCGATTTATTTCTTAAAGCGAATGAAATTGAACGAGCAGAAAAATGTAGTTTAAAGTTATGTGAATGTTTTATTATAGAAAAGAAATATTATGAGGCAGCGGGAGCCGCTTTTCATGCCGCTGAGTTAAGTTTGCACCATAAGAAATATAAAGAAGCGATTAAACACCTTGAGAGCAGCATAGATTTTTATACAAAAGTGGATGCGGATATGGAAATCCTTGAGGTTTATAGTATCCTATCATTACTAAATCTGGTTCAAGGGAAATTTGAGGAGGCAGCGGCGATAATTAAGAAAAAAATTGTCAAGGCAGCTCTCCCGAACGCCTCGAAAAATCGAATAATTCAGCTTTCAACGCTTATCTTAAATACAATCCTGCAAAAAAATGCTGAAAACCTGGAAGAAATCGATTTACAATTAAAGAAATTAAAGTTGGATGAGGGCTATTTAAGTCTGTTTAAAACAGCCCAGCGAATTGTGAGTTATTATGTGGAAACACTCGTCACAATAAATACGAATTTAAAGGAGATTCGGGCAGGCGACGTGTTCCAAGTTAGCATTATGGTGAGGCAGCCACCTAACTTGGAGATCTTGAGTAGCGAAATAAGTTACGATAGGCTTTTTGATTTAATTAAAGAAAAAAGCGTGACTCCAGATAATAAAACGATTTCATTTGAACTGCGCCCCAGAATTCAAGGTAAATTGAATATTGGACCGATTTCCCTAGTTTGCAAAATAGAGGAATTACAATTCCCGATAAAAATACAAAGGACCATAGAAGTTCTCCCTGGAAAACCTGAGATCGTCATTGAAGCGAATTCACGCGAAATCTTAACCGCTATCGGAGAGCCGGTGACTTTGGTTTTCACTTTGAAAAATATTGGCAAGGGCGAATCAACGAATCTCGTGATGACTATTCCGCTCCCCGAAGAGCTCCGGTTAAGCGAGGGAACTAACGAGAAAAAATTGCATTCACTTGCGCCGCATGAGGAATTCGAATTTACCTATCGAATTGTCGCCAATGCGCCGGTCAGTACAAGTCTATCCGCTGCGCTCACCTATGAAGATTTGGAAGGAAAACAAAGCGGGATAACGGCAGCGCCCATCCCTTTTGTTGTAAAGACTTGAGTAAAAAGAGTTATGGCGCGAATTAAAACTCGATTCGTTCGGGATTTTTACTTTTTTTCTCTTTCCGAAGGAAATCCAATTCGTTCGGAATGGTTTTCAGAGGAATATCTTCAGAGTTGAGTTGGGTTGGATCCAACGGCATAGTAGGCACTCCTGTGTGATGCTGGATATTCTCACGCCATTCCAAGCGCTTCTTCAAATAGGGATTTAAGTCAAAAAGCGTCGCACTCATCAGCGAAGGAGGCGTGACGGTACTGTCTCTAAAACATTGCGGACATATCTCATTAATAATGATAGAACCACAGTATTTGCACATTTTCATGGTCAATCACCTTATATTCATAAAACTAATAATGCTTAAAAATAATTCGCCTTCAGCTTTTGCCCGCAATGTGAACAGAAATCTTCTTGGGGTTCTAACAAGGGTTTTCCGCAGTAAGGACATTTCGGAACGGTAGATTGATATTTATGGCTCCACCAGAAAATAGGAGGAAGGAACAAGAAGATAAACAGTGGAAAGCCAGGGATTAGGATGAAAAGGATGATGCAGGTAATGCTGAAGAGAATGGACCCGATAAACAGGAGTTTCGACCAATACATTAAACAAACCGCCCATGAAGATCGATTAGGTTATGATAGTTCGTTCAATCAATCGTACGTCTGGCAGGTTTGGTAGCTTTAGACAGGAAAATGAACCAAAAAAGATATACTATAAGACAAGTGCCCCCAATAAGGAACATAAGGAATAGATTATCCATGGAGATTGTTACAATCAGGATCAATCCGATGAATAATATGATGAGAATAATGAGAAGCTCCAGCTTTGTGGTGGGTCGGATAGGACTGAGAGTCTTGACGATATAGTAGGAGAAGGGGAGCGCGATACAAATCCAAGTGCCATGCGCTACTAAAAGGGCGATTAGGTTGTTTGGAAAATAGTTTAATAGGTATGCCATAATATAGAGCCAAACTGTCAGAAAAATAGTCAATATCAGGATTGCGGATTTCTTGGTTAATTCGATGGGTTCAATTACTTTATCCACAATGTAAAGCGCAACAGCCCAGATTAACAGGCTACCGATTATCGTGCCAGCAATTCCAACAACATTCCCAGAAAGGTAGTCTAAATCTAAAGACAGTGCGAATAGCGCAATAGCGGTCGAAATGCACACCATAATATACAAGTTACTGTTTTTTTCGAACATTTTCTTCCACCAGTTCTATTTTTGCGGTAAGTATACTCCGAAATAGATATCTATTAATTTATAGGCACCATAGAAGGGGCGGATATCGCCGGTCCAGCTGCTAAGCTGCTTAGCATAGAAGCGTTCAAAGACAATTAAGAAATTCTCCAATCGCTGATGTATATCAGGGGTTTCCTTATCGCTTATAATTGCAGCATTTACGCTCTTTCCATATTCAATCAGGATTTTCACGTCACCATGATCTATTGTCTTTAGTCTTTTTTCAGAATGAATACTTTCTCGGATCAGGGATCCTACGGCAGATAAAGCAGAGGTAATCAGATCTACATCTATTAGGATATCCTTGAAGCTCATTTCGAAGAGGCATCGTCCATCCTTGGAAATTACATAGATCCCTTTGACATCAACTTGCTTCGCAAGTGCTTCCTCCAGTGGTTCGGTAGCCAGAATTGTTGGAATGATAGCACACAATATGAGAAAGGTTACAATAAGGGCTATAGTAGCAATGGGTAAAGCGATAATGAAGGGTTGCAATAGTACACTAATGAGTAAGCCGGCATTGGTGGCTATAAAAAAGAGCGCAATATATTTCCCTCGATTATTAGGCGATGCATAATCGGAAGGTATGATATAATCAAAAACATTGGCAAATGCATTTCCAACTCCAAATACAATCCAAATAATAACGAGGATAGGTAGAAAGAGAGCAATAGTTTCAGGGATAATTCCCCAAATTGCGAAACCTAATCCTAATATTAAGAATAGTGACAAAGTCATTGATTTTCTGCCCCGGTCCATCAAAAAGCCTCCTATCAAGGCAAAAATAGAGAGAATCGGAAAATAACTATATTCCTGGATCAGCCCAAATTCGGGTGGGAGGCTTCCATAGTAGAAGAAGATTTGGACGAAAGGTAGAGCTATTAGCAATAGAAGGAAAGAACACACAAAATAAATGAAGGATTTGTGTTTGAAAACTTCTCTATAGGAGGGCATTTCGATGGATTTCGAAGGTTTCTCAGAAGGCACGAGAGGCTTATAGAGAATTAGAAAAATAATCAGGCATACGATAATAATTGCTAAGAAAATTATATATTCAAAGGGCAATATGAAAATAAAGGCAAAAACAATACAATAACTCAGACCCTGTAATTTGCCACGCTCCTTGGGGAAGGATATATCTGCAAAGTAGACCCCGATGGCGACGGTACTTATCCCAAAGGCGATACCAAGCAGAACAGTGATTAGTATACTGTCGACTGCACCATTGATCAAAGGACCCAATACTTTTAACGTAAAGCCACCGATATAAAAACTAAATCCAATCAAGATGAATTTTCGATGGTTCCTGGAGTTATTATCTAATTTTCCAATAAATAAACTCAAAGGAATAGAAGTCAAGATAAAAATAAATAAAAGGAAAGTTGAACCTTCATTGTTTATGAAGTTCAAAGAACCCTGCCATCCTATGATATTCGCAAAAAAGATGATGAAATAGGAGAGGTATTTAGCCCCGAAGAATTTTTCCCAAAAAGAGGTACTTTCCATTAAAAAGTCAACCTTAGCCCACTTATTTAAAAGTTTTCAGCTTAGAATTCCGTAAAGCTTTGCACCGTCTTTTGATCGAGCCGTTTGACGAGCTCCACCACTAATTGAACCGCCGCGTCTAAATCGCTCAAAGCGAAGACCCCGTTGTGCGAGTGTATATGCCTCGTGGGAACGCCTAGAACGATGGTCGGACACCCAATACCCGAGGTATGAATCGAACCGCCGTCTGTCCCGCCCGTTCCGGTCAGGGTAAGCTGGTGAGGTATCTTGCAGTCTTCCGCAGTTTTGATGACGAATTCCTTTAAGGGTTGATTTGGCACCATGGAACGATCGAAAGTGTAGATGGCCACGCCATCGCCTATTTTGCCAGGAGCAGGACCAGCTTTCGTCCCTGGAATGTCGCCCGAAATGCTCGTTTCACAAATGATGGCGACATCGGGATTCGCTGCAACGGCCAGAGTGCGGGCGCCGCGTGCCCCGAGTTCCTCTTGGGTGGTAGCCGCCCCGATAACGGTGTTTGGATGGCTGATTTTTTGTTCTTTGATTCTTTTACATGCCAAAGTAGCCACGCATACGCCAGCGCGATCGTCGAAAGCTTTGCCCATTGCGGTTTTCTTATTGGTTAGGAGAGTGAATTCACTAACTGGGACGATAGGGTCTCCCAATTTGACGCCCATTTGCTCTAACTCTTCTTTACTTATGCATCCCACGTCAATGAACATGTCTTTCATTTCTACGACTTTTTTGCGTTCTTCCTCAGTCACTAAATGAACAGGTTTGGCGGCTATGACTCCAAGAACATCGCCTTTTTGGGTCCGAATACGGACGCGCTGCCCTAGGAGCACTTGACTCCACCAGCCACCGAGATCTATGAATTGAATATAGGCTTCCGTAAAACCGATAACACAAAACCCGACCTCATCGATATGTCCCGGTAATAAGATTCGTGGATGGTCGACAGGACCTTTAATGAAAAACATCAACGATCCTAATTTGTCTGTCTTTAGTTCGTCAGCAAAAGTCACATAATTCTTCAGCAATTTGAGTGGCTCTCGCTCAAAACCAGATGGACCAAAGGATTCCGTTAATTCTTTTAAAAATCGTATTTCTGATTCGTTCATACTTTAAATTAAATGCTATCAAATTTAAAATAATTTTTATATTGATTTGGGAAGGTAAGTATTACTATTCATATTAAGTCAATCGTGAATAATTTGAGGTGAAAGAATGAGCGCCACACCAAAATTTGTCTTTGAGTGTTTAGAGGAGAAATGTCCGAATCATAAGTGTTGTAATCGTTCGCCAGTAATGGTGTATTTCGAAGATATCAAAAGATGGGCGATGGATCAGACCTTGAATATAGTCTTTTCGCAGCTTGAATATTCGATGGATGCAGGCTATCCAATGATCATCTTAAAAAAGCAAAGTGGAACACTCTGTGCGATGTTCAATAAAGAGACGCAAAAATGCAATATTTACTATAGTAAGCCTATCAGTTGTTCGGCCTATCCTTTAGGTTTCAATGGAAATGCCTTTTTCATTATCGATAAAGAATGTGAAGGAATCGGAAAGGGATCAATGACCAAGGAAGCTCTCAAGGAAATGCGGGACCGTGCAAAACTAGAAAATGATAGCCGATTGCAAACCAGCGCAACACTACCTCTGCTAAATATCTTATTCATGCAATTCATGCAGAAACAATCGCAGGAGGCAATGGGCAGTCTAAACGAAGAAGACCGGAAAAAAATAGAGGAAATTCTTTCCAAAGAAAAAGAGACGAAAACTAAGGAAAAAGAAGCAGCTCCTGAGGAGAAAGAGACCTCTGAAAAGAAGGAACCTTCTGAAGCGAAAAGCGCTTCTGAAGAAACAGAATCTTCCGAGGAGAAAGCGTCCTCTGAAAAAACGGAACCTTCTGAAGAGAAAAAGTCTTCTGAGGAGGAAGAATCTAAGTAAAAGGAATCTAAATGAGAAAACCTATTTCTTTTTTATCTGACAATTTGAAACTGGAGGGGGTGCTGTATTCTCCAGAAGCCCGAAGCAATCTAGCGGCAGCCATTGTACTGCATCCGCATCCACAGTTTGGGGGTAGCATGGATAATAACGTAGTTGATGCGGTATGCGAACAACTGGAGAATTTCATGATCGCCTTGAAGTTCAACTGTCGTGGGGTAGGGGGGTCGCAAGGGCATTCGACAGGAGGGAAAGAGGAGGGAAAGGATGTCTTAGCAGCGATCAATTATTTGAAGACCAATAAAGCAGTAGATCAGAAGAAACTAGTTTTTATAGGCTATTCGTGGGGCACCTTTGCGGGATTGCCCGTGACCTATAAAAATCCGGATATAAAAATAGTGGTGGCGATCAGTTGTCCCGTTGGAATGTGGAACTATAATTACTTAAGAGAATGTACCAAGCCAAAACTATTGATCGTGGGGACCCATGATCAATTTGCGCCGTTAGATAGAATAACCCAGTTATTTAACCAACTCTCTGACCCAAAAGAGCTGTATACCCTGCAAACGGATCACTTTTATATGGGGCAAGAACAAAATATGGCGAATAAAGTTGCTGAATTTTTAAAAACCCTTCTCTAGAAAATTCATTTTCAGAAATGCCAAGAATTTTTAAATTGGCACGAGCACTTTACTAATAAAGTACTGAGGTAAAAAACCATGGATGGCGTCCTTCTATGTAAATTTGATGAGGAAAGAGGATACATCCCGGTAAAGATCTATCCACCCCCAGCACGCAGACGTATGAATGAGAGTACCTTTAAGGAGATCGCAAGGAATAGTATCGGGTTTGGCACGCAAGTGGACTTTCAGGCGTTCTCTTTGTCAGGAATTAATTCGGTTTCCAGCATCAATTGTTTAGCCAAACGATTTTCAATTCCGCTCCCCGAGGCAAGGGGCGGTGCAGAGCTCTACGCCTTGGTCATTTTTTCCACCGAGAGTGACAATTTTAATAAAGAACTATTAGATGCCGCAATAAAGAGCTTGACGGCGAATTGGGAAGAGCGTTCAGCAATTATGAAAGAGTGCTATTATTCTTTCAAGCCAAAGAAAGAGGAGGAGAGCGAGGCTTCGAAGACAGCTGCTCCTGCCTCAGCCTCAGGAAAGCCGAGAAAACCTGTTTTGCCAGAGGAGCTTTTTACAGAGCATACAGGGTTTTTTGCACTCGGATATACTTTAAGCCGGAACTTATTGATGCTGCTTTCGTTTTTAGCATTATTCTGGGTTTTTTATTCGAATTATAACTTGATTTCTTTCGGGTTTATGTTGTTACTCGGCATTTTTTTATTCTCGATTATTTCAAAGAAGGATAAAACCCTAAAAATAGTCCAATTCTTTCTATTGGCTTTCATCCTCTTGTTATTTTTTAAACTCCTTTTTGAATTGGTTGGTCACCCAGAGTACCTTGCATTCCTCGGGACTTACCCCGATTTTACAAGACCAGATTCAGCACTCCTAAGTTTTGTCAGCGGAATCCTTATCTGTTTTGGATTAGATCGCGGGGTAGGAATTGACAAGGTCAGTTTTAGCATTGGGATCGGAGGAATTGTCTTTCTCATTTTGTTCTTCCTCACGCCACTTTTCGATCCAATCATCGCATTTTTTGAGAGTCTGGTATGAAGGTAATTCTTTCAGGCGGATAAATTTCCATGGGAAAGTTGTTTTTGGAAACTATTTTCTAAAAATAGATTTGGATAATAAATTTAATTGGGATTTAGCGAAAATTTTCAACCGATGTAAGGCTGGGGCTTTTCTTGTTCATCCCGTTTTTCTAGCTCGCCCATCTGCTGTTCCAAGAGGTCGATTTTCTGATCCAGGATAGTTTCATCAACGTCCAGGTGAAACAGCGCATTCAGGACTCGAATCAATTCTCGGCTTGCGGTGGGGTCGACCTGCAAGAGTGGGAGCGTGTCAGCGAGGATACTAACCCCAGGAATATCATAATGAATTGCGCTCCAAGCAGGAATAATGCCATTGGCCCCGCTGATGTAACCTCCTTTTAAAATTACGGTGCTATGAGTAGATGATGTTAAGAAGAACTCGATCCACTTTTTATCGGTGGAGGAAACATAGACCTTCCTTTTATCGCCGATCGATTCTGGAACAAAGGCGCCTAAGCTCACGATTAAATACGCCTCAAATTTCTTGCAGAGATTACAAATATAGTCGGAAAGCGCATATATTCCTAGAGAAGTCGTGGGTTGATAATCGCCAGTTATGATTATTATATCATGATCTTGTGTCTTTGGGGCAATATGAGTATAAATTTCGATTTTTGGCATATTGATCTGGGCATCATTAATGATGACGTGGGGAGGAAGATCATGATAATATACTTGACCATAAAGAATACTTTTTAAGTTATTCACGACACTTAGAGCAGCGATTTTCCCCACTAATGCAATTCCCGGCATTCCTACCAAGACAATAGGCGTGCGTAGCTTGGGAGGCGGGGTTAACTCTTTTAATTTAATCATTTCAATCGATCCTTAGTTAAGAACATGAAGGGAGCTATTTAAAGATTTGCAATGGGGCTAATTCCACTTTTAGCAAGAGTAGGATAGGAGGAGTGGTAAGAATAATTAAAAGGGTGAAGTAAGAGGAGGCGGAAGCTGATTTTTCTTGTAATCGTCGGATTGCTTCGTCCATTGAAGAAATTCTTCTGAAGGAGGATACTTACTGTAAAGGCTTTTGCGGAATGCCTCTAGAGTTACGATGGGGCTTTTGGAGAACTCGGCGGCGGTCCCGACCCAATGCTTGGAGATTTCAGCGGCATCGGTTACGGGTTTCAGAAATTCAGACCAATGGGGATCACGTAATAGATGGTGATCGACGATGAACGAGGGAATTATTTTTGCCAATTCAACCATATTCGATTTGGCTTGTGTTAAAGTAGGCTCTGAAATGCGATAGCCGCTTAGATAGAGCGGCGGACCGCCTACATATACAATGGTGGGGTTCTGCGCAAGAATGTAACTTAAGGTCTCAGGCACGATAGGACCTTGCACTTCTGCATGAAGAAAGACCTCATCTTCATAATGCACTGCACATGAGACGACAAACCCTTGCTTGGAATCTTTTTCCCCATGCGGTAGGGGAGGTGAGATTTGGATACAGGTATTTCCATACTCGAAGCGCTGTCCATCCGCCCAGATGATCTCTTTTGCATAATTTTTTGCAAATCTATTGAAAAAATATCCGCGCTGGCGTTGACTGGCATTTATATGCTCGCGGAAATCTTTGGCTAAAATAATTTTATCCGTATAAAGGCGCTCTGCCAGTTCTACATTAGAGAGAATAAAGTGGTAATCAATGAAAGAGGGTTTTAAATGATCGTAATGGTAATGCGAAATAGTGAGAAGGTCCGCTTCTTGGCAAGCCTCGACTAACCTCTGATTCGCTTGAAAAAGGGCTAAATACTCTTTTGGGTGCGGATCCAACCGTAATCTGGGCCCTAATGAGCATCCAGGATCAATGACAAGGGAAATATCGCCTGTCTTTACATATACACACATCGAGCGAACGCCGAAACTCTCGGCAGCAATGGGTTTAATCTGAATTTTTACCATAGAATCTATCAAATAATTTTAATAATTATGAAATTTTCAAGATTTCGAGCAGTTTAGGGGTAATTTTAGCAATTTCCTGTTCAAACTTATCAATGGACAAATGCATAAGTGGGGTAGCAATAAAGATGGAAACTGACTCGTGAATGTCTCTTATGAAAATATATTCCTCATCTAATTTGAAAATGGTTGTATTTATTTTTTTTGAATTCAAAAAGCCCTTCTCTCGGAATTGTTCAACCAGATCTCTTGCAATATTGATTGGATAGATGAGAGTTTTAACACTTAAATACTGAAGAAATTCAATTGCTTCTTTGTCGATTAATTTCGTTTCAATTTCTGGACCAACTGAGGAATTAATTTCGAGCCCATCGTCTTTGTTTATGAGCATAATCAACTTCGCATTAAGACGGGAAATCAATCCATCTGTAATTTTTTGTAAATTTTGTATACGAAGGGTTTCGGTTTTTTCGATGAGAACATTTAAAATCTTACAGATGGGAGTTCGGGCAGTTTTGCTCTTCACGGATGTAGTGTGGAATGTAACGTCCGCCAATGGTCCTTGTTCAGTGAAGAATTCCTTCAATTCATTCTTGGGAATTTTATCTTTTTTATCATATTTATTGGCAAGCACATAGATTTTTGCATCGGGCGAGAATTGTTTTATAGACGCAAAGGCCTTTTTGAACCACGATCGCGATTCCTCTAGCCGATCTTTATCAGAAACATCGACTATCCAGAAAAAGACCCGCACATTCGAAAAAATCGTGCGCTCCATCTTTTCACTGAAATAGCCTTCGAGAAATTGCTTCTGCCCGCCGCAATCGAAAACGGAAATTTCCACCAATCGCCGATATCGGTATTCATTCGTGTTGATACCCTCGGTCGGTGGTAAATTTTCCAACTCATCAAACTCCTTCCCCTCTAAAATATGCCGAATTAAGGTGGTCTTCCCGGCATTGGATAACCCTAATAAAATGATTTTTAGAACCATCAGATACTACCCCGATCATATGTTTAACAAACAATCTCTTTAATAATTCCAATTTTCCAAATAATTTACTTAGTAATTAATCCAATTCTTTGGTATTTATTAAAATTTGCTGGATGGATTCAGATGACTCTCGAACCCTTCATTACGAAATTAAATGAAAATTTAAAAGCGGCGCAGAATTCGCTCCGAATGCAATTATCGACCAAAGTTGGGCAGTTATCAGAACATCTTGATAAATATTCGAGCGCTGAGCTCCGTGAAGAATTGGAAGGGCTCGTTGAGGAGTTCATGTCTCAATTCACCTCCACCTATCAAGAATTTATCTCCCAAATCGAGGACGAAATCCCCGATTTAGCGGTGAAACCCAAAGCATCCAAGCCTAGAAAGAAACCAGCTAAAAAGGAACAGCCGGAAAAAGAGGCTTTCGTGCGTCCGACTTACGTCCATCGCGCCTTCACCGACGAAGGGCTGCGGGTTTCAAAGGAAGCCCGCCCCATGATTATGGATTTCTTGAATGAAACCATTAAGAAGGATATCGAACGAATTAAGCAGACCATTCCGACCTTCCAAAAAGGTGACAAAGAAGGGGAGAAAAAGCGAATTACCATCATGCCGGATGATATCTCCAAGGATAAGTTAGTGTTAAAGGAAAGTGCTGGCTTCGAACGAGAATTAGACGACATTCCCCTGGACGGAATTGATCCAAATTTTAAACTCCTAATTGTATTGCGGGCTGTAGAGTCTGAAATTAAAAAACAGAATCTAGAGCCAGAATCTGAATAAATCATTAAATAAAAAAGAGATGGATAATAAAAAAAAGGGAATTCTATTCTGTCTCTTCTTCCTCTGCTGTTTCTTCTTCCTCTTCTTCGACTTCGGCTTCCAATTTTTCGGTGGTTATATCCGCTACTTTCTTCGTTTCTGGACTGATGACTATGACCAATTTTTCAGTATCAAGCTCCTCTATCTCAACAAGCCAAAGTGCTTTGGGTGGCGTCGGTTTTGTAGTTAAACCGGTTACCTTCGGATGTTTCTTAATCCAAGTATCTACGTCTTTTGGCTTCATCTTTTCAACATTCCAAACACAGTCGGGATGTTTTGCCTCAAAAGCTTGCGCTTCTTTTGTCGCCGAAGCAATCTCTACTGCATCATCTTCACTAAACGGCATTTTTCATTCCTCTGAAATTTTGTTTTAACTTTTTTTAGGAAAGCAACTTTAAAATATTTTCTAGTATCCACTTTTGAATTTTGTGAAAGGTGACATTTTTATGGTTAGTATAGTTAGGAGGGTAGATAGGGCGATTTTAAGGTTATTAGAAATTTTTTAACGAGAATAAACTGATTATATAACACATCTTTTAATATAGAAAAAAGAAAATTACTTTTTTGGCTTCTTTTTCAGTTTCTCCTTCCCCAGCTCTTCTTCGTCTTCATCGACCATTTTTTGGAAGAAGCTAGTTAAGTCCTGGAGGCGGCTTGCAGGAGGTTTCACCATTTGCGGTTTGCCTTCCAATACCGCGGGTTCTTCTTCTTCTTCGGAGGGGGTCGTCATGAAAAATTTGGAGGCATCTTCCATTCTGCCAGTAAAAAATTTTTGAAAATCTTGTTCATTGATTTTGAAGGATTTTAAGAATTTATTAAACGCAGTAAGACTATACGACTGATAGAGATATTTCAACATGAATTCGAGGTTAATTTTTTCGATGGAGCTCGCCATTTTCTGTAATGCATCTGTTTTAACATATTCATTGATGCCATTTTCCCATTTGGATAGAATATCCTCTAGGCTCTTTTTGGAGTTCCCTGCGGATTCTACATAAAATTTGATAATTTGGTCCTTGACGGTATCTAGTGCCTCTTCGGCCTTATCAAAAATAATTTTGAAGAGATCGGGATTGAAGCGTTCAAAGGTTTTCAGGATCCCGACTTTAAGGAGATGAGCGATTGGACTGCTGTTGAGCAGGAGCATTATTTCCCGGGGATCTTCCGATTGAAGCGGTTCGCATTCCTTTGCTAAAGTTAGATTATTGCTTTTTCCAATACGGTAAAATTCAATGAAAAAATTTGCTAGTTGCTCCTTCTCGAAGCCCCCCTCCGCATTTTTTAATTTCATCGCAGTAAATAGAACAACTAATTCATATCCACAGGTGAATTTCGTGGTTTTTATAAATTCAGTTAGACCTTGATAATCTTTGATTGTCATTTCCTTCTCACGATCTTGTGATATTAGGTATATATAATAAGATTTTTTCGCTCCTTATTAACGAAATGCTTTCATCGAATATTACTTAGAAGCGTAGCGATTTGGGAATCAGTAAATTTAGCTTGCTGATATAAGTGATGAGGGGTGAAAGGGAAAATAAGGGACGCTGATTCTCCGATAATTGAAATGTGATCGAGGCGATACTCCCCCAGACCTGCTAAACCTGCCTGATAAATGTATTGAATATGGAGAGGATCTATTCCGGCGATGTGAGTTGCGACGGTATCTGCCGCAATAAAATCGGTGCTTGCAATGATTAAACCAAGGTTTTTTTTGGTCCCTTTGGTGGGGCCATCGCCTTCCATGGCAGTAATCCCGTCAATAACTGCGAGCTGAGGTTGTAGCGTCCGAGCAAGGCGGATTAAATTAGTCGCCAATGCAACCTTAGAGGGACCGGTATTTAACGCATCGGATAACGCATCTGGCTTTTTGGATCCAAAACCGTGCATATAGGAAGTGGTGTTGGTGGTTTCACGGGCAATAATCTGGTGGGTCTCTGCATCACGAACTGCCACAAGACTGCCCATTAAATTTTTTAGCGAGAGGGTTAAGCCAAGCACATCATGCGTTTTAAATTTCGGAATGGATATTAAAAAGGGGCAATTACTAATAGTTCGTGCAATCCCTAATTCCCAATTACCAAGGTAACCTGGACTATAAATAGGAAACCATTTTGAAGGTGGATCTGACGAAAGATTAACCGGGATCCAGCGATCTTGGAATGGTTCATACCCATTGTTCTTCATTGCATCACAAGAGTCTGGGGGATTCCCGATAGTGGTCCCCTCTGCCAAGATTACCTGACTAATTTTTTTTATGCTTGTTAAAAAATCTGCTACCGCAGCACAGACCTCAGGCGCTGTTACAATGAGCGGTGCCTTTTTCGCAACTAACAAATTCGGTTTTAGAACCACGGGTTCTTTTCGTATTTTGATGGAATCTCGAAGAAGTTTGAGCGCTGCTAGGGTTGTGTCATAGGGGTCTGTTCCTCGCACCACCGCAACTTGCACCATCTTATATCCGACACATCCTAATGTTTAGATGAATTTTTTCGGAGAACAAGGGCGGTGACAGAGTGTGGAGGGAAAGTGTAGGTAAATTGGCTTGAGGCGGGCGCAAAAGTTTTTCGCAGAATTTGGACCTCCTCTTTTTTATTGAAGTAATTATAGGCGGTGTGGGTCGGTCCATTCAGCTCCAGGATTTCCGCAGTGGAATCGGGTGTGAAATGATCTAGAGAAATGAATGTTGGAAGGGGATGTGCGTGATGGCGATTAATACCAATAATGACCAACCGATCTTTCGTCTTATTCGTGGTCACGGAACATCCAAGATAAGGAATCTCAGTTTTAGAAATATTACCGTATGGGGCATTCAACTGCTTATCGCAGTTGAGAGAGAAGCCTACCAAATATCGTTCCGCGTAGTTAGAAAAGAGTTGAAAAGCAAGATAAATAGGATTATGGTAAAGATCCGAGGAATTCGTCACGATCATCGGGATAACATTGACAAGCTGGGCATAATTAGCCATTTTCACC
>Ga0315277_10007049_pt1 | contig 14595 bp, 13 predicted proteins | sample YL17G05_15_MG_FD_203695 | JGI IMG/M metagenome (GOLD analysis project Ga0315277, IMG submission 203695) | Sediment microbial communities from Yellowstone Lake, YNP, Wyoming, USA - YL17G05_15 | ecosystem: Environmental > Aquatic > Freshwater > Lake > Sediment | place: USA: Wyoming | collected... | reverse complement strand
TCCTCGCACCTTTTCGGCGGTGGTTTGGCCATTCGGGTCTGTGGCGTTTCTTGGGTCCCTTTGGTCTTTTTCGTCCTTTGGGTCGTTTTGGTCCTTGGCGTCCTTGGTGTCCTTGGTGTCCTTGGCGTCCTTTGGGTCCTTGGGGTCCTTGGGGTCCTTTTGGTCCTTTTCCTCTTTTCGGATTGTCATGAGAGTCCCCTCCGGTTAGAATCATACCCAGACTGGAGAATTCTCGGCCATTTCTTGACCGGCGTCAAGGTAATGCGGAACGAACTCCCCTAAGGTGGAGCCAAGTCGCGGAGGCCAAGGTCCTGTTGCCGGACCAACGCAGTCCCGGCCGCCGAACCCATCACACAGAAAGCGAGGACAGACACCATGTTCTGTTATCAATGCGAACAAACAGCGAAGGGCACCGGCTGCACGATCCAGGGAGTCTGCGGCAAGACGGGGGACACCGCCGCCGCCCAGGACCTGCTGGTTCACGCCGTCAAGGGCATCGCCATGTACGGCCACCGCGCCCGGCAGTTGGGCGTCAGCGACCGCGCCGCCGACCGCTTTATCCTCGAGGCGCTCTTTACCACCGTCACCAACGTGAATTTCGATACGGCGCGCGTGGCTCAGTTCGTGAAGCGGGCTTCTGAAGTCCGCGCCAAGATGCGCAAGACCTATGAGTGGGCTTGTGCCAAGGCCGGGCAGAAACCCCAGCAACTCGCCGGCCCCGCCACGTCCGACATCGAGGCGGCCCTGAAGGACCCCGTGGCCGCCGCCGAAACCATCGCCATACAAAGCCGCACGAAGAAGCTCGGACCCGACCTGACCGGCCTGCAGGAACTCCTCACCTACGGCCTCAAGGGCACGGCCGCCTACGCAGACCACGCCCTCATCCTGGGCCAGGAGGACGACAAGGTCTACGCCTTCTTTCACGAGGCCCTCGACTTTCTCACCAGGGAAAACCCCACCCTGGACGAATTGGTGGGGTACGTGATGCGCTGCGGCGAGATCAACCTCCGCGTGATGGAACTGCTGAGCGCGGCCAACACCGGCGCCTACGGCAATCCCGAGCCAACCAAGGTCCGCGTGACCCCGCTGAGGGGCAAGTGCATCGTCGTGTCGGGCCATGACCTCAAGGACCTCGACGAACTCCTGAAGCAGACCGAAGGCAAGGGGATCAACGTCTATACGCACGGCGAGATGCTGCCCTGCCACGCCTATCCCGGCCTGAAAAAGTACAAGCACCTAGTGGGAAACTACGGCGGCGCCTGGCAGGACCAGCAAAAGGAGTTCGACGCTTTCCCTGGCGCGATCCTGATGACCACCAACTGCATCCAGAAGCCCCGCGACACCTACAAGAACCGCATCTTCACGTGCGGCCTGGTGGCCTGGCCCGGCGTGGCCCACGTCGCCAACCGCGATTTCACCCCGGTGATCCAGGCGGCGCTTGCGGCCCCGGGATTCACCGAAGACGCGCCGGAGAAGAGCATCCTCGTCGGCTTCGGCCACAACGCCATCCTGGGCGTGGCGGACAAGGTGATCGAGGCGGTCAAGAGCGGGGCGATCCGGCGCTTCTTCCTGATCGGCGGGTGCGACGGCGCCAAGCCCGGGCGCAACTATTACACCGACCTCGCGCTCGCGGTCCCCAAGGACTGCGTGATCCTCACGCTCGCGTGCGGCAAGTACCGCTTCAACAAGCTCGAGTTCGGCGACATCGGCGGGATTCCACGCCTGCTCGACATGGGACAGTGCAACGACGCCTACTCGGCCATCCAGGTCGCGGTGGCGCTGGCCAAGGCGTTCAACACCGACGTCAACAGCTTGCCGCTTTCGATCGTGCTGTCGTGGTACGAGCAAAAAGCGGTGTGCATCCTGCTCACGCTGCTGCACCTGGGAATCCGCGACATTCGGATCGGCCCGAGCCTGCCCGCGTTCGTCACCCCGGCGGTGCTGAGCGTGCTGGTGGAGAAATTCAACATCCAGCCCATCACGACAGCGGAGCAAGACCTGAAGGCGATTTTGGGATGAGGCCAAACAGTTTTCCCCCGGCGAGATAGGCGAAGCGAGGTCGAAATCCTCGGCCTCAAATGCATCGGCATCCGCCTTCGCTGCACTTTGGCGGGACAAGAGCCTGCGCACCCGACATGAGAGCCACGCCGTTCATCTATGCACTGCGCGTGACACGGACAAGCTGGCCGCTGAGATCGTCATGGAATGGGACAAGGGCCTCGTGGATGTGCCGCGCCAAGGCGGCGAAATCGGGATCAACCGTACACACGATGATTCCCGCGTGCTTTGTCCGCTGCTGATGCAGAGCGATGAAGTGACGCCGATTGAGGGTGATGATCGCCCGCGTGTCTGCGGCCGCGAAAGCGAGAACCTCCGCGTCCGTCATCTGGATGCCGGCGCCGCCGGCTTCGGCGACAGTCATCACATCGTGTCCAAGACGGCGGAGCTCCAGCACAGCGGGAAGCGGGAAGCTCTCGTTGGAGTAGAACCGAGCCATGGGCATCAGGCCTCTTCATTGGCTCTGGCCTGAGCCTCGATTTCGGCGGGGTGCGCACGGGCGTAGTGCCATGCATTGGCGAGTTCCTCGGCCGAGATCGTGGGGTATGAACGCAGGATATCGGCCTCCGAGACGCCGGACTGGCGCATGCGGTAAAGCACCCAGACCGGGATGCGCGTCCTGACGATGCAGGGTTCGCCGCCGCAGACGCTCTCACGGCATTCGATTCCGGGAAAAGCGTCCCCAAGGTCCTGAACAACATTCTGGAGAACCGCAGCCTTTTCAGCGCGTGTCATTTGTGCCAGAAGCTCCTGAACCTGGTGTAGAGCATCCATGACGCTGATTGTATCTCCTAAGGAGCGAGAAATCAAGCGACAAAACAGGACGCGTTTCCAGGAGAGTTTCAAAGTAGCGACATGGCGGTGAGCAGGCTGAAGCCTGTGCTCTAAACGGGTTCAGAGTCCTCGCTTTTTCTGGCTTCAGCCTGTTTCTGCTCTCGCCTTTTCCTCGGCGGAGAGACTCTGAAATTCCCCCGATTGCCCAAGCCCACCCTGTCGCATCTTGATGAAGCTACCACGGATCCAATCGTAGGATGGGCCTTGGCCCATCAATCGTCAGTGCCATGTCACGCGGACTTATTCAGAAAAGGCACTGGAAATGATGGGCCAAGGCCCATCCTACGGCTTTTTCGCGGCTCCACCAAGGTACGCCAAGCCCACCCCCGACAATTGGATTGCCTTTCGCCGCCCCTCGTCTGTATGCTTGAAGAGGGATATGGCCATGTTGGGTTCGGGCAAAGAAGACGACACGTTCGAGAAGATCCCGATCGAGGATCTCGAAAAGGTGCGGCGGCAGATCCAGAAGCGCCTCCGCGGCCAAACGGCCCGCCAGCGCCGCGCCCGAATGCTGTCCGAGGCCGCCGCAACCCCCCGAAAACCCGGCCTCTCCTCGGCCTTCGCCCCCCCGCGAAAACCGGGCCCAAAACCGGGCCTCTCCTCGGCCTTCGCCCCCCCGCGAAAACCGGGCCTCTCCTCGGCCTTCGCCCCCCCGCGAAAACCGGGCTTCTCCTCGGCCTTCGCCCCCCCACGAAAACCCCACCTTCCTTCCGCTTCCGCCGAGACGATCCGGTACATGCACGCCGTCCCTTCCACGGGCAGCCCCTCGGGCAAACGCCCAAGCGCCTCCGCCGACAGCCTCTTGCGCGCGGCCGCCGCACAACCCCCGCTCCCGCTCGAGGAGGCCGCCCCAGGCCAAGTGATCGAAGCGCCTCATGGTGGAGTGGCATGGCAGATCGCCCGGCCCATTGCCGCCCTTCCGGCCCGCGCAAGTGCCGCCCTTCCGGCCCGCGCAAGTGCCACCCTTCCGGCCCGCGCAAGCGCCGCTCTCCCGGCGGGAGTGGACGCCAGTCTCCCGGTCGGTCCAAGCGCCGCTCTCCCGGCGGGAGTGGACGCCAGTCTCCCGGTCGGTCCAAGCGCCGCTCTCAGGGCGGGAGTGGACGCCAGTCTCTCGGTCGGTCCAAGCGCCGCTCTCCCGGCGGGAGCAGGCCACGGTCTCTCGATCAGGCCAGACGCCGATCTCTCGACCAGGCCAGACGCCGATCTCTCGACCAAGCCATGCGCCGATCTCGAACGCGAGTTCCGCGCACAGTTCTCCGATCCGGGTTCGCGCCTGCGCCGCTGGGCCGCGCCGCACGCCGACCTGACCGGCCTCGGCCTTGAAGACATCCTGTTCTTCGACCTCGAAACGACCGGCCTCAGCTGCGTGCCCCTGTTTCTGATCGGGGCCTTGGTGTGGGACGGGGAAGCACTCGAGGTCCGGCAGTACTTCGCGCGGGATTATGCCGAGGAACGCGCCACGCTTTCGCTCTTCCATGCGCTCGCCGCGGGCAAGCGGGCCTTTGTCACCTTCAACGGCCGCAGCTTCGACGTTCCGTTCCTGCGCGCCCGCGCCGCCGTGCACCACATCCCTTTCCAGGAAGCGCCCGTCCACCTCGACCTCCTCCACCTCGGCCGCCGGGCCTGGGGTGCGCGCTTCGGAGACTGCAAACTTCAGACGCTCGAACGTTGCGTGTGCGGACGGCGCCGGCACGGCGACATTCCCTCGGCCGAAATCCCCGAGGTGTACCACGATTTCGTCCGGACCGGCAACGCCCGCCTCATCGCCGACGTCCTGCGCCACAACCTGCAGGACCTGTTGACCCTGGCGGAATTGATGGTGAAGCTTCCGGAGCCCGCCCGCCAGCGCCGGGAAAACAGGGGTACCTCATGGACCCTCGGAAATCAGTGAAAGAGAGCGCCAGCGACCTTAGCGCCAGCGACTTGTCAATCCCCGGCCTTGGGATTTACCTGCGCAACGCCGAGGGCGCATGGCCGCTCATCCTGAGAAGCGCCACACGGCGGGCGGACTGGAAAGTGTACCGCAGCCTCTCCGTGGAAGAGTCCGCGCGGGGGGGCACGACCCTTCTGTATCAGGGCCGGGCCTACCGGATAGACGAGGAAGAGGAAGGCGACGGCGCCTGGATCTACCGCCTGAAAAAATGGCCCGAAGGAGAGGTGTGGCACCGCGTCGTGCGGCTCACGGCCGAGGACCTGGCGCGGGAGGCGGCGGAGAAGAAGGCATTCGCCAGGGCGCGCAAACTCGAGGAGATCTCCATCTACTACGAGTTCCTTTTCGGCTTCCTTCCGGTCCGCACGCAAATCAGAATCGCCAGACGCCTGCGGTTCAGCCCCGAACACGCAAGCCGCAAGAACGCGCTTCTGGAATTCCTTGTTTCCTTGCCTCTTTCAATACTGATGATGTTGATATCCTGGCAGACCCCCTCGGGGCTCGGCGCCGCTCTGCTCTTCTGGCTTTTGACCGTCGAGGGTGTTGTGCGATACGGCCACGTCCTCGCGAAGCAGGGACCTTGCGGACTGTTTCTTCTGGAAATCGTGGAGCGGCTTTACCTTCTCATTCGCCGGAAGAAATGACCGCCTGCCGGACTCGGAGAGAAAACCACAGCGAGATACCGTAGGGGGCCGGGTTTCGAACCCGCTCCTGCGGCTCTACTTCTCCAGGCGCACGCCGGCCCAGTCCACGCTCCCGACCGCGGTGGGCCACGCGGATTCGGAGATCACGCCCAGCTCCAGCATCCGAACCCCCGCGATATCCACGTCCATCTCCACGGGATCGGCGCCCTCGCGGAGCGCGGGCGAGCGATAGAGACACCATCCGTCGCCCGTAACCGTGAAGATCACGCCGGGGCCCTCCTGGCGTGCCGGGTTTTGGCCGCGGCCGATGCGCCGCGGTTCGATGCCCACGACGCCCCGCAAGTGTCTCCAGCCATCTCCCCTCAGGTCGTACCGCGCCACGCACGGCGCCTGCCACATGTTCACGGCGATACCCTTCTTGTAGGTCTTGCCGCCCAGCCGGATCGGGCCGCCCTGCCAGCTGCAATCGCGCCGCATCCGGGCAAAACTCCCCGTCGAATCGGTTTCGAGCAGATCGCTCAGCATGAGCCGGCGATCCGGTGAGGCGGCGCTGAGCAGGCGGGGAACGGTATTGGGGTAACTGGCGGCGCGCCGCTGAGCCCCGCCGGCCCGCCTCACGAACCGCTCGTCATATCCCCAATCGGCGCCGAAGTATCCGGAAAGAACCACGCCCTTCGCGTCCCCCATCACGAAGTCCGCATCCCCCGGAAGGCGGTTGGTCAGGAACATGCCCGCCGGGGTATTGCCCGCCGCCACGCACACATAGCGCCCCGGATTCCGCGGACTGGGGCGGATCATCACGCAGCCCGCATCTTTGCCCACGCACATCGCCTTTCCGATTCGGATATAATCCGGCCCAATGCCCAGGGGCAGATCGGGGAGAAGGTCTCGCGTCACGCGGTTTTCGCCGGGGCCGCCGAAAAGCAACAGGGAATAACTCGCAAGCTGGCGGCTTGTGATCTCTGTGTCGAGGAAAAAGCGCGGTCTGGCCTTATGCCACGCCTGCCACCCCGACCGGAAGGCATCGGCCCTGTGCCGGCACATCCGCGCCATCGCCGGATCGTCCGAAATCGTCCCGACGACGATCGCAAACGGAGTCGCCGTCAGGTCGCCAATCGGCCCTTCCAGAGTGGGCCTTTTCGGTGTCTGCCCCGGCTCGTACCCCTGCCCCGCGAGCACAACTCCCTCGTCCGAAAAAGAGTATTGCCTGCCGTCCCGGTCGTTCCAGACCACCCAAACCGGCTGGGAGGTGTCCACCAGTTCTCTGCCGGGAGTCAGGCGGACTTCGAGAACGTTTTCGGTAAAGAGACGGATCGTATGCGGATCCATGACCCACGCCAGAACCTGGATAGGGGCGCTTGGGTCCTCGCGTTGCAGTACCCGTACCCAGTGGGCGCTTGCCGTTTTCAGGCGGGCGGTCCGGATCCGCACCTCCTTCGGGTTCCGGTCCAGGCGGCGCCCGAGGAACCAGGAAACCTCCTCGGCGTCCTCCCACAGATCCTCATGGCCCTTGCCGGGGTGTTCCCAATAGCGCACGTCGTAACCCCAATGCTGCAAGGCCGCCACGACAGAGCGGGCCTTCGCGGTCGGGGCCAGAAAATCCACGTCGCCGTGATTGACGAAGACGGGCGTGGTGCGCAGGCTCTCCGCTTCCTCAAAGAAGCCCCATTCCGCCGGACCCAGGCCGGAGCGCGGCGCGATGCCCTCGAACTGCTCGGCATCCATGCCGCCGTCGCTCTCCACCCCTGTGCCGGAGCAGCTGACCGCCGCAAACATGCCGGGGTGGTGCGAGGCAATCCGCCACGCTCCGCCGCCTCCCATCGAGCCCCCCTTCAGGTAGATTCTGTCTTCGTCCACGCAGACCACCTGTTTCGCAAGGGAGATGGCTCGGAGCACGTCCGCTTCGCCGATATCGCCGTACCACGAGCTGCCCCGCGCGTGCGGCTCCAGGACAATGACCCCATATCTCTCCGCAACCGGGTCCTGGCGTTTGAGCACCCCGGGCCAGCGGTGGTAGGAGGGATTTCCCGGCTGATAGCCGTGGAGCCTCACGATCATCGGCCATTTCCGGCTGGGATCATAGTCCGGGGGAGGATACAGGCGGGCGAACTGGGCGGAGCCATCCACTGGGTCGCGCCAGGCCAGCCGGGCAAAGCCGCCCGGGCGGATCGCGCTCTTCCCGCCTCGGGCTATCTCCCTATCCTCCATCAGAACGCGGAATACTTCCGAGAGCGTTTCCGTGGCCGGGTTATCGCTGGACCACCATTGCCTGGAGGGGCGGCGCGGGTCCCGGTCAAGGCGGTCCAGGAGAATCGCCGCCAGGAGGCGCGTTTTCATGTCAAACGGCGCGCCGGAGTCTTGCGGAGTCCCGTCGGCCCTGTCCAGGAGAGCGCCCGCCTGCCTCTTCCAGTCTCCCTTGTGCCAGTAGAAATGCCGCCGGGCGATTTCCGTGGGCGAGATACGCCTCGAGACGCGAATCTCATAAGGCCCGGGCTGCCAGGACCAAGTCGAGAAGATGCCCGTCTCGCCGCGCTTCATGGTAATGCCGGCCACGCGAGCGCCCCCCGGTGCGATCACCTCCGCGGCGACCTGTTGATGGCGAAGCGCCGCGCTTGCCTCGCCCGCGTCAGAGGCCACAGTGAGAAGGCCAGCCAACCCACCCAATGGAGCGCCGATCCGGGGTTGGATCTCTTCGTCGAGCGGTTGGGGCGTCCACGGCATCCGCCATTCCAGAGGAGGGATAGTAGGGGAAAACGGGGGCTGGGCGGCGGCGGAGCGGACAAGAGGCGCGCGGCACCCCAACGGCAGTAGAAAGAACACGCCGGGCAGCAGAAGAAGAAGCCTGGGCCGGAGAAAGCGCCTCATGTGCAAGAGGTTACTACTCCCGGCGGCGTTTGTCCATCGGGATTGGAGAATAAGAAAGCGCCCGGGGGGAGTTTTCCTCTCGGGCGCGGGGTGTTTTGCGGCGGACGTGAAGCGGCGCCGGTCCTAGCGCTGGCGCTGCATGGCGCGGCGCATGTCGCGCATGCGGCGGCGGCGCGATTTCTTCTTGTTGGCGCTTTCCTCGTCCTCGATCACGATCTTGCGGTCCACGAACTCCAGGATCGCCATCATGGCGCCGTCGCCCATCCGGGGACCGTCCTTGACCACGCGCAGGTAGCCGCCGTTGCGCTCGGCGAAGCGCGGGCCGATCTCCGTGAAGAGCTTGTGGACGATTTCCTTGTGCTGAAGGAATGCGAAGGCGCGCCGGCGAGCCGCCTGGCTGCCGTCACGCGCCAGCGTGATCATCTTTTCGGCGTGGCGCCGCGCCTCGGCGGCGCGCGTCTCGGTCGTGCGGATCTTCTCACGTGTCAGAAGCGCTTCCACCAACACACGCAGCAGCGCTTTTCTCTTGTTGTAAGGCAGGCCAAGGCGGCCCGTATGCTTGAGGTGTCTCATTGTTCGGTCCCTTTACTCCTTCTTCTCCTTGGGCAAAACGGGCAACCCGTCTTCGCCAATCTTCAGGTTGAACGACAGCCCCATGTCCTTGAGGATGTTCTTGATCTCCGACAGCGACTTGCGCCCGAAGTTGCGGTACTTGAGCATTTCGGACTCGCTCTTCTGCACGAGGTCGCGGATGGTCTTGATGCCGGCAGCTTCCAGGCAGTTGAACGAGCGGACCGAGAGCTCCAGTTCCTCGATGCTGCGGTCCAGCTTCTCCTCCAGCTCGGCGTAGGGCTTGGCTTCCGCGCCGGCCTCTTCGGCCTCGCGCACCGCCGCCTGCTCGTCCTCGGCGCGGATGAACATGCTCAGGTGGTCCCGCATGACGCGAGCGGCGCAGGACAATGCCTCCTGGGGACCCACAGTGCCGTTGGTAACGACTTCTATGATCAGGCGGTCATAGTCGGTCCTCTGGCCCACGCGGGCGTTCTCCACCGAGTGCTTCACGTTCAGAATTGGGGAGAAGGAAGCGTCAATGGGGATGATGCCGATCTCGTCTTCCTCGTCCACTTCTTTGTGGGCGGGCACATAGCCGCGGCCGCGCGCCACGTGGACTTCGAACGACAGCTTGCCGTCCTTGTGCAGGAGCGCGACGTGCTGTTCCGGGTTGAGTATCTCAACGCCATCCACCGGGGCGAAGTCGCCGGCGGTGACGTTCCGGGGCCCGTTGACGCTCAGGGAGAGGGTGGTCTCCTGCAGTTCGTCGCTGAGCCGGATGCGGATCTGCTTGAGGTTGAGGATGATGTCGGAGACGTCTTCCTTGCACCCGCGCACGCTTTCATATTCGTGGGTGATCCCCTCGATGCGGAGCGCGGTGATGGCGGCGCCCTGAATCGAGCCGAGGAGAATCCGGCGCAGAGAGTTTCCGACGGTCGCGCCGAAGCCGCGTTCAAAGGGCTCGGCGGAGAACCGCCCGAAGCTGGCCGTGCTCACCTCTTTGTCCAGAGTCAGCCCCCGCGGCATGATAAGCGGTTTGAAGTTGAAGTCCATTCAGGTAAACCTCCCATTCCTGGAGAATGCAGAGCAGAGAGTGAAGCATGAAGTAGGAAGGATGAAGGATGAAGGATGAAAAACCACGCAAATCAGCTAGTGATCCGCATTGTTATTCGGCTTCTGCTCCCCTTTTCTCTATTCCGCATTCATCCTTCCTCCTTCATCCTTTCCTCGCGTCAGACGCGGCGGCGCTTGGGCGGCCGGCATCCGTTATGCGGCAGAGGTGTAATATCCTTGATCACCGCGATCTTGAAGCCCAGGTTCTGCAGAGCCCGGATAGCGGACTCGCGGCCGCTGCCCGGACCGTTCACGTGGACTTCAACGGACCGCATGCCCTGGTCCATCGCCTTTTTGCCGCATTGCTCCGCGGCAAGCTGCGCGGCAAAGGGCGTGCTCTTGCGCGACCCCTTGAACCCGGCCATCCCGGCGCTCGCCCATGCCACCGTGTTGCCCGCCTTGTCGGTGATGGTCACCACCGTGTTGTTGAACGTCGCGCGCAGGTGCACAACCCCCTCGGGAATGTTCTTCTTCACCTTGCGGGCTCCGGATGAACCTCTTTTCGCCATAGTCACTCCTTTTTATAGGCTTGAGACTTGAGGCTTGAGGCTTGAGGCTTGAGGCTTGAGGCTTTAAGGGATGGTCTTGAAAAATCCCTTTTCCTATTTTCCTCGCCACCCTTCAGTCTCCAACCTTCGTTTTTCTGTCCCCAGTCTCCTTACCTCTAGCCTCCAATTCTCACCCTTCAGTCTCCATCCTCAAGCCTCAAGTCTCAAGTCTCAAGTCTCAAGTCTCAAGTCTCAAGCTTCAAGCCTTACTTCTTCCGGCTCATCTTCGAGCCCCCGGGTCCTTTGCGCGTGCGCGCGTTGGTCTTGGTCCGCTGGCCGCGCACCGGAAGGCCGCGCCGGTGCCGCAGACCCCGGTAGCAGCCGATGTCCATCAGGCGCTTGATGTTTTGCGACACATCGCGGCGAAGGTCCCCCTCCACCATGAGGCTGTTGCCCTGGATCGCCGAGGCCAGCGCCGTCGCTTCCTCTTCGCTCAGATCCCGGACTCGCGTGTCCGGGTTGATCTTCGTCTGGGCGAGCAACTTGTGGGATAGCGAAAGACCGATCCCGTAGATGTACGTGAGGGCGATCTCAACGCGCTTGTCGCGCGGCAGGTCTACTCCAGCTATACGAGCCAAGGTGATTCCTCCTCATTAACCCTGACGCTGCTTGTGGCGCGGGTTTTCGCAGATTACCCGGTTTACGCCCCGGCGGCGGATGATCTTGCACTTGATGCATCTTTTTTTTATGGACGACTGTACTTTCATCTCCCTGAATCCCCTCACTTGTAGCGATACGTGATCCGGCCCCGCGTCAGGTCATACGGTGACAACTCCACCTTCACGCGGTCTCCCGCCAAGACCCGGATGAAGTGCATGCGCATCTTCCCCGATATATGCGCCAGGACCACGTGCCCGTTGTCGAGCTCCACCCGGAACATGGCGTTGGGCAGAAGCTCGACGATCTTCCCTTCGACTTCGATCACGCCTTCTTTTACCATGGAACCTGTCTCACGCCTTCGTCAGGATTTCCGCCCCTGCCGGGGTCAGGGCTATCGTGTGTTCAAAGTGCGCTGAAGGCTTCCCGTCCGCCGTCACCACCGTCCATCCGTCCCGCTGCACCTTGGTTTCCTTCACGCCCAGGTTCAACATCGGCTCCAGTGCGAACACCATTCCCGCCCGCAGCCGCATCCCCGTGCCTGGAGTTCCATAGTTCCGTATCTGCGGCTCCTCGTGCAACTCCCGCCCGATCCCGTGGCCCGAATAGTCCCGCACCACCGAGAATCCTTCCGCCTCCGCGAGCCCCTGCACCGCCGAGGAGACGTCCCCCAGCCGGTTGCCCACGACCGCCGCCTGAATCGCCCGATCCAGGCATTCCCGCGTCACTGCGATCAGCCGGGCTATCTCCACCCGGACGTTGCCTACCGGGACCGTGATCGCCGTGTCGCTGTAGAAGCCGTGGTACACCAGGCCGATGTCAATACTTATCAGGTCTCCTTCGTTCAGTCTGCGCTTCTCAGACGGGATCCCATGCACCACCTCCTCATTGATGGAGGTGCAGATCGTCCCCGGATAGCCGCGGTAGTTCAGAAACGCCGGGGTGGCATCCACGCTCCGGATCATCCGGCGGGCCGCCGTATCCAGCTCGAGCGTCGTGACGCCGGGGCGCACCATTCCCGCTATTCTGTCGCGGATCGCGGCCAGCTCGCGGCCGGCCTTCCGCATGATCTCCAGTTCCTCCCTGCTCTTGATCAGGCCGGCGTGTTGGCCTGGTTTCGCCTTTATCATCCGCGGGTGCCCTGGCACTTGCTGGCAATTCCCTCGCAGAGGGAACTTCTAACATCCTCCACACTAACATCCCCTGCAACTCGAATCAACAGCTCTTTTTCGCTATAGTAGTCCAGGATCGGCAGGGTCTGGCTCTCATAAACGCTCAGGCGCTCCCGCAGGGTCCGTTCGGTGTCGTCCTTGCGCTGCATAAGGGCGCTCCCGCAGAGGTCGCACTTGCCTTCCCGGCGCGGGGGCATCGAGTAAATGTTGAAAGCCCCCGGGCAACCTTCCTTGGTGCAGAGCCGGCGCCCGCAAATCCGCTGCACCAGCGTCTCCGCCGGAATCTCCAGAACGGCCGCCACGTCTATCTCGCAGCTCACTTCCGCCAGGCACGAGTCGAGGAACTTTGCCTGGTCGAGGTTGCGGGGGTACCCGTCGAAAAGGATGCCTTTGCCGGCAGCGTGGAGTTCCCGGATTTTCTCGCGCACGATGCCGCCCACCAGATCGTCCGGAACCAGTTTTCCCTCCCCCATGATCGCCTGCGCTTTTTTCCCCAGCTCGGTCCCCCGGCGCACCGCTTCCCGCAGCATGTCCCCCGTGGACACGTGCGTCATGCCGAAGCACTCGCAAAGCGCCGCCGCCTGGGTCCCTTTGCCCGATCCCGGAGGACCGAAAATCACGCTATTCATCCCGCACAGCCTTTCCTCTTGAGTGCTGAGAAGAGAGTGCTGAGGACTGAGAAGATAGTGCTGAGTGCTGAGGACTGAGTGCTGAGTGCTGAGGACTGAGTGCTGAGTGCTGAGGACTGAGTGCTGAGGACTGAGTGCTGAGTGCTGAGTGCTGAGTGCTGAGGACTGAGTGCTGAGTGCTGAGGACTGAGTGCTGAGTGCTGAGTGCTGAGTAAACATGATTATGAACTCGCGATTCATGATTCTCAATCCCCAATCCCCAATCCCCAATCCTCAATCCGCAATCCCCAATCCTCAATCCGCAATCCCCAATCCGCAATCCGCAATCCCCAATCCCCAATCCCCAATCCCCAATCCCCAATCCTCAATCCGCAATCCCCAATCCGCAATCCCCAATCCTCAATCCGCAATCCCCAATCCCCAATCCTCAGCACTCAGCACTCAGCACTCAGCACTCAGCACTCAGCACTCAGCACTCAGCACTCAGCACTCAGCACTGTCTTCTCAGCACTCAGCACTGTTTTCTAAGCACTCAGCACTGTCTTCTCAGCACTCAGCACTGTTTTCTAAGCACTCAGCACTTTTCTCCTTACCGCCTGCCGCTGCGCCCCGCCAGGGTCCGCCCGCTTGACGCGCCCCGGCCCATCATGCCCCGTCCCATCCCGCCGCCGCCAAGCGTGGGTCCCGAGGCGCGCGAGCGGTACTTGAATCCTTCGTAATGACGCATCAGCAGCTGAGACTCGATCTGCTTCATCAGGTCCAGCAGCACGCCCGCCACGATGATGAGTCCCGTGCCGCCGATCATGTTGGCGAAGGCGTAATTGACCCGGAAGGAGGAGTAGAGCAGATGCGGGAGCAGAGCCACCACCACCAGGAAGACCGAGCCCACCAGTGTGATGCGCGTGAGAACGTAGTCAATGTACTCCGAGGTGTTCTTGCCCGGACGGCGGCCCGGAATGAAGGCCCCCATCCGCTTCAGATTGTCGGCCGTGTCCACGGGGTTGAAGGTGATGGCCGTGTAGAAGTAGCAGAAGAAAACCGTGAGGAGAACATAGAGCACGTTGTACAGATTGCCCATTTTCAGAAGGTACAGCAGCCCGCCCTTGTCGATGTTGAACACGGCATACAGGTTGTAACGCTGCGTATTCGGGTTGAACCAGTCCTGAAGCCCCGCCACCACCCCTTGATTGCTCTCCCCGGAGAACATGCTGATGATGAGTCCGGGGAACATCAGGATGGACGAGGAGAAGATGACGGGGATCACGCCGGCGGTGTTGATCTTCAGCGGCAGGTAGTTCGACGAGCCCTGCATCTCGCGCCGCCCCACCATACGCCGCGCGTACTGGATCGGAATCTTCCGGTTGGCCTGCTGCATCACGATGATCAACATGGTAACCACGACGTACAGAACGGGCACAATGAGCAGCCACACAAAGGGCATGGTCCCCAGCTCAAACTCATTGACGCCCTGAATGATATCCGGCCAGTAGCGCGCGATGATGCCCGCGGCGATGATCATCGAGATTCCGTTTCCAATGCCGTGCTCGGTTATCTTCTCTCCCAGCCACATGATGAAGCAAGTGCCGGTCGTGATCGAGATCATGATGGTGAAAAGGAAGAAGAAACGGTTGTTTATGAGGCTCACGTCCGACT
>Ga0315277_10007040_pt1 | contig 14600 bp, 13 predicted proteins | sample YL17G05_15_MG_FD_203695 | JGI IMG/M metagenome (GOLD analysis project Ga0315277, IMG submission 203695) | Sediment microbial communities from Yellowstone Lake, YNP, Wyoming, USA - YL17G05_15 | ecosystem: Environmental > Aquatic > Freshwater > Lake > Sediment | place: USA: Wyoming | collected... | reverse complement strand
GTTGATCCGAAGGATGACGGCCTTGACGCGCGGATCGTCGGCGGCGCGCTCGATCTGCTTGAGGAGCGCGTCGGCCAGCTCCTCGTCGATGACGCCCTCGAGGCGCAGCACGGCGATCTTACTCGAGGCGGGGCCTTTCTGGACGACCCGTTCGATGAGTTCTGCTTCTGTGACGCCGCCCGCCAGCGAAGCGGAGAACCCCGCCGCCAGACCGATCACGGTCAGCAGCAACACGCCGTTCGCCACGACCGAGAGCGCCAGAAGAATCGTCGCGATGACGGTCCACGCGCCGCCGCGACGCCTCGGGGCCGGTCGAGAATCCGTCGGCCCGGCCGGGCCCGCCGCCGACGGGTTCCCGGGGAAAGGCGACTGGGACCCGCCCGGCCGCCAGCCATCCATGCCGTTCGTCATGACAATTCCTCCTTTGACACGGTGAGGGGAGATTGTACGGCGATTCGCGGCGCGGCGTCAACGCCAAAGGGGGGCCGGGCCGGTTCCCCCCTCCAAGCGACTTGACCGGGCGGCGGCTCCCCAACTACCATGATGCGAAGGGAGGTTGGCCCCATGGCGAAACGTCTGACGAAACGCGAGCGCCTGAGCCGCTCCATCGCCGGTCCCGGCGCGCCGGGAGTGGACCGGCTTCCGGTCGCGCTCTGGCGTCACTTTTTCGTCGAGGAGACCTCGCGCGCGGGGCTCGTCGAGGCGATGGTCCGGTGGCAGGAAACTTTCGACTGGGACTTCCTGAAGATCAACCCGCGCGCGTGCTACCACGTCCAGGACTGGGGCAACCGGTACGAGTTCTCCGGGGCGGAGCACGTGAAGCCGACGCTCGTGCGGAGCGCGGTCCACACGGCAGACGACTTTCGGCACCTGGACCTCCTGGACGCGACGGGCGAAGGCGACGGTCGGCCGGCGCCGGTCCTGGCGGACCATCTGGGGGCCGTCGGCGACCTGCGGAAGGCGCTCGGGCCGGACGTGCCGATGCTGATGACGATCTTCACGCCGATGAGCATCGCGGCGGACCTGGCGGGCGGCCCGCAGGACCTGGCGGGCCTGGTGCGCGAGGATGCGACGATGGTCCACGTCGGTCTTCGGACCATCACGGACACGTTCGCGCGGTTCGCCCGGCAATGCATCGAGGCGGGGGCGGACGGCATCTTCCTGGCGACGACCCACTCGGCCACCACGACGAACTTCACGCCCGAAGAGTACGAGGAGTTCGGCCGGCCGTACGACCTGGAGATCCTCGACGCGGCCGAGGGCGCGCCGCTGAACCTCCTGCACGTCTGCAAGTCGCACGCGATGGTGCGCGAACTGGCGGACTATCCTGCGGCGATGCTCAACTGGGACATGCGCGACAAGACGAACCCGCGGATGAACGCGGTCGCGCCGCTCGCCGCGGACAAGGCCCTCGTCGGCGGCCTGGACCGATTCCTCTTTCCCCAGAAGGGCGCGTGCGGGACGCTGCTCGCGCAGATCGAGGAGACGCGCCGCGAGATGGGCCGGCGCCCGTTCGTCGTCGGCTCGACGTGCACCCTCGAGACGACGAGCGACCCCGAGGTGGTGATGGCCGTCCGCGAAGCGGTCGAAAAGTAGGCCGACGACGGAGAAGACCCATGGCGAAAGCCGGCGAAAAACGAAGCGACGCGAAACCCGAAGCGCGCGTGCACGACGTCCTCATCGTCGGGGCGGGCATCGCCGGGCTCTCGGCCGCCATCTACACGACGCGCGAACGCCTCGCGACGCTCGTCCTGGAAAAACTGTATCCCGGCGGTCAAATCCTGACCACGGCGCGGGTGGAGAACTACCCGGGGTTCCCCGATCCCATCGGCGGGATGGAACTGGCGGACCGCCTGAGCCGACAGGCCCAGCGCTTCGGCGCCGAGATCGTTTCGAGCGCGGCCGTTGACCGCCTCGTCCCGTGCACCGACGCCGGGTGCCCCTACGTGGACGCCTACGCCGGCGAGACGCGGTACCGCGGACGGTCAGTCATCCTTTGCGTCGGCTCGGAGTATCGGAAACTGGGGTGCCCGGGCGAGAAGGAACTGACGGGCTACGGCGTCAGTTACTGCGGGACGTGCGACGCCCCCTTCTACGAGGGCAAGCACGTCGTCGTCGTGGGGGGCGGCAACACGGCACTGGACGAGGGGCTGCACCTCTTGAAGTTCGTCCGACGGCTCACCTACGTCGTTCTCGACCCGGAGTTCCGGGCCGAGAAGATCCTCCTGGAGGAACTCGCCAACCACCAGGACAAGGTCACAACCCACTTCGAGAGCACCGTGACGGAAATCTTCGGCGAGAAGAAAGTGACCGGCGTCCGCGTGAAGCACATCCGGACGGGCGAGGAAGCCGAGGTCGCCTGCGACGGCGTGTTCGTCTTCATCGGCCTCGAGCCGCAGACGGCGTTCCTCAAAGGGACGCTGGACCTCGACCCCCAGGGCTTCATCCGGACGGACGCCTGCACGCTGCGGACGAGCCTGCCGGGCGTCTGGGCCGCCGGCGACGTCCGGACGGGGTCCCTGAAGCAGGCCGCCACCGCCGCCGGCGAAGGCGTCGTCGCGGCCCTCAACGCCAAGGAATATCTCAAGCGCCAGCACGGAGTCCGCGCGCGGACCTGAAGGCGTGGCGGCCGGTTTCACGCTCCTCGCTTTGCGGCGCTTCCCACTTTGTGAGGCAAAGGGGCTTGCATTGCCCGGCTTTCGGGGTATAATCCCCCCTTCGCGGTTGGTGACTCGGACGCCTTGGCGAGGGTTGGACGATGAAAGAGGACATTCATCCGAAGTACGTGGAATGCAAGGTGACGTGCGGCTGCGGCAACAGTTTCGTCACGCGGGCCACGGTGGCGCAACTCGCGGTCGAAGTCTGCTCGAACTGCCACCCCTTCTACACGGGCCAGCAGCGGTACGTGGACACGGCCGGACGGATCGAAAAGTTCCAGAAGAAGTACCGGTGGGACGCGCGGCAGGCGGTCACTGCGGCCGAGGCCCAGGCGGAGGCCCAACGCAAGAAGAAGGCGTCCGCTCGCAAGCCGCCGACGCCCGCCAAGCCGAAGGCCAAGAAGCCGAAGCCCCCCGCGGGCGACGAACCGGCTGCGCCCGGCAAGAAGCCTGCCGCCCAGGCCGCCGCCCCGGCTCCCCGGAAGAAGGAACCTGCAGCGCCGGCGGCGAAGAAAGAATCGGCGGCGCCGCCCCCCGCGCCCGCAGCCGAGGCGCCGAAACCGGCCCCGGCAGACGCACCGAAGACGGAGTCCAAGCCCCCTGCATCGCAGGGGGATGCCTAAGCGCCACGATGGAAAAGCAAACCGGCCGGCCCCGGCGCGCCGGGGTCGGCCGGTTTCGTTTCTGCGGCCCTCGCCGACCGGGTTTGGGATTGAAAGACCGCCTCGCGGAGCGTAAACTTCGACCTCTGCGGACGAAACGGAGAACGCCGTCGTGCCGAATATCGCCGTCCTGGGTTCCACGGGTTCGATCGGGCGAATGACGCTCCAGGTGGCCGCCTCGCTCGGGCCGCAGTTCCGGGTCGTCGCGCTCGCGGCGGCCTCGAGCGCCCGCCGCCTGGCCGAGCAGGCGGCCGAAACCGGGGCCGCGTGCGTGGCCGTCGGCGACAACGAGGCCGCGCGGACCCTCGCCGATGCGCTCCCCAAAGGCGTGAACCCCGAAATCCTCGTCGGTCCCGGCGCGCTCGCTGAACTGGCCGCACGCGACGACGTGGACATCGTCCTCTTGGCCGTGGTCGGCGGGGCGGGATTGCCGGCCGCCCTGGCGGCCGTGCGGGCCGGCAAACGCCTCGCGCTGGCGAACAAGGAAAGCCTCGTCATGGCCGGCCGGCTCGTCATGGCCGAGGCGGCGCGCTCGGGCGCCGAAGTCATTCCCGTGGACAGCGAGCACTCGGCCGTGTTCCAGGCGATGGCGTGCGGCCGGCGCGAGGAGGTGCGGCGGGTGATCCTGACGGCGAGCGGCGGGCCGTTCTACCGCCGGCCGGCTGGCGAGTTGGCCCGCGTCACGCCCGCCGAGGCCCTCGCCCATCCCACGTGGTCCATGGGGCAGAAGATCACGATCGATTCCGCGACGCTCGTCAACAAGGCCCTCGAGGTGATCGAGGCGCACCACCTGTTCGCCCTCGGGGCCGACGAGATCGGCGTCCTGGTTCACCCCGAGTCCACCGTCCACGCGCTGGTGGAGTTCGTGGACGGTTCCGTCATCGCCCAACTCGGGCCGCCCGACATGCGGATGCCCATCCAGTACGCCCTGACGTATCCGGAGCGCCGCAGCGCGCCGTGGGATCGGCTGGACCTGGCGGCCCTCGGTCGGCTGCACTTCGAGGAACCGGACCTCGAGAAGTTCCCCGCCCTTCGGTTGGGGTTCGAGGTGGTCCGGCGCGCCGGCACGCTCGGGGCGGCCCTTTCGGGGGCCGACGAGGTGGCCGTCCAGGCCTTCCTCGTCGGCAGAATCCGTTTCAACGACATCGTGCCGCTCCTGGAGCGCGTTCTGGCGGCACTTCCGTGGAAGTCCGAGCCGGATTTAGTCGATATCCTGGCGACCGACGCCCGGTCCAGAGAGGAAGCGACCCGTTGCCTACCGTCCTGTACGTCGTCGAAATAGCCGTTGCCATCGGCCTTCTGATCCTCGTGCACGAACTGGGCCACTTTCTGACGGCCAAGTGGTTCGGCGTGCGCGTCCGCAAGTTTGCCATCGGCATGGGGCCGGTACTGGTCAAGTGGCAGCGCGGCGACACGGAGTATTCCCTGCGACCGATTCCCATCGGCGGGTTCGTCGACCTCGCCGGCGAGCACCCCGAGGCCGAGGGCGCCGACGACCCCAAGGCCCTCTGGCGCCGGCCGGCGTGGCAGCGGATCGTCATCTTCTCGGCGGGCGTCGTGATGAACGTGCTCGCGGCGATCGTGTTTTTCTCGGTCGCGTTCCTCATCGGCGTCAACGTCATCGCCCCGGTCGCGGGCGAGATCCTGCCCGGTTCCCCCGCCCAGATCGCGGGCATCCGTGCGGGCGACCGCATCCTGGCCCTCAGCGTCGCGGGTCAAGAGCCCACCCCGATCCAGGCCTTCGACGACCTCATGTACGCCGTGACGCTCGAAAACGCAGGGACGGAATTCACCATCGAGGCCGATCGCCCCGCCGACGACGCCGAGCCGGTCCGAAAAACCTTCCTCGTCAAGAGTTTCCGCCCCGAGGGATCGCTCGGACCGATGTTCGGCATCAACGTCCCGCAGGACACCGTCATCGCGAAGATGCTCACCACCTCGCCCGCTTATCAGGCGGGCCTCGAGGTCGGCGACCGCATCCTGGCGGTGGGCGGCAAGCCCGTCGCCCAGTTGTACCAGGCGGTCGAGGCGCTCGAGCAGGCGCCCGCCGGGCCCGTCGTCCTCACGATCGAACGCAAAGGGCGGAACCAGGACCTGCGGATCGACCCGGCCGAGTTGAAGGAGTACCGCTACGGCCTCGTGCCGCCGACCGTCGTCGAGAAAATCCTCTCGGAGAGTCCGGCCGAGAAGGCCGGCATCCAAAAGGGCGACCGCATCGTCCAGGCGGGCGAGGTCCGCTGGCCTACGCCGAGCGAGGTGAGCGATGCCGTCCGGGCCGCCGGCGCCGGTCCCGGCGCGCCGGGAGTGGACCTCGTGCTCGAGCGCGGTGGCGAGCGCGTCGAAGTAACCTGCCAAGTCGCCATGATGGACGCCGAGGACGGCCAAAAGCCGATGATCGGTCTCGCCATGGCCGGCGCCATCGGCGACCCCGTCCAGATCGGCCAAGTCGAGCCCGGCGGCGCGGCGGACCGCGCAGGCCTTCGCCCCGGCGACATCATCCTCTCGGTCGGCCCGGACGGGAAAATGCCCGGCGACTGGAACGAGGCCATCGCGGAATCCCGGCGCGCCGGGACGGAGCCCGGAGCGCCGGTGGCCGTCACCGTCGAACGCGGAAGCCAGGTCGTCGAAACCACGCTCGCGCCCGACGCCGTCCCGTACGAACGGTTCACGCTGGAAGGCATCGCCGCCAAGCCCGTGTACGTCGCCCTGCCGCGGATTTACAATCCCCTGACGGCCGCGGGCGAAGGCCTGAAGCGGACGCGCCTCTGGTTCGGCCGCATCTATACCTCGCTCGCCCAGATGGTCAGGGGCCAGGTCAGCACGCAGACGTTCGGCGGGCCGGTGCTCATCGTCCAGGCGTCGCTCGCCATCGCCGAGCAGGGCCTGGGGACGCTGATGTCTTTTTGGGGGATGCTGGGCGTCTCGCTCGCGGTTCTGAACTTCCTGCCGCTCCCGCCGTTCGACGGCGGGCACGTCCTCTTCGCCATCATCGCGAAGATCAAGGGCAGCCACGTCTCGCTCAAGGTCCAAACCGCTTTCTGGGCGGCCGGGTGGGTGATGGTCGGTCTGCTCATCCTGCTCGTCATGTGGCAGGACATCGGCCGGCTGATGTAGCGCCGCCGGCGAGCGATTCCAGGCGTTCTTTCGCGGCCGCCGAATCTCCCGTCGCCAGCGCGTCGCGCGCCCGTTCAATCGCCGCGGCCTGAGCGGCGGTGAACGGCACGGCCTCGCCGGGCGCGGTCGCCTGGTAACCCAGGCGCGCGAGAACACTCTCGGCAAGCGCCTCGATTCCCTCTCCCGCGAGCGCGCTAATGGCGACGGCGGCCGGTTTGCCGAGCGGACGGGCGGCGAGGTCCGCCTTGTTCCAGGCGGCGACGGCCCGCTCGCCGAGCGCGCCGAGCGCCGCCTCGTCCTCGGGCCGCACACCTTCCGCGGCATCCAGGAGATACACGACGACCGCGGCAGCACGCATCTCGCGCCGGGCCCGCGCGACGCCTTCCCGCTCGATTGCCTCGCCGGACTCCCGGAGGCCCGCCGTATCCACCAGGACGACCGGAAGCCCTTCGATGGCGGCGTGGGCCTCGACGTAGTCGCGCGTCGTGCCGGGCGTCGCGCTGGTGATAACGCGCTCCGCGCCGACGAGACGATTGACGAGCGTCGATTTGCCGACGTTCGGCGGCCCGGTGACGGCGACGCGCGGCGGCGAGGCGAGCAGCCGACCGCAAGATTGCCAACGCTCCAGGAGCGCGTCGAGTTCCTTTCCAGCCTCCGCCGAGCGGCCAGCCGCGAGGTCCTTTAAGATTTCCTCCACCGCGCGGGCGAGTGCGCCATTCCGTTGGTCCAGCAGGATGCGCCCGGCGAGCGGCGTCCGGGCCTCGCGGAGCATTCGCTCGGCGTCGCGCTCGATGGGCCCCGCGCCTTCGATCGTCAGGAGGCGGTCGGGGTCCACCTGCTCCATGCCGAGGTCGGCGAGGCGTCGGCAGACGGCCTCGACGGCCGCCGGCCCGCCGTGGCAGTTCACCTCGAAGACCGTCTCCGCCGCGCGGTACAGGACGATTTCGTCGAGGGGCCGGCCGCCGGCGTCCACAAAGTGGCCGTAGGCCAACCGGCCGACGTCGGGCAGACCGCGTGCCCGGCCGGGCGGGCGGAAAGACGCTTCCATCGCCCGGACCGCGGCCGGGCCGAGGCAGCGGACGACGGCGATGCCGCCGCGGCCGGGCGGCGTCAGGACCGAGAAGACGCCCGCGTTCATCGTTTCTGCCATTCGCGATAGGCGATCACGAGGCCTTCGAGGACGAGGTTCGGCACGACCTCGCGCAGGACGGCCGGCAGGTGCGGCGCGAGGAACGCCGCGTCGCCGCCCGTCAGGAGCACCGCGGCCTCGCGGCCGACCGTTTCCCGCGCGCCCTCGACGAGGGCGGCGACGGCGCCCGCGACGCCGTGCACGAGGCCCGCCGCAATCGCCTCGCGCGTGTTCCTGCCCACGAGAGGCGCTTCGCTCGGAAGGTCCACCTTGGGCAGGAGCGCGGTTCCCTCGGCCAGGGCGCGGGCGATCATCTCGAGGCCGGGGAAAATGGCCCCGCCCTGGAACGCCCCGTCGGCGGAGACGGCGTCGACGGTGACGGCCGTGCCGGCGTCGACGACGATGCAGGCGCCCTCGGCGCGGCGAAAAGCCGCCAGCGCCGCCAGCAGGCGGTCCACCCCGACGCTTTCGGGCGCGTCGACCTCGGCGCGGATGGGGATCGGGAAATCCGCGCCGGCCACGTCGGGTTCCGCGCCGGTCACGTCCACCGCGATGCCGCGGAACCGCGCCAGCGCCCGCGGGTTCACCGAGGCCACGACGACGGAGACGCCTTCCTCGGAGAGGTCGGCGCCCTCGCCGGGGAGGGTCTCCTTGAGGTTCTCCAGCCGACCGATGGGGACGCGAAGGACCTCGCCGAGCCGGCCGTCGGCGTCGGTGAGCGAGACGGAGGCGGTTGTGTTGCCGAGCGTGACGGCGAGCAGTCGGCTCATGGGGCGTTCTCCAAGAGGCCCGGTTCGCCGACGCGGTCCAGAAGGTCGAGAATGGCGCCGACAAGTTTCTTAAGGCCCTCGCCTGTGGCGGCGGAGATGAGGAGGACGGGTCGGCCGACGGCCTCGGCGAGTTCCCGCGGGGGTCCCGGCTCCGCTGGGGCAAAGCCCGGCTTCGCCGAGGCGACGCCCGGCGCGCCGGGATCGCCGCCCTCTCGACTGCGGGCGGGGCAAGCCAGCAGGTCCGCCTTGGTCATCACGAGGAGTTCTTCCTTGTCGGCGAGGGCACGGCTGTAGGCTTCGAGTTCTCGGCGGATGGAGCGGTAGGCATCGGCGGGCGTCTGGCCGGTGTGCGGCTGGACTTCCACCAGGTGCACGAGGACGCGCGTCCGCTCAATGTGCCTCAGAAATTCGTCGCCGAGGCCGACGCCCTGGTGCGCCCCCTCGATGAGGCCCGGGAGGTCGGCCATGACGAATCGCCGATCGGGGCCCGCCTCGACGATCCCCAGGTGCGGGTGCAGCGTCGTGAAAGGATAGTCGGCGATCTTGGGCCGGGCGGCCGAGAGACGCGCGAGCAGGGTGCTCTTGCCGGCGTTCGGGAGGCCCACCAAGCCGACGTCGGCGATGAGTTTCAGTTCCAGCCGAAGGTCGCGCTCCTCACCGGGTTCCCCGGGTTCGGCGCGGCGCGGGGTCTGGTCGGTGGGGGTGGCGAAGGAGGCGTTGCCCCGGCCGCCTTTGCCGCCGCGCGCGATGGTGACGGTCATGCCGGGGCGCGAGAGGTCCTTGATGAGGATGCCGAGGCGCCGGTCGTAGATGAGCGTGCCGGGCGGGACGTTGATGACGAGGTCTTCGCCGCTCGCGCCGGTCTGGTCCTTGCCGCGCCCGGGCTCGCCGCCGGGGGCGCGCCAGTGGTGGCGTCCGCGGAAGTCGAGGAGCGTATCGAGCCCCTCGCGGGCGTGGAAGACGACGCTGCCGCCGTCGCCGCCGTGGCCGCCGTCCGGCCCTCCGCGGGGAACGCCGGCCTCGCGCCGGAAGGAGACGCATCCCCGGCCTCCGTCGCCGGCCTTGACATGGATTTCCGCCTCGTCAATGAACATGCTAAGAGGGTATCACGCGGCACGCGGTGCGACAAGGGGCGGCTGCGGCGCATCGCCTCCGATGAAAAAGCCCAGGGATTGAAATCCCTGGGCTTGGGGACACTTATCCGAGCACGTTAGTTTTCGACGACGTGGACCTTTCGGCCCTGGAAGCGGACCTTGCCCCCGGCGAGGGCGAAGAGGGTGTCGTCCCTTCCGCGGCCGACGTTCAGGCCGGGGCGGAAAACAGTCCCTCGCTGCCGGACGATGATGCCGCCGACGCCGATCGTCTGTCCGCCATAGACCTTGACGCCGAGATACTTGGCGTTGGAATCGCGCCCGTTCCGCGTCGAGCCTTGACCCTTCTTATGTGCCATGACCAGCACTCCTATCTATGGGACCTAACCAGCGAGGGGATTATAGCCGGAGGGGGCGGGGATGGCAAGGCCTTTTTTGGCGGGTCCGGGGGGTGATTTTCAACGCGGAGAACGCAGAGGGCGCAGAGAACAGATGCGGTCGGGGGGACAACAATATCCAACGCCGAATGTTCAAGGATGAAGGCCTTCCCGCAGATTCGTCCCGAGAGGACGGGACTCATCTGCGGGCGTTAACGGCAAGCAGCGGGGCTCATCTGCGGGCGTTCGTTTACCGCCAGGTCCATGTCTTGGAGACGAAGATGGGCTGGTCGACGTTCAGCCACCACTCGTCGCCGGGGAACTTGTACTCGAGGACAAGGGTCTTGCGGAGACGGATGACCTTTTCGTCCTCAGGCGTTTCGTCCGTGGCGGCAGGGTTCGGCCGCTCGACGTATTCGCCGGAGAGGCCCTCGACGAAGATGCGGAACTGGTCGGTCTGGCGGTCCAGAGGCGCGAAGATGGCGACGCCCGTCCTGGCGTTGTCCTCGCCGGGGAGGACTTTGCCGGTCATCTTGACGGCGTTCTCGAGGAACCGGATCTTTCGGCGGTTCTTGACGGCGTCGAAGACGTCGGGATGGAGGCCGGCCCGCCGGACGCTCGCCGTGTCGCTGTAAAGCGTAAAGGCCGGGACGAAATTATGTTCCGCGTCGCTCGGGTTGGTGATGGTGTAAACGAGGTACCAGTAGACTTCTTTCTCGCCCTCGGGGTTGGTGACGACGAGGGGCTCGATGGTGTCGAAGCGGAAGTCGAAGGTGTATTTTTCGCCCTTGATGTCGATGGGGTTGATTTGGTCGGGATCGGCGGCGTCGAGGGCCTTTTCGGCCGATCCCTTTCCGGTCTCCTCGGTCCAGGCGATGGCGGCGAAGAAGAGCATCACCCCTGCTGCCGCCAGGCCCCACCATCCAACATGTCTCACGTGCATCGTTCAACTCCTGCTATTCCCTCGTATGCGTCTTCCGAAACTCACACCGCTCCCCTTCCGGCTTCGTCCCGGCGCGCCGGGACTACGCCGGGACAAGTCGGGTCGCGGCTAACCGTTGTCAGGCGGCATCGGCCGCCCCCGCCCGTTTCTTCGCCTCACGGCGGAGGGACCGAAAGTCCCCGATGCAGGCCACGGGGCACTCCTGGGCGCATTTGCCGCAGGAGATGCACGTCTCCATGTCCACGGCCGCCAGGTTCCCGGTCACGTGGACGGCGCTGCCCTCGACGGGGCAGACCTTCTCGCACTTGTGGCAGGCGATGCAGCCGACCTTACAGACCTGGCGCACCACCTTGCCCGGGTCCTGGTTCCGGCAAAGGACGTGAACGTACCGCTCCTTGGGCAGAATCTCAATGATATTCTTGGGGCAGACTTCGGCGCAGGTCCCGCAGGCCACGCAGCGGTCCTCCAGGACCCGCGGAAGGCCCGTTTCCGCGTCCATGACCATGGCATCGAACGGGCAGGCCCGGACGCACGTGCCGAACCCCAGGCAGGCGTAGGGGCAGGCGGTCTGGCCGTAGTGGGTGGCGGCGGCGGCCCGGCAATCGCGCTCGCCGACGTAGCGGAACCGCTCGGAGGTGTTCCGGAAAGACCCCTGGCACTTGATGACGGCCACCTTGGGGGTGAGGCCGGCGACGGCGATGCCCAGGATTTTACCGATCTTGACGGCCGTCTCGGACCCGCCGGGGATGCAGAGGTTGGCGTCGGCCTTGCCCAAGACGACGGCCTCGGCATAGGCGGCGCACCCGCCGTAGCCGCACGCCCCGCAGTTCGCCTTGGGGAGGGCCTCTTCGATCTCGGCCTGGCGCGGGTCCACCGTGACGGCGAAAAACCGGTTGGCGACGGCCAGGACGACGCCGAAGACCACCGCCAGGGCGCCGAGCACCGCCCACGCGTTTGTCAGGTACGGCCCGACCTCGTCCCAGTTCATGATGTGGTCCTTGCCGCCCTGTTATACGGCGATGCCGAAAAGTTTCGTGAACCCCATGAACGCCAGGGCCATCAGGCCCGCGCAGAGGAACGCAATCGGCAGGCCTTGAAGGGCCCTTGGAACACGGGCCTCGGCGAGGCGTTCGCGGATGCTGCTCATCAGGATCATCGCCAGGAGGAAGCCGACGCCACCGCAGAAACCGTTGAAGGTTGCTTTGTGGATCGGCAACCCGTTTGGATCGCGCCAGGCTTCGGTATTCAAGAGCGCGACGCCGAACACGGCACAGTTGGTGGTGATGAGCGGCAGGTAGATGCCGAGCGCGCGGTAAAGCGCGGGGACGCTTTTCTTCAGGACCATCTCGATGAACTGGACGAGGCCGGCAATGACGAGGATGTAGGAGATGGTCTTCAGGACCAGGACGAGGCCGCCCTGGGGAAAGGGAAGCCCAAGGGCCTGAAGGACGTTCGTGTGCTCGGGGCTCGAGGGCAGGAGGACATGGCGGTAGAGGGCGGCGGTGACGGCCGAGGCCAGCGCCATGACGAAGATCACCGCCAGGCCCATGCCGACGGAATCGGACATCTTCCGTGTCACGCCGAAAAACGGACAGAATCCCAGGAACTTCGCCAGGATGAAGTTCGAGATCAGGATCGAGCCGATCGCGAGTTCGATGTAGCCGACGTCCACAGCACCCTACCTTCCTACCCCTTGCTTGCGCTCAGCGTTAAGTAAGTCCCATAAAGTCTTTCCGAATCCCCGATGGAGGAATGACGAAATCCGAAGTCCGAATGTCGAAGGAATGACGAAACGGCAATGACGAAGCGGAGGGCCGAACCTGTCCCCAGGGCTGTGCGACAGCGGCGGCACTTTCGTCATTCGGGCTTGTCGTTTGATTCGTCATTCTGATTTCGGGTTTCGTCATTGCTCGCGCGGCAAATCGGATAAAGAGGTTCGGGCTCGCTCAGTCTTCGCCCCCGGTTTGCTTCTTGGGTTTCGGCAAGTCCTCGGCGGTTTGGGCGACGGCCGGCACGCCCGCCAGGCGCAGGCGCTCCCGCCGCCGATTGCCTATCCAGTAGAACAAACCAAAAAGAAGCCCGATCACGAGGAACGCCCCCGGGGCCATCACGAGGACGTTGGCCGGCTGGTACTCCGGCACGATGGTGCGGCCGGAGACGGTGACGGGCGTCAGGCGGTAGCCCCAGAGGGTGCCTGCGCCGAGGATTTCGCGGATGAAGGCGATGGTGACGATCGACCCGAGGTACCCTACGCCTATGCCGAGGGCGTCCATGAGACTGGAGAGCGCTCCATGGCTGGAGGCGAAGGCCTCGGCCCGCCCCAGGATGATGCAGTTGACGACGATCAGCGGAATGAAGATGCCGAGCGCCTTATTGACCTCGACGGGCGCTACCGCCTTCATGATGATCTCGACCATCGTGACGAAACCCGCGATGACGACGATGTAGCAGACGATGCGTATCTGGTTGGGAACGAATCGGCGGATGAGGCTGATGAGGATGTTGGAGCCGATGAGGACGGCCGTGGCGGCGGCGGCCATCGCACAGGCGTTGCGGACGCTGGTCGAGGTCGCCAGTGTCGGACACAAACCCAGCACAAGGACGAACACGGGGTTCGCCTTGATGGGCTTATCCACAAAATCGCGAAGGAGGCTCACGAGCCGAACGCTCCCACGGTTCCGGAAGGACCTATATTAGGCGCCGGCCTCCGCTTGTCAAGCCAATGCCTCCCGTCCGCGCGCCGCGGCGGCAAGGCGCCCGCCGAGTGCCGCATCCACGGACGGGCCGGACGAAACGCGGACCAAAGCGGTTGACGTCCGCCGGCGCCCGTGCTAGCATCCGCGGCGGTCGAAGCGCAAGGGAGCGAGGCGGGTCGGTGCGGGGTCCATCGTTCGTTCATCTCCACGTTCACACGGAATACAGCCTGCTGGACGGCGCGTGCCGGATCGCCGACCTCGTCAAGGCCGTCGCCCACCAGGGCTCCGGGGCCGTCGCTGTCACCGACCACGGAAACCTCTTCGCCGCCATCGAGTTCTACCAGGCGGCGGTCGCGGCCAGCATCAAGCCGATCCTCGGCTACGAAGCCTACGTTGCGCCCGGCCGGCGGCAGGACCGGGAAACCCTGCCCGGAAGCCAGGACGCCGGTCACCACCTCGTCCTGCTGGCGGCGGACGAGCGAGGGTACCGCAACCTGCTGCGCCTCGCGACGACCGCCTACCTGGACGGTTTCTATTATCGGCCGCGAATTGACAAAGAGGTCCTCGCCGAACATGCCGAGGGCCTCATCGGCCTGTCGGCGTGCCTCCAGGGCGAAGTTCCGCGGCGTCTTTTGGCGGGCGACGAGGACGGCGCCCGCCGGGCCGTCGCCCAATACCGCGAAATCCTCGGGCCGGAAAACTTCTACCTCGAGGTCCAGGACCATGCCATCGAGGACGAACGCCGCGCGCGGCCGATGCTCGTCGGCCTGGCGCGCGAGATGGGCGTCCCCCTGGTCGCGACGAACGACGTGCATTACCTTTCGGCCGACGACACCCGGGCCCACGACGTCCTGTTGTGCATCAACACGGGGAAACTCCTTTCGGACGCGAACCGGATGCGGTACCGGGAGCGGGAGTTTCACCTGAAGACGCACGAAGAGATGCAGGCCCGCTTCCCGGACCTGCCGGAGGCCCTCGCCAACACGGTCGAGGTCGCCGGCCGGTGCAACCTCGGGCTTCCGTTCGGCCGGCACCACGCGCCCGTGTATCCGGTACCGGCGGGCGAAACGCCCGAGTCGATGCTCCGCCGCCTCTGCGAGGAGGGCCTCGAACGGCGCTACGGCAAGGCGACGAAGGCCATCCGCGACCAACTCGAACACG
>Ga0315277_10007039_pt1 | contig 14600 bp, 13 predicted proteins | sample YL17G05_15_MG_FD_203695 | JGI IMG/M metagenome (GOLD analysis project Ga0315277, IMG submission 203695) | Sediment microbial communities from Yellowstone Lake, YNP, Wyoming, USA - YL17G05_15 | ecosystem: Environmental > Aquatic > Freshwater > Lake > Sediment | place: USA: Wyoming | collected... | reverse complement strand
TTCGCGAGGAGATCCTGCAATGAAAAATGCCGTCTTGGGTATTCTAGCCGCCGCGATCCTCGCCGGCGGATTCGTCTATTTCTGGAGCCGACGGCAGCCCGCGCCCATTGAGGTTGGCGTCCCTATTTATCCAGGATCTCAAACGGACACCGACAGTTTTGCAGCCCGTCTGTCCCCGCGCGACCGGGCGAGACTGGTAAAGGCAGTGACATACCGCACCGATGATCCTCCAGCCAAGGTGATCAACTTCTACAAAGAGCAGCTCAAGGAAAAGACGGAGGTCCTGCAAACCTCGCGGCACGGGATACCTTCCGCCGTCTTTCGTACGCAGGTTGACGGTAGGCCTAAGATTATTGTGATCACATCCAATGAGGATACCCAAAAAACCGAGATCACCATCAGCACCATAGCCCCACCCAAGTAATAACCACAGAGATCAGGCGTGGCCTTCGGACGCAATTCGAGTTGGACGAGAAGTCTGCAGTTCGCAGTAGTTTACAACCCGACGTGTCACAGCGATTTACTGCGAACCGCGGACTTTTTTTGCGGTTGTGTTTTTTGATATAATTGCGTCGCTCGGGAATATTTTTCTTTTGACTTTTGTGGCTAGATACGAAGCGCCTTCATGAAAGAACTGCCGCTGACGAGTCTTTTCGTGTAAATTCATGGGCAACACAAGAACCGTGATGGAAATACCCTGTGCCGGAATCCCAAACCAGTCGAGCCTGTTCCTGAGTTATCTGGAGCTCTCTCCAAAGGCCCTGTCCTTCTATCAGCACCCTCCCACCTTCAAGGCTCTCGTGGAGCTGGCGCGCACCACGTCGTCAGGCGCCGCCTTTCGCCGAAACGAACTCACTTCGATTCTGAGGCGTCAGAACGATCGTTTCGGGGCCGACGCCGAATGCCGCCGGCACATCAATGTTCTGGAGCAGCCCGATTGCTTCGCCGTTGTGACGGGCCAGCAGGTAGGTCTCTTCAGCGGTCCCCTCTACACGATTTACAAAGCATTCACCGCCATACGAATTGCTGAGGAACTTCGCTCACGAGGCATACGGACAGTTCCTGTCTTCTGGTTGGACACCGACGATCATGACCTCGCCGAAGTGACCCACTGCACTGTGGTCGGGGCTGATTCCCTTCTTCGGGTGATGGATTACCGCCAACTGCTCTTTGGAGATGTGCCGGACTCAACGCAACCCGTTGGCGCGATCGAGTTTCCCCTGACAATCCGGCAAGCTATCGAGGATTACTTTTCCCTGCTCCCGAACACGGAGTGGAAAGATCCGGTGCGTTCCCAACTGGAATCGGCCTATCATCCTGGATCCAGCTTCGCCGATGCTTTTGGCCGGCTATTGGCTCAGCTGTGCGCCGGGCATGGCTTGATCTTGTTCGATCCGCGGGATTCGGAGGCCAAGCGGCTGGCTTCCTCGGTATTTCGCTCGGCACTCGAAAAAGCCGGAGAGATCCATAGCATGCTTTCTGCCCGAAACCGAGAGCTGGCCGCTGCAGAATTCCACTCCCAGGTCAGCATTTTGGAAAACTCGACGCTACTGTTCCTTCACGAACAGGGGGAGCGCAAGGCTCTTGTACGGGAAGGTTCAGATTTCGCCCTGAAAGGCACCGCTCTGCGCTTCAGCCTGAGCCAACTGCTCCAGGTCGCTTCGGATACGCCGGAGCGCTTCAGCCCGAACGTTCTTCTGCGCCCGATCGTTCAGGATTCGTTGTTGCCGACGCTGTGCTATGTCGGGGGTCCCGGAGAGATCGCCTATTTCGCCCAGGCGGAAGCACTTTATCGTCTGTTCAACCGGCAGATGCCTGTTATCTGGCCGAGAGTCGGGCTTACACTGCTGGACGCGGAGGTAGCCGAGGTTATGTCTCGCTACGGTCTGGCCTTGCAGGACTGTTTCCGGGGAAAAGACCACGTCCTGGAAATCATGCTCCAAGCCTCAGGGGACGTGAGTGCAGGCGGCATCCTCACCGGCATGCAGGACGATCTGACAAACGCATTCGATGAGCTTCGCCCTGCAATGGTGGTCGCGGAAGCCTCGCTGGGCCCGGCACTGGACACGGCAAAAAGAAAAATCTTCCATCACCTGGAAGGATTGCGGGGGAAGTTCATACACCATGAGGCACGACAGAACGCCGAGCTGCTTAGGAAGGCGGAATTGTTCGTCAATACCTGCTATCCGAACAAGAACCTGCAGGAACGGGAGCTGGGGATATGCTACTTCCTCTCTCGGCATAGTCCGAGGGTCCTGGACGCCATATACTCCTTCATGAAAATCGACAGCTTCGCACACCGCGTTGCTGTTTTATCTCCGTGAACTCAGTGTCTCTGTGAGGCAGCTATGAAACTCCGTTGGCTCGCTTTCTCCCTTCTGGTCCTAGTTCTTCTCGCACCGACGCATGCTGGAAACCGCAACACCTACCCGCTACCGGAAGAGCGCGGAACAGCCGGAATACTGGGTACGCTGGAAAAGCTGCCGGTTTATGTCCGCGTGCTCCACACCACAGCGCACCCGGACGACGAGAGCGCTGGAACCCTTACCTGGCTGTCCCGGAAAGCCCATGCCCGAACCGCCCTGTTCTCCCTGACTCGCGGCGACGGCGGGCAGAACGTCCTTGGCAACGAGCAGTACGAAGCTCTGGGCCTCGTGCGCACGGGCGAGCTTCTCGAAGCTTCCCGGATTTACGGAGTCGAACTCTATTTTTCGACCGCGTACGAATTCGGATTCTCAAAGACCGCCGAAGAGACGCTTTCCAAATGGGGGCACGAGGCAACCCTGGAAGAGATGGTCCGCTTCATCCGCACCTGGCGGCCGACGATAATAATCTCCAGGTTTCAGGGGAATTCCAGCGACGGTCACGGGCACCATCAGGCAGCAGGGATCATCTCTCGAGAGGCATTTCGTGCCGCCGGAGATCCTCAAAAGTTTCCGGAGCATTTCAAGCTCGGCCTTCGCCCATGGCAGGCCAAGAAACTCTACATCAGCGCCCGCGGGGATGCTGGATCTTCCGCCGGTACGTCGGGCATCGAAAACAGCCGATCGGCGGCGGACCGGACTGTTCGGATACCCGTCGGTGATTACGATCCGGTCCTGGGCCGATCCTATCGGGAGATTGGAACGGAGGGTTACAGCAAGCACAGGTCTCAAGGTAACGGATCCAATTATTCGCTCCCCGGGCGGGCGCACGACTACTATAGGCTCCTGGATTCTACGGTTGGAACCAAGACAAGAGAAGAGGGCTTTTTCGATTCCATAGATACTTCCCTTTTGGCGATCGCCGAACTCGCGGGGGAAGAAAAGGCATCCATCGCCTTCCTCATGGAGGACTTGACTGCAGCCCAGAAGTCCGCCGCAGAAGCTCTGGAGCGCTTCCAGCCCGGCCATCCCGCAGCCAGTGCCGAATCGGCCGTGAAGGGTGCCGCGGCACTCGCCGAATCGATCCGCAAGGTAGAAGCTTCTTCCATATCAGCCGGCGCCAAAAAAATCGTGGAAGACGCTCTCAGGGAGAAGCATGAAGATTTCCAGAATGCAGTGAACGCAACGCTCGGAATTTACCTGGTCGCGCAGGCGCAGGATGTAACCGCCGTGCCCGGGCAGAAGGAGCCGGTTACCGTTTACTTCTACAACCGGGGAACAGAGGAGATTGACCTGAAACGGGTAATGCTTTGGACACCCGAAGGATGGAACTCGTCTCTGCCGGCAGACCTGCCGCTGGGCAAAATCGCCGCCGGGAACAGCGCCGTTTTCAGGTTTTCCGTTGACATTTCTCCCGGAGCAAGAGTCACGGAGCCATTCTGGTATCGCGAGAACAAGGAAGACACTCGCTACAAGACTCGCCCGACCGAAAATGTTTTTGCACCTGTTGGCAAGCCTGAGGTCACGGTGCAGGCAACCTATCGATTTCGCGAAACCGAAATCGCGATCCTGGAGCCGGCGCGAGCGCAGGCGGGGGATTCTCTGCGCGGCTCGGACATCGTCGAACTGCAAATCGTGCCGTCTCTGTCAGTGACTCTGACGCCAGGCTATGGAATTGCCCCACTTTCACCCGGACCGCAGATTCGGCAGTTCCAGGTTTCTGTCTTGAACAACGACAAAGCGGGTGCCAAGGGCACGTTTAAGCTCATCGTACCTTCGGGTTGGCAGGTGGAGCCGGCCGAAGCGCAGCTCGCACAGTCCCGTAAGGGAGAGGCCGCCACGGCCAAGTTCAAAGTCCACATTCCCGCCAATACCAGGGCGGGAACCTATCCCATCGAGGCCGTTGCCCTGGCGGGGGGAAGAGAGTTTCGTCGCGGCTACGAGGTGACTTCCTATCCCGAAAATTGGACGCGGAACCTCTACACGCCCTCTCATTCTGATTTGGAAATCTTCGACGTGAAGATCGCACCAGATCTTACCGCCGGATATGTGATGGGTTCCGGAGATGAGGTTCCCGCTTCGCTTGAGCAGCTGGATGTAAAGGTTCAAATGCTCAGTGGAGCCGATCTCGCCTTCAGCGATCTCAGCCGATTCTCGGCAATCGTGGCCGGCGTACGCGCCTACAACGTGAACGAGGATCTGCGGGCGAACAACCAGCGCCTGCTCCAATATGTTGAGCGGGGCGGGACGCTCATTGTTCAGTATAACCGCCTCCTCGGTCGGGGAGGCGAGGCACCCTTCCCATATGGACCTTATCCCATGAGCAATGCCGACGCGGACAGGATTACTGTGGAGGAGTCGCCTGTCCGGATTTTGGGTCTCAAGAGCCCGATTTTCAACACGCCGAATAAGATCACTGAAGCCGATTTCCAGGGATGGGTGCAGGAACGCGGGACGTACTTCATGCGCAGCTGGGATCCCCGCTACACCGCCCTGCTTTCGGGGAATGACCCTGGCGAAAGTCCCAAGGACGGCGGCATGCTTGTGGCGAGATACGGCAAGGGATACTACATCTACACGGCATTCGCCTGGTTCCGGCAGCTCCCCGCGGGCGTGCCGGGTGCTTTTCGCATTTTTGCCAACATGCTGAGCCTTGGGAAGCGCTGAGGAAATTCAGGATCAAGCAGAGGCGCGCGCTCCTCGAGAAGTGCGAGTTTCTGTTTTTCAAGCCAAAAATGCATTCTGGACACGGATTCTCACAGATGCACACGGATGAAACTAGTTTCTGCTGCCGTGGCCCGATCTGTGTCAATCTGTGCAAATCCGTTTCCAGGTTTAGGGTAACAAGTGACTACTAAGAATGGAAAGCCCGGCCTTCGGCGCGACCTTGGATTAGTGCAGGCCACAGCTCTTGCCATAACTGACATGATCGGGATCGGCCCGTTCATTGCGATCCCCCTTCTCATTGCGACTATGGGAGGCCCTCAGGCCATGTTCGGTTGGATCCTGGGGGCTTTCCTGGCGTTTTTTGATGGTTTGGTCTGGGCAGAATTGGGCGCAGCCATGCCTAAGGCAGGCGGTAGCTACCACTACCTTCGAGAAGCGTTTGGTCCGATGACTGGGGGCCGCTGGTTTTCGTTCCTGATGGTCTGGCAAATCACGTTCTCAGCTCCGCTGTCGGTAGCAAGCGGTAGTATAGGCTTTGCCAACTATTGCCGCTTTCTGATTCCGAGCCTTTCACCGTGGGGCGTGCGGATTCTGGCATTCATGATCCCTCTCCTCCTGGTCGCGGTTCTCTATCGGAGAATTGGAGCGTTGGGGAAACTCTCCGTGATCCTGTTAACAGGGGTGCTGGTTGGGTGCTTTTGGATTGTGATCTCCGGCCTCCCGCATCTGAGCGCAGCGCGTCTTTTCGACTTTCCGCCCGACGCATTCAAACTGAACTGGATTTTCTGGATGGGGTTGGGGCACGCAACCTTGTATGGCTTATATTGCTATTGGGGCTACTACAATGTCTGCTACCTGGGAGAGGAGATTCGGCAGCCCGAGCGGGTTATTCCACGAGCCATTCTAATTTCGATCGCCGCCGTTGGTATCCTGTACGTTCTCATGACCGCTTCGATCCTGAGCGTGATACCGTGGCGCCAGGTGCGCGAAAGCTCATTCATAGTGTCCACCTACATCCAAGAGCTGCAGGGAACAACCGCCGCGAATCTGATGACTCTCCTGACGCTCTGGATCGCCTTCTCCTCGGTCTTTTCTCTGCTGCTTGGATACTCTCGAATTCCTTATGCCGCAGCCGCGGACGGTAATTTCTTCCGAGTTTTTGCCCGATTGCATCCGCGCGGGAACTTCCCGCACATATCTCTTGTAACCCTGGGGATCATCGCTTCGATCTTCAGCCTGTGGAAGTTGCCCGACGTGATCGGCAGTCTGGTGGCTACACGCGTGTTGATTCAGTACTTGCCTCAAACGATAGGCTTCTTCGTATTGCGCTTCCGTGCCCCCAATATGGCACGCCCGTTTCGCATGTGGTTTTATCCGTTACCAGGCCTTGTCTCGATCCTTGGCTGGATTTACGTTCTGGCAACCTCGGCCAGAAGGGCTCTCCTCTTTGCTCTTACAGTATTCTTGCTCGGATCTTTGGCGTTTTTTGTACGGGCCAAACTCCGAGGCGAATGGCCATTCATTCCGTCCTTAAAAACCAGGGATGGCGAAAGCTCACCTGAAGTCTGAGTTGTTTATCTACCATTGCTGAGCGACAGGCGCCGCAAGATGCAATCTACGCATCGCATATTGCGTCAAGTCGAACGATACCGTGGGTGAAGGTATCAATGTGCACGAGCGAGTGAATAGTATTTAACAATGAGGGACCATGCTTCAGAGCAGCGCGTGCCTCACTGGAAGCGCAAGCCTCGCTGTGTGATTAAATCCATTGCGACAATCACCGGGACCCACTATCCTCAAGGCTCATTGGATGACATGATCTCCTCGATAGTTCTGCTGGGATATGCAGCTTTGCTTCTTGTTGTGGGCACCATTGTCTCTCGCCGCATCCAGGCGTCGAGCGACTTTTACGTTGCAGGCCGGGATCTCGGCGCGGGTTTGGTCTTTTCCACCCTCCTGGCCGCAAACATCGGCGCGGGCTCCACCGTAGGGGCCACGGGCCTCGGCTATCGTGATGGGCTCTCCGCATGGTGGTGGGTCGGATCTGCAGGCATCGGTTCAGCAATACTGGCATGGTCTGTCGGCCCGAGAATCTGGCGTGTGGCGCGCGAGCACAACCTGTATACGGTCGGCGATTACCTCGAACTTCGTTTCAGCCGAAGCGTCCGGATCCTGGCGGCTCTGTTGCTCTGGCTCGGCTCGCTTTCCATCCTTGCCGGACAGTTCATTGCCGTGGCATTGATCCTCAACGTGACTCTAGGATTCAGCAAGCCGATTGGCTGCCTGATCGCGGCGGTTGTCACGACCACCTACTTCAGCAGCGGAGGACTCCACTCATCTGCACGGGTTAATGTGCTGCAGCTGGCTGTGAAACTATCCGGCTTCGCTCTCGCCTCCGCGTATCTCTGGTATGCAGGCAGGGGAAGGGATTGGATACAGGTCGCAAGCGTGGGCTCGGAGAGCGGCTCTACCGCCTATCTCAACCTCTTCGGCATCGGAATCCCGTCAGTGCTGCGATACATTTCGATTCTCGCGCCTTCTTTTGTCGTTTCACCCGGCATCCTTCAAAAGGTGTTCGGGGCACGCGACGAAAGAGCGGTCCGCTTTGGCATCGGCCTGAATGCAGTCGGTCTTTTCACATTCGCCATTGTCCCGGCTTTGATGGGAGCCATCGCCCGCGGCAAGTTCCCACTGCTTGGAAACAGCGAACTCGCCCTTCCGCTGCTGCTGATGAAATCCCTGCCGCTCTGGCTGGGTGGATTGCTGCTCGGGGCGATTTTTTCTGCTGAACTCAGCGCGGCGGATGCAGGGCTCTTCATGCTGACTACTTCCCTCAGCAGAGACCTATACCAGGCCTATCTCCGCCCGCAGGCTGATGACCGGCAGTTAATGCGCGTTACGCGCGGCACGGCTGTGGCATGCGGGGTCACGGGCGCACTGATCGGAACACTCCTCCCGACGGTCATTTCGGCTCTGACCATTTTCTATACTTTGCTGACGGCCGCACTGCTTCTCCCGCTGGTGGCGGGGCTTTACTCTAAGCGCGTGTCCGGGCGTGCGGCGTTGGCGACTATGATCGTCTCAGTTGCAGTCACTTTTGCGAACGAGATTGCGACCCATGGACGCGGCTTGTGGAGTATTCCCTCCTCGATTCTAGGCATGGCGGCAAGCGCTCTGGTAATGCTGCTCGTGACCGCACTGGAATCATCATCGCAGAACACTTTGTGAATCTTTGAGAGCGGAGGTAGTTTCGTGGCAGAGATACAGGAACTTCTGGAACCCATACGGACACTGCACGAACGTATTCGCGCTGCTGTCGTTGACGGCTGTGAGAAAGCCTCCCTCGATGAAATGTCCAGCGTTGCAGAGGAGGAAGTCGGCGACACGATCTACGCCATCGACCGTGTCAGCGAGGAACTGCTCGTCGAATTCTTCGAGCGCGAAGTCGCCTCACGAACCCCGCTGATTCTCATCGCCGAGGGATTGCCGGGCGGAAAAGTTATCCTGCCCTCGGACACTCCAGAATCCCATTGCGTCTGGCGCGTTATTATGGACCCGATTGACGGAACCCGCGGCCTCATGTACCAGAAGCGGAGCGCGTGGATCCTGACCGGAGTGGCACCCAACTGCGGCCCGGCAACAGGGCTTCAACACATCGAACTTGCGGTTCAAACGGAGATCCCGCTGCTGAAGCAGCATCTCTCGGATTCTCTCTGGGCCATGCGGGGCCGCGGGGGATATGGCGAGAGATTCAATCGCCTCACGGGCGAGCACAGGCCCTTGTGCCTGAAACCCTCGGAAGCACGAACGATCCGCCACGGATTCGCAATGCTGGCACGCTTCTTTCCCGGAGCGCGCGAAGAATTGGCGGCAATTGACGAAGAAATCGTGCATGGGGCGCTGGGCCCCGTGCAGCCCGGCAAAGCTCACTGCTTCGAAGACCAGTACATTTCAACGGGAGGCCAGCTCTACGAGCTCATGGCCGGCCACGATCGTTTTGTGGCGGACCTGCGTCCGCTGCTGGAGAAGATGCTCGCGGGGCGGGGCCTGGCCCGCGGCCTGTGCTGCCATCCTTACGATCTCTCTACGGAGCTTATCGCAAGGGAGGTGGGTGTCATCGTCACAGACCCGCGGGGCCTGCCACTGGAGGTTCCCCTCACAGTAGAGACCGATGTCGCCTGGGTCGGGTATGCCAACGTGGACATTCGCGCCGAGATCGAACCTTTGCTCCAGGCAGCGCTGCGCAGGCGGGGACTGCTGTAAAAGGAACCGAATAATGAATACCGTGGTGGTTATTTCATTCGTCATTCGTCATTTTTCGCCATTAACAAGGTTGGGCCTGCGCTTTTTCAGGGGAGTTGTTCCTGCAGCGATGCCGCGCAACTGATGATGAAATTGCGGATTGCGGATTGCGGATTGCAGATTGAAAAACGAAAATGTTGTCGTGACAATCCGCAATCCGCAATCGCCAATCCGCAGTTTCACGGGAGACACGGAGAGCACAAAGATCCTTAGAACTCCAGCAGCACCTTGATGGCTTTGTCGGCCTTCTGGTAAACCAAGTCGAAGGCTTCGTTCGCGCGTGTGGGTGGAAACCGGTGAGTGATGAGAATCTGCGCCGCGTCGCGCCGCCTTTTCAGGATTGAAAGCGCACGATCTACAGTCTTATTCTGCCGCCGGATATTGACCACGGTAATCTCGCGCCGACGCATGAGGTGCGCATCGTAAGTCACGCGGTCCGTCCCTTCAGGGATGCCGATAAGCGTCAAGGTTCCCCCCGGCTTGAGCATAGCCGCGGCATCGTCGATGGACTCCTGCGCTCCTGCGCACTCGAAGGCGACATCGACTCCGCCTTGTGAGGCATCCAAGACGGCTCCTGCCGCACCCTGCGCCGAGGGAGAAAAAGAATGTGTAGCTCCCAGCTCTTCCGCGGCACGGCGCCGCGCCTCAACCGGTTCCGAGACGAAGATCCGCGAAGGCACAGCATCGGAAAGGCCTAACAGCACGGACAGGCCGATGGGACCTGCTCCCACGATCGCCGCACTGCAGCCCTTTTCAACATGGGATCGCGCCACGGCGTAAATCCCAATGCTGAGCGGCTCCAGCAAAACAGCTTCGTCCAAAGCCATCCAACCGGGTAGCGGCACAACGCACTCGGGCGGCATGGAGATTTCTTCGCACATGCAGCCGGGTAGCTCGAGCGGATTGCCCAGAAACCTCAGCTTTCGGCAGGTGTTTTCGCGCCCCGATCGGCACTGGTCACACTGATGGCAGGAAACTGCCGGCTCGACGTAGATCGGAGTCCCCGCGGGAATGTCCCCGACTCTCTCGCCCAGTTCACCGCTTCCCTCGTGGCCGAGGATAAATGGCTCGGTCACAATCTGGTCGCCGATCCTGCCCGCCGAGTAATAGTGGAGGTCCGATCCGCAGATCCCGACGTACCGCATGCGCACGCGCACCCAGCCCGGTGGGACTTCCGCCGGCTGGGTTTCCCGAAACTGAAAGGACTTTGGCCCGGACAGGTATAGCGCTCGCATGTTTTCCTCGTATCAGATTGGTTAGAGTGGCAGCCCGAGATCTGCCTGTTGCTCACTCCGACTTCTGCCCATAGTAGGCACCCGGTCCGTGCTTGCGCAAAAAGTGCTTGTCGTGCAACGCCTGCGAGATGGGTGGTGCGGCATCGTTCAGCATCGCCGTGTAATAAGCGATGCGTGCGATCTCTTCCAAAAGCACGGCCATCTGGGCTGCTGCTGAAACTGAGGGCCCCCAGCAGAACGGGCCGTGTCCGCTAACCAAAACCGCAGGTATGGCAACCGGATCAAGATTAGCGAAGCGACGGACGATCACACAACCCGTGTTCAGCTCGTAGTCGGTCTCAATCTCGGCGCGCTTCATGGGCTCTGTCACCGGTACGTTGCCGTGAATATAGTCTGCGTGGGTTGTACCGTAACAGGGGATTTCCTTCCCTGCCTGCGCCCAGGCAGTCGCATAGCGCGAATGGGTGTGGGCAATCCCACCCACATTCGGGAATGACCGGTAAAGCACCAGGTGCGTCGCGAGATCCGACGACGGGCTGAGCGCCCCTTCAATAACGTTTCCCTCGAAGTCGGTAATCACCATGTCACTGGCCCGGAGCAAATCGTAACGAACTCCGCTTGGCTTGATAACCACCAGGCCTTCTTCACGTGCAATGCCGCTCGCATTGCCGAAGGTTCCAATCACAAGCCCCTGGCGCACCAGCTCAAGGTTTGCCTCGAACACCTGTTCCTTCAACGATTCCAACATCAGCTTTTCCCCGATGGGACATCCTCTTCGCCGCGCTCATCCGATTGCCGCTGCACTGTTGCTGCGCCTGGGCGCTGCGATCTTTCTCAGCGCCGGCAAAATATCCCCGATTGCCGCAGCTTCGGAGCGCGGATTTCCGAAGCCGAAGTAAAGCTTTCGATAAAGCGGGAAGAGTTGTTCGTAGACTTCAGCCTCCCGCCCTTCAGGTTGAACAATTCGATACTTCGGACAAAGAGCCTCCTGCGCCTCTTCAATCGATTTGAACGCGCCCGCGGCCAGAAAAGCGAAGATGGCTGAGCCCAGGCTGGTAACTTCCGACACGGGAACAAGCACCGGCTTATTCAGAACATTTGCGTAAACTTGGTTCAGCACCTCGTTCTTTTGCGGAATTCCTCCACCGTTGATCACACGCCGGATGGAGACGCCGTGCTCGGCCATACGCTCGAGGATCACGCGCGTGTGGAAAGCCGTGCCTTCGATAGCGGCAAACAGCTCGTCTTGCGCTCCATGAGTCAGATTCCACCCCAATGTGACTCCGCCTAACTCGGGATTAACCAACACGGTTCTGTCACCATTGTCCCATGTCAAGCGCAGCAACCCGGTCTGGCCGGCACGATATTGCTTCAGTTCTTTGGAGAGTTCGGCCACGCTGATGCCGGCGCGCCGGGCGACGGCATCAAAGATGTCTCCCGTGGCAGAGAGCCCGGCTTCGACGCCAAAGTACTCGGGATGAATTGAGCCGTGAACGACACCACACACCCCGGGGATGAGATCGACCTTTCTGGCGATCGCCATGATGCAGGTAGATGTGCCCACCACATTGACCACGTCGCCTTCACGCACACCTGCGCCGATGGCATCCCAGTGAGCATCAAAGGCTCCCACGGGAATGGGTATTCCTGCCTTGAGCCCGAGTTTCTCCGCCCAGGTCGGGACCAGATGGCCGGCAAGTTTGTCGGACTTGGCATACCGGCCAACCAGCTTCTCGCGAACTCCATGCAAGAGCGGATCTACCTTGATCAGAAAGTCCTCCGGCGGCAGGCCGCCCAGCGACTCGTTCCACATCCATTTGTGGCCCATCGCACAGATACTGCGGGGGACCTGCGAGATATCGCTGATACCGCAAAGCACCGCCGCCACCATGTCACAGTGCTCGAGCGCCGAGATCATCCGGCTCCGTTTCTCCGGATTGTGCCGCAGCCAGTGGAGGAGCTTGGCGAAGCCCCATTCCGAAGAATAGATCCCGCCATACCAGTCAATGGCCGCCAGTTTCTCGCGGTGAGCCACGTCGGTGATGAGAGCTGCCTCGGCTTTGGCGCGATGGTCGCACCAGAGGTAGTAATCATCCAACGGAACGAGACCTTCGCTCACCGGAATCACGCTTGATCCCGTCGTATCGAGGGCAACGGCCTCAACCCGGCTGCCCCCCACACCGGCGTTTTTGAGAGCCTGCCGTGTGGCGGAGACCAGCGCCTGCATGTGATCGTCATGGCGCTGAGTTGCATGGTCGGGATCCTCTTTTTTGCGAAAAAGCGGATATTCGGCAGTCGCTGAACCCAGTCTTCCCTTCTGACTATCCACAATCGAAACGCGGACAGTGAGCGTTCCGAAATCGACACCCGCAACAATTCCCATAGATAACTCTCCGAGCCGGCTTTGTGCTCTTCTGTGTTTTGGTATTAAGTCCCTAAAAACAACATCACCAAGATCACAAAGGCCAATGAACGACCCTCACCTGGAAGGCGAGGGATTCGTGCTGTGTCGGCTGAAGCCGACTGAAAGCTGCTGGTACTCCCTGCTTTTCTCAATAAATAATCGGACACGGATCCACACAGATTCACACCGATTGGCACCCGCGTTCATCCGTGCAAATCCGTGTCCCGTTTTTTCTTCGGGCTACCTGCTGTGGCCATACCGCCACGCCGAATTCCAGGCGTTTGAAGTAGCTATGTGCGAACAACCCTGGCTCGTCAACTGCGTCGACTTCGCTACCTTCTTCACCTCAAGGCGAGGGGTTTCAACCGTCCCCAATGTGGACACTAAGAATTCTGAGTTTTTATTCGTCATGCCCACCTGTGCCAGCAGACCTCCCAGCCGGTTTGTGCCCCAAACAACTGTGAATCATAGGCGAGATTTAGATTTGTTGGGAAAGGATTTTTTCACCGCAGAGGTACAGAGAACGATTGACGAAGGCCAAAGGGGAGCGAATCACAGCACGTGGACGGCAACCCGGGCTGCGGCCCGGGTTGCCGTCTTGCTTTGCAGAATGCTCCCGCATGAGTATCCATTGCTCGATCCTTGCCCCTCCGCCAATCCGGTTCAATCGCTTACTGAGCAGCGATGTAGACCAGCTCAGGCTTCAGCTCGTTCTCGGCCACAGAGTTCGATTTGCCGTTGCGAACTTCCTGTTCAGCTGGGGACATCGGCAACAGGTACCCACCCTTTTCTCCATACGATATTTGGACAAGGAAATAGCGATCCCCATATCGATGGAAAATGAGCTGCACCTTGGCCGGCTCTTCGACGTCCGCCGCACATTGGGTGGAAATGAAACGCGTCGAGCCCCGTGCATTCCGAAGCTGCAGGACTCCCGATATCATGGTTTCCGCGAGAGTGTAGGTGCCGGCAGGAGCTGTAAGCCTCCCGGCGGTGAAAGCAAATGGAATCGTGGCCACGGCTTTTGCAGATGCCCCTGCGTAAGCGGTAATGACCACGAGCGTGACCAACAGGCTTGCCATTACGGCAGTTGTGAGAACTTGCTTTTTCATATGACCTCCCTATGGTTTGGATGGAGTAACCGTCGAAACAACACTTGGCGTTCACCCCATCGATAATGTTGCCGAGACCGTTTACTTCGCCGGCCCCTCGGCCGGCGCCTTTTCGTCTTCACCTAATAAGGCGAGAAACGGGATGAAAAACTTGCAGCCTTTCGAAGATTTTCTTTCCCGCCTTCACAAAAAGCAGGTCCCAACATGTGCTACAGCGAACCTAGCGTCATGACCGGCCGAGCGTTTTTCCACTACCAGTTCGGCGAGAGGCTCGGGGCAAGCGGCAGGGGCGAGGCGTATGAGGCGCGCGATGCGAAGCTCCGATACGGAAATGCCATTCCCTCAATCGCCAGCCGAATTGACACTGAGGATCTGACATGACCCATTGCCCGAAGCTCTCCTTAGGGCTCGCGCAAGAATTACTTGGCATTTTGCTGCTGGCCCCCAGGCCCGCTGGCGAGACGCGAGCGACGAGCTATACCCGAGGTGGTATGTGAGGAGCGAGCAACAAAGCCAG
>Ga0315277_10007038_pt1 | contig 14601 bp, 13 predicted proteins | sample YL17G05_15_MG_FD_203695 | JGI IMG/M metagenome (GOLD analysis project Ga0315277, IMG submission 203695) | Sediment microbial communities from Yellowstone Lake, YNP, Wyoming, USA - YL17G05_15 | ecosystem: Environmental > Aquatic > Freshwater > Lake > Sediment | place: USA: Wyoming | collected... | reverse complement strand
CCATATGATTGTCAACAAAAAAATGCTGTCATTGCGAAAAAATAGTTTGGGTTTGTCTGGACAAATAGAAAAAAGGCAGGTCTGAAGCGGATTAGAAACGCGAAAAAAAGTCACTCTTCATTGCTGTTTCAACAACGTTCCCCCAGAAAGTGATCGAATTCATCAACGTCCCCTCCATCCCTTTCTTGTCTATAGGTGATTCACGTGTCACGTCCACTTTGATCCAGTTTCTTCCCAGCACGGCATCATACTGAATCTTGAGCTGGAGATAATCCGGGTTCGAGTAGTGCGACTTCAGGGCCAACTTAATCCCGCTGAGTTCCTCTATCCTGCCGAATATTTCAGGAAGGGTTTTGAGTACATTCCCGAAATCTTTCAAATAGACAAAATCAAGGTCCTCGGAAAGCCGCCAGATCCGGGGGAAATATATCTTTGAGAGAGCGGTACCACCTTTGAATGTCAAATCATTAATTTCTGAGATGCCAAACAGGAGCCACCCGAGCGCGTAATCCTTCTCTATCATGCCCAGGGTAAGGTTCCTTTCTCTGGCCTTCTCCAATAGCTCTCTTCTGTCTATCAATACATCCACCTTTGAGGGTCGAGTTCAAAATTCACCAGGAGGCCCCATCTGGAATTGTGTCTTCCCTTCCTGGGAGAGATTGGATCAAGCGCAGGGTAGCCTTTTGAGGGCGTGAACTGCTTGAAAACGTTTTTGTAAGCGTCAAGGAGATTGGCAATCTCAAGGATGTAGCCCAACCTTTTTAGGATGGTTAAGTTTCCCATCCTTTTAGCAAACTCATACACCTTTCCAATATCTAGTTCTTTGTGATTGAAGTATATGGCTTTTGAAATTTCATCTATTCCTCCGGAATGCTCCGGATGATCCAAACAGTCGGCTATGGTTTTCTCAGGAGTTGAAATGTTTATTTTCCAGTCCTCAATCTCAATTTCCTGGGAGCCAAAGAACTTTCTTTTCTCTATCGTCACGAAGTAATAATCAGAATCCAGGATATTAAGGGGCATCTTCGGTTTTGTGGTTGCGATAAAGGTGGTCCTGGGTATCTGCTCCGAAAGGCCATGGTGGTTGAGCGCGGACCAGTAACCTATGTAGTAAGGCTCCACCAGGTGTGAGGCTATGACAAAATTGTGGAGAATAAAGCTGTCCGCTCCTTTCACACCGACATCCAAGGGGACTATAGCGTAGAGTCCTCTCCTTAGAGGCAAAACCCATTTCTTCTTGATAAGGGAAGACATTATCTTTTTCGCATCCCCCTCTATCACAGCCCTTGCATCCTCTATGCTGAATATCTTCCTGTCCTGCCTTGCAAGGGCCGAAATAAGGAGGGATTCCCTTTGGGTAAGGCCTTTCTTGTATTCCTCTTCGAATTTCTTATATTTTTTCATAGTAAGTGCCCATTTCAGGTACTAATTATAAATATATATAAGTTATAGTCAAGAGGCCTTAAGTAAGTTCCGAACAACAGTGGTAAAAAGTCCGGGAATTTTGAAGATGAAGAAAGGGAAAATTCATCGGAGCCAGGCATTCAGAATAAGTTTGGGTCCGGTCAAACAAAACCATATTTAAAGGCGAGTTCGGCACAATGTATTGACGAACATCTGAAGATGGAAAGGGATATCCTATGTTGACAATCCCATAAGCAATCACCCTCACCCCGACCCTCTCCCGTCGAGGGAAAGGGTTGAGGTGTTTTTATGCAATAAGATTTCGATCCAGGCTGCGGTATTGGATGGCTTCGGAGAGATGGGCAGGTTGGATATTCTCTTGGCCCTCGAGGTCGGCAATGGTTCGGGCCACCTTTAATATACGCGTATATGCCCTGGCACTGAGACCGAACTTGTCGATGGCCAATTCCAATAACTTCTGACTGGCCTCATCAATCGGACAGAACTTCTTGATAAAAATGTGGGGCTTGCTATATTGCAAATTGGGAAACTACTTTCATTAGGCAATTCATTAGGGTCATATATCAGAGAGTCAGGTCTTGCCAGGCTGTTGAAAAAGGTTCGGAATTGGTCATTCTGAGGAGCCCCAGGCGACGAAGAATCTAATAACTTTTTGAATGTCTTAAAACTGAGATTCTTCGCTGCGCTCAGAATGACAATAAAAAAGAGTTTTTCAACACCCTGTTGCATTTTGACATTGTGTGAGATTTATTAGACTGGTATTAGATATTTCTTATTTCATGGAGATGCCCTTTCTGATAGAAAGGATCTCCTTTTTTGCCTTATCCATCATCCTTTTGTAAACCTGGTCAGAAATCCCGAACACCCCTTTTATTGAATCCTTGCTCTCCGGTTTTTCAAGCGTTGTAACAAGAATATCAATATGATTTAGAATCTTTTCCTTATCCACTCTTTTCAGGTGGTTCAATACCTTTGTCACATCGATGCTTCCGTTGCATAGGGATATAATATCCCTCTGGTCGGCTATCCTCATAGAATTGATTTTCAAGGCGATGAGCATTTCCCGGTTGGCAACCCTCGCCTCAACATCATCTTTTACCCCTATACCCACGGCTTTCCTAATTTCGGAATTTTTCCAGAGATATTCAAAGGAATAGGCGGCGTCTGTCTGCCTTGCCTGGATCATATCCATGAACAAGTCTGCACTTACAAGGAGGACATCCACTTTTTTCTCGAATTTCATTATCCTTCCTTTATAAAATTTTGAAAAATCCCCTAAATCTTTGACAAGCCTGAATTCCTCTCCCTTTAGAATTCCCGAAAACAGCTCAACATCCTTTCCTCTAATGACCAGATCCAGATCCACAGAAAACCTGGGGAAATCAAATGAACTGGCTGCATACCCTCCGATGAGTACAAATTTCTGCGGAAGTTTTTTCAGCAATTCCAGGCACACTCTTTCTCTCTCTTGGATCTTCACGCTCTCATCTGCTCCCGTGATCGGTATCCGATTCTGTATTTCTTCTCCAGGTATCCTAATGCTGGTTCATAAGCCAACGTATGCTTCAAGCAGAAGCTCACAACCTCATCCAGAGACACAACCTTCAATCCTTCTTTTTCGGTGTAGTTCAAATTTTCCCTCGGATGCAACACATATACCTGGCCGTACAAAGTTCTGCTTTCACCCGACAAAGCGTATTTTATTCCGGCCCTTTTGAAGAAGTTCTTCCAGAAGTCCAAATCCTTCTTTCTGACCGCCACGTTCACCGGTTTGAACCCTTTTGTGAATCCTGTCCAGTAATATCCATCTGTCCATAACGAGACGGCAGTGTTATCGCAGAATGCGTAATCTTTCTCTGTACTTTTCAATAAACCATAGTCTGCCTCGCCCTCAGAAATTTTCTCCACAAATTCATTAGGCTCTATGGCTTGGTAAATACCACGGCTCATTCTCCTCAAATAGCTCTTCTTCACCAAGTCATGGATCACTTTCGGTCCCTGGGATGTAGGAAAGGTAGACCTGAACTGGTCTATGGAGAAACTCTCCCTCCCGAAGGCCTTCCAGATCCAGGCATACAATTCTGTGTACTTATCCATAATTACCCCTACGGTAATTATTATATTGACTTTTCATTGTACTGTCAAGGGGGTTAGTCTTCTGAATTTTAGGCAATAAGATTTCGATCCAGGCTGCGGTATTGGATGGCTTCGGAGAGGTGGGCAGGTTGGATATTCTCCAGGCCCTCGAGGTCGGCAATGGTTCGGGCCACCTTTAATATACGTGTATATGCCCTGGCACTTAACCCAAACTTATCGATGGCCAATTCCAATAACTTCTGACTGGCCTCATCAATCGGACAGAACTTCTTGATATGTCGGTTGGTCATCTGGGCATTGCAGTAAATCTTCAGCCCTTTGAACCGATTGAGCTGAATACTTCGGGCATTATCAACCCTTCTCTTAATCTCGCGCGAAGACTCTCCTGCCTCACGGCTCGCAAGATCCCGATACTTCACTGCAGGGACTTCAATGTGAATATCGATTCGGTCCATCAAGGGACCGGAGATCTTCGATCGATAGCGTTGAATCTGGGGTATCGTGCAGGTGCATTCGTTATTGGGGTCGCTGTAATAGCCGCATGGGCAGGGGTTCATCGCAGAGACCAGCATAAAGCGGGCAGGGTAGGTAAGGGAGGTGGCAGCCCGAGAGATAGTCACCTTCTCTTCTTCTAAAGGCTGGCGCAACACCTCCAAGACATTCTTTTTAAATTCGGGCAATTCATCTAAGAAAAGGACTCCATTATGGGAAAGGCTAACCTCTCCTGGCTTCGGGATCTGTCCACCTCCGATCAAACCTGCATCGGAGATGGTGTGATGAGGATTGCGAAAGGGTCGGGTGACGACAAGGGAACTACCCGTTGGAATCAGTCCCATGACGCTGTGGATTTTTGTGGTCTCAAGGCTCTCCTCAAAGTTCATGTCGGGCAGGATCGTAGGGAGCCGCTTCGCAAGCATCGTCTTTCCAGAGCCAGGGGGGCCGATCATAATGACGTTATGGCCACCCGCTGCAGCCACCTCCAAACAGCGCTTCACATGCTCCTGTCCCTTCACGTCGTTGAAATCGACTGGATAATTTAAATCTGTTTTAAAGATTTTGTCGAGATCGACTTCGACTGGATCGATATGGAGATTTCCATTTAAAAATTCAACGCAGTCAGAGAGAGTATCCACGGGCAAGACTTCAATTCCCTTGACGACCGCTGCTTCCTTTGAGTTTCCCCGGGGAAGTAGAATTCCCCGAAAACCCACATCTCTCGCAGCAACGGCGATGGGGAGAGTCCCCTTGATAGGTTTCACCTGTCCATCGAGGGAGAGTTCGCCCAAGATAAAATAGTGGCCCAATCTTCCCTTCTGAACCACCTCTGTAGCGGCCAAGATGCCAATGGCCATGGGAAGATCGAAGGCTGCCCCTTCCTTCTTGACATCGGCAGGAGCAAGATTGACGGTGATTCGTCGGGAGGGAAAGTCATAGCCACAATTCTTGACGGCGGCCTTGACCCTGTCCTTGGACTCCTTGACCGCACCTTCAGGTAGCCCAACGGTTGCAAAGGTAGGAAGGCCCTGAGCGATGTCTACCTCCACTTCGACAACATAGGCATCGATTCCAAAAACCGCGCTGCTCAAAACACGTGCCAACATAATTGATCCTACTTATATCAGAATGCAAAGAGTCAGACAAGCTAAAATTTAAACCACCCCCACCCGGTTCCTCCCCCGTCTGAGGGGGAGGAGAAAAAAGTTTTAAAGCTTGACAAGATAGGAAGTCATCGTCATACTGGCCTCAGAAAGACGATGAACGATGGACGGAGAACGATGGACAATGGATAAGAGACCATGGACATCGAACGGGGGATGATGGATGAGCCACTGAGAAAAAGGAGGGAGATATGAATGTTTTATGGATCGTCAATACCAACACGTTTTTATTGGTGATTCTGATCATCATGGTTTCCTATCTCACAACGCAGATCAATGCATTGATCCGTTATTTAAGAAGGGAATAATCAGTATTGCAAATTGCGGAATTCGGATTGAAGAATCTGAAATCTAATGGGTTGCTGAAAAAGCTCCTTTTTTATCACCCTGAACTTGGTTCAGGGTCTCACAAGTGCCCGATTATACAAGATGCTGAAACAAGTTCAGCATGACAGTTTTCGAAATTCAACGAGTTTTTCAACAGGCTGCTAAAACTATTTTATTTTCCAGAGGGTGCCCGAAGGGGTATCCTCCAAAACGATTCCCTTGGAAAGAAGGTCATTTCGAATCTCGTCTGCCTTTTTCCAATTCTTCTCCTTCCTCGCCGCATTCCTCTCCTCAATAAATTTGAGAATTTCTTCCTCTGAGAGTTTCAGCCTATGAAGTCCTTCCTTTTTCTGCTGATCGAGATATTTCGGTGGATCGTCCCGAAACAGGCCGAATACCCATCCCATGTTGGAGAAGGATTTAAGACCCTTTCTCAACAGGGGTGTGATCTCTTCGGTTGGATGGCCTTTTGAGATGTCCAAGAGGCTATTTAGATGTCTTTGAAGGTCGTAGAAATATCCCAAGGCCTGAGCTGTGTTGAAGTCATCATCCATGGCCTCTTCAAATCGGGACTGGAATGATTCAATGGCTAGACGGACCTCGGTTATAGACACACCCCCACCTTCACCCTGTGGAGTAGGTTTCATTACTCCACGGGGCAAGCCCTCCCCCGTCAAGGGGGAGGGGAGTTTTGGGGTATCCCCCGTCAAGGGGATGGGGACTCTTGCGAGTTCGTCTTTAATCGATTTTAGAGTCGTGTAAAACCGATCCAGTCCTGATTTAGCCTCAATAAAGCTATCATCTGAATAATCCACTGGGCTACGGTAATGGTGGGAAAGGAAGAAGAGCCGAAGGATCTCCGGATGCCAATCTTTCAGGATCTCTTTGATGGTTAAAATGTTCCCCAGCGATTTCGACATCTTCTCTTTGTTGATGTTGACAAACCCGTTGTGGATCCAGTACCGGACAAAAGGTTTTCCAGTGGCAGCCTCGGATTGGGCAATCTCATTTTCGTGATGAGGAAAAATGAGATCTTTTCCACCTCCATGGATATCGAATGTCTCACCCAAATATTTTTGGCTCATGACAGAACACTCAATATGCCAACCTGGCCTCCCTTTTCCCCAGGGGCTTTCCCAGGAGGGTTCCCCGGGTTTGCTCGCTTTCCAGAGAGCAAAGTCGAGAGGATTTTCTTTCTTTTCGTCGATCTCAACGCGAGCTCCTGCCTGCATCTCCTCTAAGTTTCTCTTGGATAATTTTCCGTAATCTTTAAATCTCTCGACGGAGAAGAAGACGTCGCCCCCACTCTGATAGGCAAATCCTTTCTCAACGAGGGTTGAAATGAGTCGAATCATTTCAGGAATCTGGTCAGTCGCTTTGGGCTCAACGGTGGGCCTTTCCAAAACGAGCCCTCCCATGTCGATGTTAAATTCATTAATGTATTTTTCAGCAATGGTTTTACAATCCACCCCTTCCTCATTGGCCCTCCGGATGATCTTGTCGTCGATGTCTGTAAAGTTCCGAACGTAGGTGACATCGTATCCGCGATATCGTAAATAGCGGTGGATTGTGTCAAAGACGATCGCCGACCGGGCATGGCCAATGTGGCAGAGGTCATAGACGGTGACCCCACAGACATACATCCCCACCCTTTTTTCTTGGAGAGGAATGAAATCTTCTTTTTTACCAGTCAAGGTGTTGTAAATGCGAAGTGTCATGGGTCCGCCCTTCAGTTGATAGGTTTAGGTTAAGGCTAAGGTTCAGAACTTATTCTTTCAAATCTCGACCTTGACCTCAACCTTAACCTTGATCTCAGCATTGAGCTTTGAGCTTTGAAATTCAAGTTATTTCCAACGCCATTTTCAAACGCTTGATTATCCTCTCCTTCCCAAGGAGAGGAAGGGTTCTTGCCAATTCAGGTCCCTTCGTCTTTCCAGTGATTGCGGCTCGGAGGGGGGCATAAAGATCTTTACCTCTCTGCCCCGTCTTTTCTTCCAATTGAGATAGCAGAGAGGACACCGTATCGGGTGTGATTTCAGGGGAGACCTCCAACACGTTGAGGATGATATGGAGGGTTTGGCGATTTTTTGGATCCAGTAAGATCGTTTTCGCTTCATCTTCAAAGAAGAATTTTTCATCGAAGAAGATACCGAGATACTCCTCAATCTGGGAAAGGACCACGAGATTTTCTTTCAGAAGCCCGGAGGCTTGGATGAGGTAGTTGTGATCGACTTGGTTGATGTTGAGGCCCGCCTTTTTAAGGTAAGGAAGGAGCAATTCGAAAAGCCGGTCCTCCTCCTTCTTTCGGATGTAGAGGCTGTTCAGCCACTCCAATTTCTTACGATTGAAAATGGGAGCGCTTTTTGAAATGGCAGTTAGGGAAAATTGCTCCACGATCCTTTCCAAGGGGAGGAGCTCCTCTCCGGAAGGAGAAGTCCAGCCTAAAAGGACGAGGTAGTTCAGAAGTGCTTCCGGCAGAAAACCTTCTTCTCGGTATTGGGAGACAGCTGTATCACCGTGGCGTTTGCTTAATGGAGATCGATCTGGGCCGAGAATGAGAGGATGGTGAGCGAAAGCAGGGGGTTGCCATCCCAAGGCCTGATAGATCATGATTTGCCGGGGTGTATTGGAGAGATGGTCCTCTCCTCGGATCACGTGGGTGACATCCATCAAATGGTCGTCGATGACGCAGGCAAAGTTGTAGGCCGCCATCCCGTCCGAACGGATGATAATAAAATCTCCTATTCCTTCCGCGTCGAAGGTCATCCTTCCATGGATGATATCTTCAAAGACGATCGATCCCTTTCCTACGTGAAACCGAAGGACCGACCGGTGCCCTGCAGATTCCATCTTTAAAATCTCCTCTTCGGAAAGAGAGCGGCATCGTCCATCATATCGCGGCATCTTCCCTTTTGAGAGTTGTTCTTTCCGTAGGGCCTCCAGCCTTTCATTTGTACAGAAACATTTATAGACTTTGCCTTCTTGAAACAGCCGTTCTGTATAATCACGATAAAGAAATAAGCGTTGGGATTGGCGATAGGGACCATACGCTGCATCCCGGTCAGGACCTTCCTCCCAGGAGATCCCCAGCCATTGAAGATCTTCCAGAATGTGATCAATCGAGGCGTCGGTCGATCTCTCCACATCGGTATCTTCAATTCGGAGGATGAACTTTCCCCGATGGCGTTTTACAAAGATATAATTAAAAAGAGCGGTTCGAGCATTTCCAATATGGAGAAGCCCGGTAGGAGCAGGAGCGAAGCGAACCCGGACATTTGAATTCATGAGAAACCTTTAGCTACTTATTAGGCCTTGTGGCCGGAGCAGATTCTATAATTTTCGATTGCCGATTGCCAATTTGCGATTCTGAAAAAATTGAAAATCGGAAATCGCAAATCGAAAATTAAATTGGGGCTTTGAGTTTGGTGCTTATTTAATCAGTCCTCTTCTACCAGGGCCACTGCATACGCAGTGATTCCTTCTCCCCTGCCGACAAACCCCAATCCTTCGGAAGTGGTTGCCTTTACATTGACCCTTCCTGTTTCGATCTCCAGGACACCCGCAATTTCTTTCACCATCCGAGGGATGAAATCAGCAAGCTTCGGTTTCTGGGCCACAATCGACGCATCAATATTGAGGATATGAAACCCCTTCTCCCTCATTCGGGTCATCACTTTTTTTAAGAGAATCGTGCTCCTGATCTCTTTGTATTGGGGATCGGTGTCCGGGAAATGCCTTCCAATATCCCCCTCCGCAACGGCTCCCAGCAGGGCATCGCAAATCGCATGGATGAGGACATCCGCATCGGAGTGTCCCTGGAGTCCTAACAGGTATGGAATTTTTATCCCTCCCAAGATTAACGGTCGGCCTGCAGCCAATGGGTGGACATCATATCCGAACCCAATTCTCATCGGTCTCCTCGCCGATCTGCTTGATCCTGAGATGGTTCCATCTTCATCTGGAGAAAGAGATTGGCTAGCATCAGGTCTTCTGGGGTTGTAATCTTAATGTTGGTGTAAGATCCTGGGAGGATGTGAACGTCCATGCCTAACCGTTCAACAAGTGAGGCATCGTCTGTCCCGACAAACCCATCTTTTGTCGCCTTATAATGGGCCTCTTTGATCAGATTGACCTGAAAGGTTTGGGGAGTTTGGATCTGCCAAAGGGATTTCCGATCTAATGTTTTGAGAACCGTTCCATCCGGGCGGGCCACCTTAATGGTCTCCTTCACCGGCATTGCGATGACGACAGCTCCAAACCGTATGGCCGAATGAATCGATTCCTCAATCATTTCTCTTGTGACGAAAGGTCGGACCCCGTCATGGATCACAACAATATCGACATCCTTAGGAAGGGCATCGATTCCATTTTTTACGGACTCTTGCCTCCGCTTTCCTCCTGGGACGACTTGGGAGATTTTTCGGTAATTGTATTTTTCAATGATCTCTTTCAAGCAGAAATTCATATCCTCCTGGCTAACCACCAGGAGGATGGAGTGGATGAGAGGACAGGTCTCAAACTTATCAAGGGTGTGGGCGAGGATGGGTTTCTCGGCCAGGAGGTGAAACTGTTTCTTCATCCCTTCCATGAAACGGTGGCCCTTCCCAGCGGAGACAATGACTGCATCGGCCTTCATCATTCAACAGCTAAACTACATGGAATGATGGGATATTCCATCTTTCCATTATTCCAATATTCCAATTCGAGTAGCTCCTCAGATTAAAATTCGCTGTCCAGGGGGTAATAATCCCTTCCCTTAACCTCCCTACCCGCCTCCTCCTTCAAACGGGCAAAGATCATTCTCCCAGCAGGAGTTTGAAGAACGCTAGTCACAATGACATCGATGGTTCTGCCCATCTGTCTCTTTCCATTGTCGACCACGATCATCGTCCCATCATCCAGGTAAGCCACTCCCTGTCCCATTTCTTTCCCTTCCTTCAGGATTTTGACATTCATTTCCTCTCCTGGAAGGACTACGGGTTTCAGGGAGTTGGCTAGTTCGTTAATGTTCAACACCTCGATCCCCTGAAGCACCGCCACCTTATTCAGGTTGGAGTCATTCGTGACGATCTTTCCTCGAACTTCCTTGGCCAATTCGATCAGTTTGGGATCGACCTCCTTGATCATGGGGTAATCTGTATCCACGATTCTAACATCCACATTGACCTGTTTTTGGATGTGGTGAAGAACCTCTAAGCCCCTTTTGCCTCTCGTTCGTTTGATGGGATCAGAAGAGTCAGCAATGTGCTGGAGTTCGTTGAGTACAAATTGGGGAATGAGGAGGGGGCCTTCGACGAAGCCGGTTTCTGTAATGTCAGCGATGCGGCCATCGATGATCACACTGGTATCTAAAATCTTTGTATTTTCACTCTGGGGAAGGCTTTTTGAAAAGAGCTTCCACCCCGGGAGGTGAAATTCCTCACCCTTCTTTAAGCCAATTCTGAGACCAATGTATCCACAAACCCCATAGAGTAAACCATAAGAGGGAAGAATGACTTCCTGGTGGTTGAATAGATTGGAGAAAAAGGCGTTGGAGATGAGATTGGCGACCATTACTCCAAGAATCAATCCGATAAAACTTCCCAAAAGATTTTTTAAAGGAATCTTTTTCAATCGACCCTCCATGAGGAGGGTCAGCGCGGCCAAAAAGAGTCCGCCGAGGAGCCCCAACATGCCAATTTGGGGAGAAGGGGAAATCGCTGTGGTCAAATAATACCCGCTGATCCCACAGATAAGGAATAATAAAAGACGGAGAATCCATGCGCCCAACCTGTTCACCTCCTTTCCATGAATTGATTTTCGAAGGATATCTCATTGAAAAGATGATGGGAAATTTGGGGAGTTCAGGACCCAAAAATCGTTTTGATCTCTCTTAAGATATCCGACTCTTTGACATCTCGGGCAATGGCTAATTCCTTCACCAAGAGGTTTTTTGCCACATCCATAATTTTCCTCTCACCAAAGGAGAGTTCTTTCGCGGCTTTCAGAAGATGGAGATCTCGGAGCACTTCTGCGATTTCGTAGATCGACCCTGTGTTGATTTTTTCCATATACTCCCGGTATCTCCGATTCCAAGTCTGATTGTCGAGAGTGATGTCCCGGTCCTTCAAGATCTGGATCACCTTGGAAACATCGATTTTCCGAATCACCTCTCTCAACCTGACCCCCGCCACATTGTCCTGGGGTATCATGATGGTCATTCCGTTGTCTACAATGCGGAGCATAAAGAAACTCTGTTCTTTGCCTGAGATCTGCTTGGTTTCAATGGCCTCGATGACTCCTACCCCATGACCGGGATAAACCGCTTTGTCACCAATCCGGAACATAAAATAAAACCTCCTTCCTAACAATTACCCCTTCTTATAAGGGGTGGTTTTTTTCATCCTGCATGGTCGGTTTGACTGCTTACAGACAGGAGAAAAGAGACATAGAGTAGATTTTTAGGTCCCCGCGCCTTTAGCCAGTTTCAAAATGTCGTTTGCATCGGGTTTCTTCCCTTGAACCATTCTGCCCAATGAGGCATCGATCCCAAAAAAGGCCGAGATTTGGATCCTACCTTTAACTTCTCCTTGTTCTCCAGGTCCCCCGGAAGGAAACACCTCCATCACATCTCCTAATTTCAGACCGGTTAATCTTCCGGCATTAATGTAGACCTCCTCCCCATCGACTTTGGCGATCCGGCAAAACCAATCCAGGCCAGCTAACTCTCTGGACACTGACCGGCTGAGCTCAGCAATGGTGAGATCAATCGCCTTTACTTTGGCCTTCTCCTCTGGAAAGTTTCCTTTTTCCTTGACGGCGAGAAGGGGATTGATGGCGGAAAGGGTTTTGATGGTCTTACCGGTGAAGGTGTCTACTAACCTCATCTCTATTTTGATGATGGCCGAAGCCGTTTCATCTTGCCCCTTATTTGCTTTCGTGGTAAAGGCATAGGGTCCTGAAAGGTGTCCGACCACCAGGGCGTGGATGCCAAAAACTTCGTTGAGTAAATGGAGGACTTTTGGTGCCTCCAGGTCTGTTAAGGCGACCCCCTCCTTTTCAAGAAATTCCTTTATCATTTGATAGTCGACGAAGAGGAGTCGTGTTGATCTCCGGTTTAACTCTTTAATCAACTTTTCAGCCACCCAATCTCCGAACTCCTCGCCCACATTCGTAGTTCGATCATCGAAGTGAGTAATTAACACTTTTTTCTTTAGGTCTGGAGTAGTGGAATTCGAGGGAGATACCGAAAAAACTTCTTTCTCTATTGGAGATGGCGACGGTTTAAGTGAAGAAATGGGTGGTTCCTTTTTAGCCTGGATGGCCGGCGTGGTAAAGGTTTCTCTTTTTGATAGGTATTCATCAATGGGAATATAGAGGTACTTCGTCTCATTCCCTCCCTCGGAGGCTCTGGGGTTGTAAACCTTTACATACTCCTGCTTATCGATGATAAGCACCTCTCTATCCAATAATTCTTTCATCTTCGCCTTGTGAGGGGGTCCCTTTTTTATCGGAAACCAGGATGGAGTGGAACAGGCAAAGGTGAAAGAAAGGACAAAGAGGAAGATAAAAATGGGAAAGCGAAGTGTCGGCCCTTTTAAGTCCATTTTTCCCCTGTGGCAATACATTAATAATTATACACCAGAGGGATGAAAAAATCAATCCCCAGAATTTGCTTTGATGAGGCTCTTTTTTAGGGCGAATCGCGCTCATATTCAGAAGGATAGGTGATAAAGACTTAAAAAGCACTAACAAAGCAAATACTTATAGATTTTAATGGGTTTCGGAGGATCTTTAATGGGGATGAGAAAGGAAAGTAACGACTTTTTGGACATCCTCTGGGATATCAACGCAGATGGGTTCATAGTTGACAAGAGTCACTTTAATACGGTAGCCGTTTTCCAAGGCTCGAAGTTGTTCCAGTTTCTCTAACTTTTCCAACGGCGTGGGCTTCATTTTGGAAAACTGTTGGAGAAATTTTTGACGATACACATAGATACCAATATGTTTAAATACTCTTTTGGGAAGAGGCCTTTTTGTCCCAAAGGGGTTGGATTCGAGTCGATCAATATGGAGATCCCGAGGAAAGGGGATAGGAGATCTGGAAAAATAAAGGGCGAACCCTTTTTGATCCGTGGCTACCTTGACGATATGGGGGTTGAGCCAGTCCTTCACCTCCTCAATCCTTGTCATCAAAGTGGACATGGGGAGGGTATCGTCCGCAAGGAGAGGCCGTATCCCCTTGTCAATAATCGGCCCTTTGATCAGAGGTTCATCACCCTGGACGTTGACGATGATCTCGGCCCTGAGTTTTCGGGCAGCCTCTGCCACCCGGTCGGTTCCGGTGGAATGATCGGGTGAGGTCATCACCCCTTTTCCACCAAAGGATTGAACAGCCTCTAGTATCCTTTGGTCGTCCGTGGCAACAATCACGTCTTCGATCAGCTTTGATTGGTGAACCCCTTCATAGACCCATTGGATCATTGGTTTACCGAGAATGTCGGCGAGGGGTTTCCCTTCGAAGCGGGCCGAACCATATCGAGCAGGAATGATCGCAACAACCTTCATGATCTTTAATGCCATGTGAATAGCGCAAAGCGCTTCGCGTCTTCTATTTTAATGACCCCAAACCTCTGACCTTGCACCAAACCGGCTTCATCCGCCTACGCAGGAGACCACGGCCTTGGCCGTGGAGGAATGCGTAACTCCGGATAGGAACCCTTTCAGCGACGGATCTGCCATGCTTCGGCGGATTTCGCTCACCGGCGGATGACCCACCGAAGCCTTGGCGTAGGTGGGTATGGTTTTTGGGGACCACGGGCTTGCCCGTGGGGCTCCATCACATTTATCTAAAAAACCACACTCATTTTTCATGCCAGCTTGTGTCGGGCAGAGGTGACGCCTATATCATTAAATCAAATTAAAATAGGGCTGTCAAATAATTACGCTGTGCGCTTTGGGAGCAGCCGACAAGGCTGTGAGTCTAATGGGGTGAAAGTCCCCTACCGTCAATTGCCCGATTCGGACGGTTAGCATATCTGACGTACAGGGAGGAAACGAACTATACGAGGCTCAGAAGTAAACGTCACGGCGGCCATACGGCGTTGACTGTATC
>Ga0315277_10007036_pt1 | contig 14606 bp, 8 predicted proteins | sample YL17G05_15_MG_FD_203695 | JGI IMG/M metagenome (GOLD analysis project Ga0315277, IMG submission 203695) | Sediment microbial communities from Yellowstone Lake, YNP, Wyoming, USA - YL17G05_15 | ecosystem: Environmental > Aquatic > Freshwater > Lake > Sediment | place: USA: Wyoming | collected... | reverse complement strand
CCCACACACACACACACCATACAGCGCCGCGTACTTGCGGTCCAGTTCGTCCGCCTCCTTCTTGTGCGCTTCCTCGAGTTCGTCGTACTCGGTCTGGAGCGACTGCAGAAAGCGCACGCGCGCGCGCGTCGCGCGCGGCAGGTCGTCCAGGAACCCCGACGGCCGTCCGATCATGGTGTCCAGGCGGGCTTGAATGGCTTCCACTAGGCCAGGGGCGCCGCCGGCGCCGGCGACGAGGCGGGCGGCGGCGGCGGCTGCGGGAGAGGAGGGAGGAGGGGAGGGTGGGTCCCGGCGATCGCGCGAGGCGTCGAGCGCGATCGGTGCAACGCTCCAGAGACTGAGGCCGCGGCGGCGGGCGGCGGCGCCGCCCGTCACCGCGCGCGCGGGCATTCGCACGCGCGTGCCTGCGCCTGCGGCCGGCGCCCCGCGCCGCGCCCGGCCGGCCGCGCCAGCCCGCGATGCACGCATCGTGCCCGCCGGGCGGGCGGCCCGCCAACAGCGCGCGCCCGCGCATCGCGGCCGGCGGCCGCCGCCGCCCGTCCCCGGAGCATACCGGCGTCCGACCGCGGGTTGGCATCCACGTGCTCCACGTCGTCAGGCATGGAGCGGCGCGGGAGGGGGCGAGGGGCGGAGGGGCAGAGTGTGTGCCGTGCGCACCGCCGGCCGCGACGAGGTTTGCACTCGCGCCCCACCGCTCGCTCGCTCCCCGCCACTCTCACTCTCGCTCGGAGCCGACCCCACCCCCCAACCCGATCACCCCCAGCGCACGAGCGCGCCCGCAAAGGTGAGCCCCGCGCCAAAGCCGGCGAGGGCGACCGTGTCCCCGGCCTTGATGCGCCCTCCCCGCACCGCCTCGTCGAGCGCCAGCGGGATGGACGCCGCGCTCGTGTTGCCGTAGCGGGCCAGGTTGGAGACGACGCGGTCGGCGGGGACGCCCAAGCGCGTCGCGGCCGCGTCGAGGATGCGCTGGTTGGCCTGGTGCAGGACGAGCCAGTCGATCGAGGACGGGGTGAGACCGGCGTCCTTGAGCGCGGCCTCCAGCACGTTGGGCACGGCGCGCACGGCAAACTTGAACACTTCCTGGCCGTTCATCGCGATGTTGGCGTACGCGCCACGCGCGGAAGGTTCGGCGCCGGTCGCCTTGCCGCCGTCGCACGCAAAGCGCGCGTTCAAGTGCTTAGCGCCGGCGCCGTCGGACCCCATGGACGCGCCGAGCAGGGCGCAGGGCGCGTTGGCGTCGGCCGCCACCGTCAGCACGACCGCCCCCGCCCCGTCGCCAAACAGGATGCACGTCCCCCGGTCCCGCCAGTCGACGTAACGGGACAGGGCGTCGGCGCCCACGACGAGCACGGTGCGGGCGGCGCCCGTTTTGATGAACTGGGACCCGGTGATCAGACCCACGACAAAGCCGGAGCAGGCAGCGGTCAGGTCGAACGCGACGGCCGACGTGGCGCCCAGCGTCGCCGCCACCTCGCACGCCGACCCAAACAGGTCGTCGGGGGATGACGTGGCGAGGACGACCATGTCGACGTCGGCCGCGGCGACGCCGGCCATCGCCAGGGCAGCCGCCGCGGCCGCAGACGCGTGCTGGGACAGGGACTCGCCGGACGCCAGGATGTGGCGTTGGCTGGGGGGGGGAGGAGGGACGGGTGGGCGGCTGCCTGCGCGCGGCTCGTTGGCGGTCGCCGTCGGCCGCGCGCCGCGCCCCCTTTTCGGCGGCAATTGGCGCTCGCCGCGCGCCGTGCGCCCGCCTGCAAGACCGCGCCCGCACGCTGGCGTCCGGTGGGGGCGCGGCCGCGGTCCGGCGGCGCGCCCCCCGGCCGCCAGATCGCGGGCGCGGCGCGCCGTCGCCCGCGCGCCTGGCCGCCCCCCGCGCCCCTCGCCCAAACCGCCCCCCCCCTCCACCCCAGTCGACGCCACGGCCGGGGGCGCGCACCGAATGCCGGTGCGCTGCGCGATCCAGGCGTCGTTGGTGTCGAGGCCGAGCGCGGCAAGGTCGTCGTTGGTCAGCACGGCCGGCGGCACGGACGACCCCACGCCCGCGCACCGCACCGCGGCGTGCGCGGCCACGGAGCGGGACGCAGGCGCGGTGCGGGTGGCGAGCGGCGCGCCGCCGGCGGCGGGGCCGGCCAGGACGGCGCGGCCGGCGGCCGGCGTCCTCATGGCGGCGACGGCGGGCCGAAAGGGGCCGCGGCGCGCGGCGCGGGGCTGTGTGAGAAGCGGGGTGGGGCGAAACGCGGGTCGACGCCCCCACTCCACTCTTGCCGCCGCGGCGCGGCCACCGCCGCGCGCTCAAACCAGCAGCCCCGCCGAGCCGGGCAATCCTTGATCCACCACCATGGCGGCCACGCCGCGCTCCGGCGCCCCTGCTTCCCCTTCGCGCGCCGCGCGCGCCGCCGCCGCTGCCGCCTTTGTCGCCGCCGCCCTGCTGGCGGTCGTCCTGCTGGCGCATACGTCATCCACATCGCCCACAGGCGCGGCGGGCGGCTCCCCGAGCGCCCCTTCCGGCGCAGCTGTCACGCGCGCCGATGCCGCGCGCGCCGCCCGCCTGCCCTTTCTCGCGCCCGCCGGCGGCCGGCGCGCGGCCGCCGGGCGCGGCAGTGGAGAGGATGCCCCCCCTTTCTGCGTGGGCGCGGCCGACGCCGCGTGGCGCGGCGCGCACACGCTTGTCGACGACGCGTTTGGTCCCGCCACCGCCCCTTGGGCCTCGTGCGGCCTGCCCGAGCCCGCGGGCAGCGACGGCTCGTGCGACGCCGCGCTGGGCCACCCCAAGGTGGCGCTGATGTTTCTCACGCGCGGCCCGCTGCCGCACGAGGCCCTGTGGGCGCGCTGGCTGGACGCGGCGGCCGGGCTGGTGCCGCTGCCCTGCCTGGCGGCTGCTGCGTGCGGGCGCGGGGGCTGGGCCGAGGTGGAGCGCGTCAAGGCGCGCTGCGCCGGCGCGGCCGACCGCGCGGCGCAGCGCCTCTTCTCCCTCTACGTGCACGCGCCGCCCACGTTTGCGGGGTTTGCGCTAGACTCGCCATTTGCCAAGGCCCTGGTGCGGGAGCGCTACTTTACCAAGGTAAGAGGGAGAGGGAGAGGGCTGACACCGCGCCGCGCCCGCCCACACGCCCACCCCCACCTCCCCCAACTCCTGACAGTGGGGCGACCACTCGATGAACGAGGGCGTGCGCGCCATGCTGCGCGCCGCGGTCGCCGACCCCGCCAACCAGCGCTTTGTGCTGCTCTCCGAGTCGTGCGCCCCCCTGCACCACCCCGCCGTGCTGCACCAGCAGCTCACTCATGAGACCCTGTCCCGCGTGGACGCGTGCGGGCGGGGCAACGTCATGTGGGAGCGGTGGACGTGGCGGCTGGAAGCGGCGGGCGTGCCGGCGACGGCGTGGCGCAAAGGGTCGCAGTGGACCGCGCTCACGCGCGACCACGCGCAGTTGATCGTGGACGACACCGCCATCGCGGCCGCCTTTGCCCGGCACTGCACGTATGGCGAGGACGCCGACACGGGCGGCTGGCGCGCGTGCGTGCCCGACGAGTCGTACGTGCCCACGCTATTGGCCGTGCACGGCCGGGACAATGAGACCGACTGCCGGGGCGGGCTCACCGCGGTCGACTGGGCGCGCAAAGAGGGCACGGGGGCGCACCCGCACCGGTTTGCGGCGGGCGAGGTCGACGCCGCGCTCGTGCGCCGCCTGCGGCGCCAGGACGAGCCGTTTGTTCTGTGCGACGCCGACGGCGCCCTGGACCTCGCCCTGCGGTCGTATGTGGGCGTGGACGACGTGCCGGCGAGCGCGGCGGCGTGGGCGCGCGTCGGGCCCTACCCCGCGATCCGGGGCGTGGGCCACCAGTGCCCGCTGCTGGCGCGCAAGTTTGGCGAGGACGCGACACCGGCGCTCGAGGCCGCGCTGGGGGCGCCGGGCATCGGCGCGCTCGGCGCGAGCGCGCCGGCGGGCAACCCGACCGTCGCGCGCTCGGACGAGCGCGAGCTCGAGTGGGCGCGCCAAGACCCGACGTGGGGCAAGTCTCGGAGGGCGGTGCCGTAGATAGTGAGGGGATTGGGTGCTTTCTGCTGCTGGGGGTGTGGGGGTGTGCGACCGACGCGCTACCGCAGACCGTGGCGGTTGGCCCCTCCCGGACTCTCCGCCCATGGCCCGCCCCGCCAGCGACGCCGCCAGCGCGCGCCGCGGCGTCGAACCGGCGCGCCGGGGCACGCGCGGCCCGCCGCGCCGCGCCCGCGCCTTCCGCGGCGACCGCCGCCGCCCCTCCCCACCTCCTTGCCTTCGCATAGCCGCTGCTAGACGTGGCCTGGACGAACTAGCGGCCGCCCGCGCCCCGCCGGCCGTTGACGCCCCCGCCCCCCTCCCCGCGTGGGCGTCTGCCGCCGGCATTGCCGCGCCCGCTGTGCGCGTCGCCGTCTTTGGCGGCGTGCGCGGCCTGCAGGCGACGGCCGACATCGCGGCGGGCGACACGGTGGTGGAGCTGCCGGTGGAGGCGGCGCTCGTCGTGCGGCCGAGCGCCAAGCGGGTCGTGCCCGACGCCGCCTGCACGCCCGCCTACTGGAAGGCGGCGCCCTGGTTTGTGCGCATGGCGCTTCTGGTGCTGAACGCGCGGGACGCGGCGGAGCGGGGCGACGAGGGCGTTCCCGCCGCGCACCGCGCGTACGCGGCCGACCTGCCGCCGTCGGGGGCGCTCGACACGCCGGTCTCGTGGGACGAGGGCGACCTTGCGAAATTGCACCATGGGCCGGTCATCGAGGACGTGCGCGCCCAGCGGGCGGCGTGGACGGCGGCGTTTGAACGCTATGCGGCCGCGCACCCTTCCTCCCCCTACACCCGCGCCGACTGGGACTGGGCCCTCGCCTCGGTCCGCTCCCGCGCCTTTTCTGGCCCCTACGCCGGCCCCCCCCTCAAGCAGCGCGCCGGCCTGGCCGCCGCGCTCGCCGCGGTGGGGGCGGCGTCGGTCGCGCTCGGCGCCGCCGCCCCCGACGCCGTCCTCAACGGCGCCATCGCGGCCGCCCTGTTCAACCTGCTCTACGACGTCATGCTCTCGGCCAAGGTGAAATGGTATGCCATGGCGCCCGTCGTCGATTTGGCAAACCACTCCGGCTGCGCCGCGTCCGACATGAGCTACGAATACTTTCGGGACGCGTTCAGGCTGTCGCTCGGGGGGGGCGTGGCCAAAGGGGACCAGGCCTTCATCTCGTACGGGCCCCAGGGCGCGGACCAGTTGCTCCAGTGGTATGGTTTTGTCGAGCGCGCAAACCCGCACGACGCGTACCGCCTCGCGTGGCGGGCCCCGGCCCTGACCACCGCGCTCACCGCGGCCGGCGTGGACGCCGCAGGGCTGGCCGCGGCGCGGGAGGCGATGGGGGCGGGGGCGACCGCGCACGCGGCGCTGCAGGCGAGTGTGTTGGCGGGCAGTGAAAGCGAGGGAAGGGACAGGGGGAGAGCGCCGACACCCTCCCCACTCCACCCCACCTCCCTCCAGGCTCTGCTCGCCGCAGTCGACGCAGAGATCGCGGGCTGGCCGGGCAGCGTCGAGGCGGACGACGCCGAGGCGTCTTCGGCGAGCGCGCCGCGTGCCGCGACGGCCGCCGCGTTTCGCGCGGAAAAGAGACGCACGTTGGCCAAAGCGCGCGCCGCGCTGGTGAAAGCGGTGGCCAAGGCGGGCCGCGAGTGATATGAGGGAGCGGGGAGGGGGCACGCGTGAAAGCAAGAGTGCGACTCGCCGCCGGGGCGCCGCCCGCAGGCAGACCCGCCGCGTGCCGCCGCGGCCGCCCGCGCCCCAATGCTCGCCCACCTCCTGGCCCGCCTCTTTCTGGGGGACAAGCCCGGCTCGTCCCTGCTCGGGCGGCGCCGGGCGTCGGCCGATGGCGGCTGCGAGGTGGGGAATGGGGGCGGGGGCGGGCGCCGCGCCAGCGCCGGGGGTGACGGCGCGGCGGCCACCGCGCTACGCGCGCCAGGGTGTTGGAGGGGCATCTAGTTCGCCGGCGCTCACGCATCCCCCCCCCCCTTTCTCTCTCTCTCAGTCGCCCGCGCGCGACCGTGCCGCCCGCCGCGCCCTCGCCGCCGCGGCCGACGCCGAGCGGCCGACGAGCCTGCTGGCGATCGCGGCTCGCGCCGCGGCGGCGGCCTTCTCTCGGTGGACGCCGGCCGAGCTGGCGGCGCTGCCGCCCGACGTCGCCGACGCGCTCGCCGGCGCGCTCCTCGCGCGCGGGGCGGCCACCGGCCCCGCCCTGCGCGCGCTGGCGACGGGCGGCGACCAGCCCCTGGCCCGGCTGCACGCGGTGGGCGCGCCCGGCGTGGACGACGGCTGGCTCGACGCGCTGGTGCCAGGGCGGTTGATGGAGGTGTCCTTGGACGGCGCATCGCTCGTGTCCGACGCCGGCCTGGCCTGCCTGGTTCGGCACGGCGGCACGCTGCGGTCGCTGTCCGCGGCCCGCCTGCGCGTGAGCGACCGCGGCGTCGCGGCCACGCTCGCGCGGCTGCCCGCCCTCTCCTCGCTCGCGCTCGACGGCTGCGACGTGGGCCCGGTAACCATCGCGGCCTGCGCCCGCCTGGCGGGCCTCACCCGCCTCTCGCTGCACGCCTGCTGGTCGGCCGACGGCGTCGCCCGCCTCGCGGCCCTCGACCGCCTCGTCGACCTGGACCTCGGCTGGGCGCGCGCCACCGACGATGCCGCGGCGGAGGCGATAGCGGCGTCAGCGACGGGCCTCGTCCGCGTCTCGGTCGCTGGCTCGCGCGTCGGCGACGCGGGCGCCGCTGCGCTGGCGCGCCTGCCCCGGCTGGCCAGCCTCAACCTTTCGGGATGTGGCCGGGTGGGGTCGGCCGGCATCCAGGCGGTGGCGGCGTCGGCGGTAGGCTTGACGAGCCTCGACGCGTCGCGCACGCGCGCGGCCGACGCTGCGCTCGCCTGCCTGGCCGCCCTCCCCCGCCTCGCCTCGATCAACGCCGCCTTTACCGCTGCCGGCGACTGCGCGGCGACCGCGTGGGGCGGGAGCGCGACCCTGAAGCGGGTCGACCTTGACGCGACCGACGTGACAGACGCCGGCATCGCGGCCCTTGCGCGCGCGCCCAGGCTGACCCGCGTCGCCATCACCGACTGCGACCGCGTCACCGACGCCGGCCTCATCGCCCTCGCCGCCGCCCCGCGCCTGGCCGACCTAGACGCCGCGTTTACGCGCGCGGGCGACGCGGGCGTCGCCGCCATCGCCTCGTGCGCGTCGCTCACCCGGCTCGTGCTGGACTCGGGCGACGTGACGGATGTGGGGGTTGCCGCGCTGGCGGCCGGCGGCAGCCGGCTTGGGCGCCGCCCTGCCCATCCCCCGCCCCTCGCCTGCCTCGACCTGGGCGCGTGCCGCGTCACCGACGCGGGCGCGGCGTGCCTGGCCCGCCTCACCACGCTCACCTGCATCGTGCTGGCCTCGGGCGGCATCAGCGACGCCGGCCTGGCCGCCCTCAGCCGCCTGCCCCGGCTCGCGCGGCTGGCGGTGCCCCACTCGCGCCGCGTGGGCGACGCCGGCGTCGCCCGCCTCGCCGCGTCCGCGCCCGGCCTGACGAGCCTGGACCTGGCGGGCACGGACGTGACGAGCGCGGGGGTGGGGGCGCTCACGTCGCTCTCGGCGCTGCGCCACCTCGTCACCCGGGGCGCGCCCGCCCGGCCGGCCTCGGTGGCTGCTTTGGTGGAAGAGCTGCCCAGACTCACAGATGCCAAGGCGTGACGATGGTGGAAGGGGTGGATGGGGAGGGGAGGTGTCGCGCCGGGCGATGGCGCGCACCCGGCCGCGCACCCGGCCAGCGCTCTCCGTTGTGCCTAGTGCTGCTTTCAGTTTTCGGGCGGTCGGCCGGCGTGCCTGTGCGCGCTCGTGTGTTGTTGCTTGCGACCTGTGCTTGTTTGTTTGGTCGCCTGCCCCCATCACGCGACCACTTCCCGCCGCGGCGCGCCGCCCTCCTCCCCAATGGCCTCCCCGCCCGCGCCTACACCCGCGGCAGACGCCACCGCATGCGTGTCGATCGCGCCCGCCGCTCCTGGCAAGCCGGGCGGCGGCGGTGGGGCTGCCGACTTTTGGCGGGGTGATCAATTTGGGGGCCGGCGCCGGGCGGGAGACCCAGAGTCGGTTGTCGGCAGGCGCGGCGCGATCACCGCGCTCATCCCCGACGCCTCACCTCCTTTCCTTCGCAGCTTTCGACCTCGAGGCGTTTCGCGTCGGCCTCGACGCCCAAGCGTCCGCCCTGACCGCGGCCACGGACGCGTCCCTGGCGTCCCGGAGGGCGTTAGCGGACGCGACGCGAGGTGGGACCGGAGGAGAGAAGAGGAGGAGGGGAGAAGGGGCGGCGGCGGGGCGCGCGCGCCGACCCCCTCCCTCCTCTCCCCTTTCTGCACCAGCCTTTAAAAAAGACCTCGACCCCGTCGTCACGGCCGCTACCGCCCCGCTGCTCAAGCGGTACCAGGCGGAAGTGGACGCGGTGACCGCCCGCGCGCACGCGGCCGAGGCCGCCTTCCTGGTCGCCTACCGGGCCCTGTTTGACGCGCCCGATCCGAGGGTTGTGTTGGACGCCGCAGCAGCCGCCGTCGCCGACGCGGCCGCCGCCCGCGCCGAGCTGGCCGAGTACCGCGCCGAGGCGGCCGGGCTGGCCAACCAGGCGCCCACCATCCGCCGCCTGCAGGAGCGGGTGCGCGAGTTGGAGGCCGAGTTGGAGGAAGGCAGCGACGATGGCGCCAGCGACGGCGCTACCGCTGCCGCCGCCGCAGCGCGCGAAGCGTCGCTCGCGACCGACCTGGCCGCCGCACGCGCGGCGGCGGCCGGCCTGCGCCACAGCGCGGACGCGGCGCAGGCGTCCCTGCTGGCCGCGCGCGAGCGGTGGGAGGCGGAGCGTGGGGCGCTGCAGGCCGAGGCGGACGCCGCGCGCGGCGACGCGGACGCGGCGGCGGTTCAGGCCGCGCGAGTGGCGGCGACGGCAGGAGCCGCGCCTGCGCCTCCTCATTCCTCTGCCTGTCCCTCGTGCGACGGCTTGCGCGACGAGGTGCGCGCCCAGCGCAGCGAGGCGGCGCGCGCGCGCGACGCGGCGGCGGCGGCCGAGGCGCGCGCCGACGCGGCCGCGGCCGACGCCACGGCGTCGGCCGCCGACGCCGCCGCGTCCATCGACGCCGCCCTCCGCCGCGCCGACGCCGCCGAGGCCGCCCTGGCCGGCCGCCCCTCCGCCGAGGACGCGGCGTGCCTGGCGGCCGAGGCCGCCGCGCTGCGTGCGGTCGTCGCACCACCCTCGCCCCACGGCGACCGCAAGCGCGGCGGCGACGCGGCGCTGCGGGACGCGCTGCGGCGCAGCGAGCGGGACGCGGCGGCGGCCCGGGTGGCGGCCGCAGGGGCGGGCGAGCAAGCGCGCGCGGCCGAGAGTCGCGCGGACGCCGCGGAAGCCGCCGCGGCCGAGGCTTCGAACACCATCCAACGCCTGGAAGCCGACCTAGCCGCTGCCCTGCCCGCCGCGGGCGGCGCGGGCGCGGACGTCGCGGCGGTCGTCGCGGCACAGCGCGACCGCGCGGCCGCGCGCGCTGCCGACGCCGAGCGCGCGGCGGCGGCGGCGACCGCGGACGCGGTTGCGTTGCGCGCGGCGCTGGCGGCGGCGACCAGCTGCGGGCGGGCGCGGCCGTGGGGTCGGCGCGCGGCGCTTGACCCCGAGCGCGGCAGTTGTGGCCGCGCCCTCCCCACCCACCGCTCCCGCCCCGCCTTTCTCGCCGCCGCCGACCGCACCCTGCTCATCGCGGCCGCCGCGTTTGCGTCGTCGGGCGCCGCGCGCGCGGGCGCGGCGGCCTACTTGCTCCTGCTGCACGGCGTCGCGGCAGCGGCCGCCCTGGCGCGCGCAGCGCCCGTCATGGGGGCGGCCGCGGTCGCCGGGGGGCTGCCGGGCGCGGCCGACCTGGCGACGGCTTGTGCGCAGCTCGCGGCAGGTGGAGGTGTGTAGCGGAGAGGCCCGTCGCGAAACGCAGTGCCGTCTCCCTCACAAAACGGTCGCCGTCCCGTCGCGCCAGCGTCTTCCAATGTGCGTCCACCTGCCCGCGACGCGCTAGCGCCCTGCTCGCGCCCCGATGCCGCCGCACCCGGGCCTTTCTCTTTCCTGGCGCGCCGACGGCGGCCCGCGCCTCCCTCCCCCGACGCCGCGCGATGATGTCGATATGCCGCTCCACGTGGCGCTGGCCGAGTACAGCCTGCCGGGCGCGCGCGACGGCGGGCGCGCCGGCGCCAAGGCGCGCTGCGTGCCCCTGGTGTCGGTGGGGCACGTGCACCTGATCATGGACACGCCCGAGTGCGTAAAGTGGGGGGTGGAGGGCGGGCTGCGTCTGCGGTGGCGGTGGAGGCGAGGCCGCCGACGCGCGACCCTCCCCACCTCTCCAGCTCGCCGGCTGACGACCGCGCGCTCGACCGTGTGCGCACGTTTCACGCGCTGGAAGGAGGATCCCTGGACCAGGTGCGCGGCGGGGTCGGGAGGGAGCGGGCGGGCGGGCTTTGCTCCGCGCGCCGCCTCGCTCACCCGCCGCCTCCCCTTCCCCCTAGAACCTCGTCCCTTTGTTCACCTCGCTGGCTGCGGCCGAAGGCGCCGCCGCGCGCGGCATGGTGTCAGGGTCCGAGTCGATGGCGCACGCTGCGGGCGCGGCTGTCCCACCGCCTCCCCCTCCACCCCCCTCCGCCGACCTTCTCCTGCCCCGCCCGCCCACCTCGCTGCTGCAGCGCCACCATTGGGGCGGACGGTCGGCCGCCGTGCGCGCGGTCGAGGCCGCGGCGCGCGCGTCGGCCGCGCGCGTCGCCGCGGCGGCCGCGGCAGCCGGCGCGCCGCGCGGCCGCGCCGCGCCCGCCCTCGTCCGCGTCCCGCTCGGCACCGCGCTGGACGCCATTGTGGAAGACCCGCCCTGGTGTGGGCTGGCGGCCGGCGACCGCGCCCCCTCCTCCCCGCCCGCGTGGGCGTTGCCGTGGGCGGGCGTCTCGCTGCCCACGCCCGCGGGCGCCGTTCGGTTCACCCCCATCTTCCTGGACCGGGGCGAGCTCGACCGCTCCTGGGCCGCGCTCCGGGCCGCGGCGCGGTCGTGGGGGCTGGCCGCGCGCGGCGGCGCGCGGCTGCGCGCGCGGCTCGCGGCCGAGCGCCGCGCGACGGCGCTCTTTCTGGGGCCGGTCGGCCGCCCGCCCCCCTCCCACGCCTCCCGCCCCGTCACCGACAACCCGGAGGAGCCGCCCGAAGCGCGCGAACTGCTGGCCGAGCTGGGCGAGGGCGGCGGCCTGCCGCGCGCGCCGCGCGCGCCGCGCGCGCCGCGCGTGCCGAGCGCGCTCGCCGCCGTCGCGCTCGTGGCGGCCACCGTCACCATCGGCGCCGTCTCCTGCGTGGCGCGCGGTGTGGAGGCGGTGGGCGACGCGGTCGACGTGCTGGCGACGGCGAGCCCGGTCGGTGACTTGCTCACGCCGCTGCCCCGGCGTGCGCCTGCGGTCGCGACCACGCTCGCCGCCGCGGCAGCCGCCGCCGCCGACCACAACGCGCGCCTGGCGGCCGCGGCGGCCGCTCACCCCGCGGACGCGGCGGCGGGCGGGTCCTGGGTCGGGGTGCAGCCCGCGCAGCCGCGCGTCGCCAAAGCGCGCGAGCCGCGTGGCCGCGAGTGGCCGCTCCTCGCGCCAGCGGTGCCCGCGTCCTCGCCTAATCCACCCACATTTGACGCCGTGGGCGACGCCGTGGCGGCCGGCACCCAGGTCGCGCTGCGTTTCGCGCTCGCGGCGACCGTCGTCGCCAAGGTCAACGCCATGCTCGGCGGCGGCCTGGCGGTGCCCGTGCAGGCGGCGCCGCCGGTGGTTGGAGGTGCGGACGCGGGCTTGCGCATCCCGGTGCCTGGTGAAGGGGAGGAGCCGGCGCGGCCGACGACCGCGCCGCGCGCGGGCGACCTTGTGCACCGCTTCAACGTGTGGCTGGACGCCGACGCCGCCCTTGCGCGCCCGCCGCGGGTGCCGTCGTGGGCGGGCGACGGCGCGGGCGTGGGCCTGCTCGTCGTGGGCGACGTTGGCGCCAACGCGGAAGGGGGGCTCCCGTGGCCGCTGCCCCCGTTTCAGTGTGGCGACGGCGCCGAGCTGGAAAAGTTGTAATGATTTGTGGCGTGTGCAGAGAGGGTGGCTGGAGCGGGTGGTGGCGGGCGGGCGGCGGGCGGGCGGCGCCGTATGTCTCGTCATCTCTATAAATCCCACCGAAATCTTCTCTTTGCCATGGAACGTTCATACCACCCAGAATGCACCGGTTCTCGTCCGATCACCGAAGTTAAGCTGGGTTGGGCCCGATTAGTACTACGTTGAGGAATCACGCGGGAACCCCGGGTGACGTTCTGTTTTGCTGGGCGGGGGGTGGGGTTTGCGCGATTTTTTATGGTCCCGGGCCTCTTCCGGTGCGCCGCCCCACAGGGGGACGCCTGGGGGTGGCTTGGGGCCAGCGCGGGAGGGAGAGAGGGGGAGAAGCGGCAGCCGCGCCCGGGAGCCGCGCGCGGCTCTTCAGCCGCGCGCGCCATTTTTTCTTTGCTCCGCCCCCTTTCGACGCCGCCGCCAGCGCGCGTGCAGGGACGCCCCGGTGTGAACGCGGCAGGCGAGAGAGAGGAGAGGCGCGGTCACAGCCCCTGCCGCCGCGCTGCCTCTCTCAAGACGCACGCGCTCTCGCTCGCTCGTCAGGTCTCTCGGAAGTGGTGGTGTTGATATAACACCAGTTTTGTTTTTTGTCTTTCTGGTTGTGGGTGGGTCAAGCCGAGGGCGTGAGAGCGAAAAGGGAAACGCTCTACGCGCGCTCGCCGCGGATGCGGCGCGCGAGCTGGATGTCCTTGGGCATGATCGTCACGCGCTTGGCGTGGATGGCGGCCAGGTTGGTGTCCTCGAAGAGGCCAACGAGGTACGCCTCGGCGGCCTCCTGCAGGGCGAGGACGGCCGACGACTGGAAGCGCAGGTCGGTCTTAAAGTCCTGGGCAATCTCGCGGACGAGGCGCTGGAACGGCAGCTTGCGGATCAGGAGCTCGGTCGACTTCTGGTACTTGCGGATCTCGCGGAGGGCGACCGTGCCGGGGCGGTAGCGGTGGGGCTTCTTGACGCCGCCTACGAGTGGGGGGGGGAGAGGGGATGGGGTCGGCGACCGCTTGCGGCGCGCGTGCCACGCCGCGCCATCCCCCCAAAGAGGGCCGCGGCGGTCTCCTCGTCGCGCAGGAGGGGGTGGCAGGCGCGCGCACCCCTCCCCTGTCTCCAAATCTCACCGGTCGACGGCGCCGACTTGCGCGCGGCCTTGGTCGCGAGCTGCTTGCGGGGCGCCTTGCCGCCGGTCGACTTGCGGGCAGTCTGCTTGGTGCGGGCCATGGTGGTGGTGGGTGGGAGGGGTGGTGTGGGGGGGAGGTGGTGTGAGAGGGGAGGCGAGAGGGGGCGAGGGCGTGGGGCAGGGCGTGCCGAGCGAGGCTCCCACCTGGGAGCTTTGCCGGGCAGGGGGGCGGGGGCGGGGGGAGCAGAGGGGCGGACTGCGCGCTCAGTGGCTTTGGCTTTTGCGGGCCACTCAAAGCGCTGCACATCCCTCTCCTCGCCCCTCCACCGCCCCCTACTTTAGCCGCCCATCCCCCCCCCCTCCTCACACCACCTCCTCCCCCACCACCCCCCACCACCCCACACTACCAACATGTCTGGCCGCGGCAAAGGCGGGAAGGGCCTGGGCAAGGGCGGCGCCAAGCGCCACCGCAAGGTCCTTCGCGACAACATCCAGGGCATCACCAAGCCCGCCATCCGGCGCCTCGCTCGCCGCGGCGGCGTGAAGCGCATCTCCGGCCTCATCTACGAGGAGACGCGCGGCGTCCTCAAGGTGTTCCTCGAGAACGTCATCCGCGACGCGGTCACCTACACCGAGCACGCTCGCCGCAAGACGGTCACCGCGTTCGACGTCGTCTACGCGCTCAAGCGCCAGGGGCGCACGCTGTACGGCTTCGGCGCGTAAGCGCGTCGTCGCTGCTGACGGCGGGGGTGCACCACCACCCCGCACAACCCAAAAAAGACAAAAAACAAAAACTGGTGTTATATCAACACCACCACCTCATTGAACCTCATAGAGCGCGCTTGTGCTCTGCGTCAACACATCTCTCTCACGGCGTGCAATTGGGGCGGGGAGAAAGGGAGAGGGGTCGCGCGCGATGAAAAATAATGGACAGCACCGAGACGCCACACGCGCCGCCCCGGCAGCGACCCAAACCCTTTCTCCCAGCAACCGGGCGGGCGGGGCAGCAGCTGAGAGAGCTGCGCCGGGCGTGGAGAGAGAGAGAGCGCCGCCCTCACCCCCTCTTTCCACGCCCCGGAGAGAGAGAGCTGACACCGCCGCCCTTCCCCCTTGCCTCCCCTCCCGCTGCACCACGCCCCCATGCTGATAGGTCTTTGAGAGGTGGTGGTGTTGATATAACACCAGTTGGATTTTTTTGTTTTGTTTTTTGGTGCAGAAAAGGCGGGCACAGACACACTCTACGCGGAGGTGAACTTGGTCACCGCCTTGGTGCCCTCGGACACGGCGTGCTTGGCGAGCTCGCCGGGCAGGATGAGGCGCACGGCGGTCTGGATCTCGCGCGAGGTGACCGTCGGCTTC
>Ga0315277_10007035_pt1 | contig 14611 bp, 14 predicted proteins | sample YL17G05_15_MG_FD_203695 | JGI IMG/M metagenome (GOLD analysis project Ga0315277, IMG submission 203695) | Sediment microbial communities from Yellowstone Lake, YNP, Wyoming, USA - YL17G05_15 | ecosystem: Environmental > Aquatic > Freshwater > Lake > Sediment | place: USA: Wyoming | collected... | reverse complement strand
TCTGGCGAAAACGGGAGAGCCGTTGTTCCACGGGGAGTTCGCTGAGCGAACCTTTTGCCGTGTGCGATTCAAAAAAGGACCGCATTGCGGCTTCCCCTGTCGCGTTGAATGCTTTCAGGTAAGCTTCGGTGTGCTTCCCTGCTTGCGTTGATGGTAGTGACACGGTTGGAGTTTGCCCCTGACTGGAGGACACCAAGAGTGAACCGAATGCGATTAGCGAAAACGCTGTAAAAAACCCCATGACGGCTCCAATACGGTGTTGTGATATGGTTTTTCTCTTTGACGCAAGAAGCAAACCGGAGTTCCTTGTCAGGGCTGATCTGTCCTGCTTGTTTTCGTGTCTTGCGCTCTCATGCTGTGGCCTCGTTCCCGAAAGGGGAGCCAGAGAAGCCAGAAGAGCGCGAATCCTATCGCATCCCCGGCAAGAATGTACCATGGCCAGGGGCCCAAATAGTTTAGGAGCGACGCCTCGGCAGGTTTCTCGCAGAGGTAGAAGTAATTGGTGCCGAACAGGTAGTTGAAGAAACCTATTCCTGCGCCATAGAGATGCAGATACAACCATGCGCGCCACCAGGAACCAGGTTTCGGTATCAGCAACCTCTTCCACGTGAGGAAGAGAATGACGACAATAATGCCGCCATGGGATATGAAGAACCGGACTGTGAGATACGAGAAGGTCGGCGAGGTGACATCTGGCGTCAACAACGCCATGCTAGTGCCGGCGAGCCCCCAGTAGTAGAGAAGCTCGTAGGGCCATCGATGTGCAGTCAGGGCCGTGACGACGGCGAGCCAGACAAGAATGTCGCAGAGTTGCAGCGGAAGCGTGTAAGGAAAAATGAACCAACCCTGATGAACGTAATACCAATACCATACCACCTCGTTGATCAGCAGAATAATGCCGAGAGCTATTCTTATAAATCGTGTGCGCAGGGCGCTGGTGCCTGACCACCAGACAAGGCCACCCGCGGTGGCCGGGATGAGCATCAGCAAAGCGATGTGCGGGAGTTCGTAGGTTCTGAACTGATCTTGCACGGGCTGAAGGAAGGATGGCCGTGAGCCTCTCGAGGATTCGACGGAACTCGCCGAAATTCTTCGAAAGGCATCCAGGCCTACAGATTGAAGTAAAGCTTGTATTCAAATGGATGAGGCATGGTCCCGATCGATTTGATCTCGTCCTGCTTGATCTTCACCCACTGATCGAGGAGCTCATCAGAGAAAATTCCGTCCCGTTTCAGGAACTCGTTATCGACGGAAAGGGCATCAAGCGCTTCTGCGAGGTTCCGGGGAAGGAAGCGCACATGATCGCGGGCCATGTCGTCGACGTTCTTGTCGACTGGTCCGAACCCTTCCTTGACAGGGTCGATCGCATTCACGACGCCGTCGATGCCGGCCAGAAGAATCGCTGAGAGGCAGAGGTACGGGTTGGCGGTGGCATCGGGAGGCCGGTACTCGAACCGGGTTTCTTCCGGGTTGTTGATGTACTTTGGAATCCGGATTGCCGACGACCGGTTCCCTGTGCCGTACGTCAGTGCGACGGGTGCCTCGAACCCTGGAACCAGCCGCTTGTACGAATTCGTGCTTGGATTCGTGAAGGCTGAAAGTGCCGCGCCATGCTTCAGCACTCCCCCGATGAAATAGCGGGCCAGCGTACTCAGGTTGGCATACTCGCCTTTCTTGTAGAACGCGTTCTTCCCGTTCTTCGTCAGGAAAAGGTGCAGGTGCATGCCGTTTCCCGATTGCTGGTACATCGGTTTCGGCATGAATGTCACATACAGGTCTTTCTGGCGGCCAAAGTTGAACAATACGTACTTCGTGGTGATGATGTTGTCGGCCGTCGACAGCAGGTTTTGGAAATATGTTTCAATCTCCTGCTGGCCTCGCTCCCCCGACTCGTGATGGTGGTACTTCACACTAATGCCGAATTGCTTCAACAGCTTGCATGCCTCGTCCCGGAAATCATCGTACACGTCAAACGGGTTTGCAGCGTGGTAGGCATTCTTGAAGAACTCCTCTGCGTGTTCGACTTCGTAGTACGAGGACGCCGTGCGTGTATCGAACCGGACCTTCGAGAAGATGTAGAATTCGAATTCTGGTCCCCACCAAGACGAATCAACGCCCAGCGTACGCTTCAATGCGTCCTCAGCCTTCCGTGCAAGCTGCCGGCCGTCCTGAGAAAAGGGAGATCGCTCCTGGTCGGTGAGAAGGATATTGGCGTAGAAACTCAAGGCGGGTTGAACGCGGAACGGGTCGATGACCGCCGTGCTCAAATCTGGGACGAGAATCATGTCGCTGTTCTCGACCTTCCTGAAACCGTAGCTTGATCCGTCGAAACCGACACCCTCAGCGACAAGCTTGGTCAGGATATTGGGAAATACCGGCAGCGATATGTGATGAAGATAGCCGGTGAGATCGATGCACTTCAGATCGATGATCTCGATCTTCTTGCTCTTGATGATCGCATTGCAACGTTGCAGCTGACGCTCATCCATAACGTACTCCAGAACGAAATTCCAGGATTAGACGCTGAGGGAAGTAACTATCGGCCGCCGAGCTTGCTGTTCCCGAGGCCCTGTTTCTTCATCAGAGTTTCAATATCTTCGATGTTTTTGGGCGCGGCAGCGGTGACAACCCTGTTGCCGTCGGGCGTGATCAACACATCATCTTCGATCCGCACGCCGATGTTCCAATACGTCTTGTTGCATGGGCTTCCTTCGGGGATGTAGATACCCGGCTCGACGGTGACGATCATCCCGGGTTCCATCGCCTTGCCGAGCGGACCAGCATCGTGCACATCCAACCCGATGTTGTGGCTGAGGCTGTGCATGTAATACCGCCGAACCTCCTCCTTCTCCTTGATGATGCCAAGCTTCATGAGCCCGTCGGCGATGATCTCGGTGGCCTTTATGCCGGGTTCCACCGTCGCACCTGGCTTGAATTCCTTGATTGCTTCCTCCTGAGCCTTGAGGACAATCTCGTAGATCTGGCGCTGAGCTGAAGAGAACGTCCCATTAACAGGCATTGTGCGTGTGATATCGGCGGAGTATCCATGGTATTCTGCGCCGATATCCATCACAATGACATCGCCATCCTGCATCCTGCGTCGGTTCGCCTCATAGTGCAAGATGCATGAATTCGGACCGGAGCCGACGATCGAAGGAAAGCCTTGATACTCTGCTCCGCTCTTCGAGAAGCAGTACTCAATCACGGCTTGGAGCTCATACTCGAACATGCCCGGTTCGCAGCTCTTCATCGCTTCGATCTGCGCGATCGCCGTGGCGTCGATTGCCTTTTGCAGGAGGGCAATCTCCGAAGGAGATTTGACCGAGCGCAATCCGCCAAGCACGGAAGACAGGGTCCTTATCTCGAGATCCGGGAAAGATGCCTGGAGTTCGGTCTTGACCTCACGCGAAATAATCGTCCGCTTTTCCATGAGAGGATCTGAAACAAGATCCGGTATGCTCGGGGGATAGTAGAGAATCTTCTTTCCGGACAGCGCAATCTTTGCCAGGGGGAGCAATTCGGTCCCCGGTAGGACGGTCTCAAAGCCAAGCTCCGACTTCGCCCCCTCAAGTCCCAGGCTCTCGCCCGCCGCGCTGCGGGTCTTCGGTCGAATGAAGAATACCTCCTTCACCGGTGCTCCGTCTCCGACACGGACTCCGTCCGGGGAGAGCAGGAGATACGCTCTTGGCTCATCGCAACCCGTCAGATACAGGAAGTTGCTCTCCTGGCGATATGCGTAGTTGACGTCATTGGAGCGATTGCTCGGGTCCTTCGCCTTGAAGATAGCGACCGAATTGGGATCCATTTTCGACATCACGACCGCACGACGCTGCTTATATTCTTCAGGCGTGATGCGAATGTCGCCTTGTTTCTGCGCGGTGGCGTAGAATGGCACCGCCAGGATGATGAACGCCAGGCAAACTAGTAGCCCGAGCTGCTGGCGGACTGTCCAGGCTCTCATGGGGAATTCCCTTTTCGTGTCGAAATCTCTGAGCAGGATCGAATGATTGCTGTTATTTCACGAGCACCATCTTCGAATTTGATGTCACCGACTGCGTCGCAGTGAACATCTGTTCGCCTGCGCCGGTAATGTTCATATCGTTCGTGCTCGAAGATTCCACATGAACCAGCAGGCCGGCTTTTGGCGCGAGATAAGCGGTCCCTTTGCTCTTCACAGTGCCATCGATCACCAATTCCATGCCCTGACGTGAACCGGTCCCGTACTGAGAAGCTGTTCCTTCAAATGTGATCTTCAGACAGTCATACCCGCCCTTCGCTTCTGTTCCGGCAATCTTGAAGGTAATGTCCGGCTTGGAAATGATCTTCATTCCCTGCGCACTGATGGTATCCGGTCGGGTCTGCTTCCATGTATCACCTGTCCCAACCGCCTTCTCAGGGAGTTCGACGAAGATGCGGCGCATTATATCAGTCGGATTGATATTTCCCATCATCGGATTTGCCGGACGCGGGATTGAATCCAATGCGACGGACTTCACCGTCCTGCCGAGTGGTGTGACGATGAGCTGAACGCGTTTTCCATTTATTTCCTTAGAGACCATCGCCGAGTCCTTCATCATCGGTGAGTCGACCCGCGACAGATTCTTATCGACCTTGGCCACGAACACGAGGTCACCGTTTTTTGCAGCATCCTGACCTGCGAGCGAGAATTCAATATCGCTGCCGAACACGGTCGTGAAGTCCCGGCCCCCCATCTGGGCCTTCGTGCTGTTTTCGGTATTGATCTTGTATTGGTGTGTCACTCCCTTTTCAGACTGATATCTCAGTTTTTCGCCTTGCGCGAAAGCGACCAGCGTGATAACAGACAAAATGGTGAGGACGGAAATGACTCTTGTCAGAGAACGGACCATGGTCCTGCTCCTTGGAATTATGATTGAGATAACTGAAAGTTATATTCGGGCGGATGCACCTTGAAAATTAATATCGGAATTTTTTTCATGAAATACGGAAGCTAAAAGCCTGACGGAAACCAAGAGCCCTTTCGGAGAGCAATTTGACTGATTTGTTTGAAAAACAAAGGATTGTGGTAGGAATGACAAGAGATTGTCTCAGAAGCTTAGGGGCAGCCCCATTCGTCTGCACCAACTGGAAGAATAAGAGTACTACCGATGCCACATGGATGAACGGGAGGATAGTGATAGCCAAAGATAGAGTGCTCAAGGCCTACCGACAACACCAACCGCAGGTCTACTTTGCCTCTCCGAATATTCTCGCCAGCAGGCTTGGGGCAAGGTATTGTCCGCCCTTCTCTAGACGTTGACTTTGTCAGAATCGTTTCTCTTCTTTCAGCACTCGTAATTCGCTACCTGGCCGCGGAACGACGAAGGCAGCTCAAGACAGTGTGCCCGGCGACACTACAGGCCATTCACCGTCAGGTCCTACTGCCCACCAAACGAGACTCTGGAAACGGCCAGACCCAGTCTCCCCCCATCTGATTTTTGTTAAAACCAGTTTCGTATTACCGATCTTATTCCGCAGGAGCACGTCGTGCTCCGGGCAATATTCTCCACATGTAGCATCCTTGAGGGGTTGGATGGTCGCGGCCAAAGCTCTGCCCTCCGGTATGATGATGGTCGCAGTAGGTGGCAAGGTGTGTGCTTCTAGTGATAGGGCCGTGGAGGATAGGCGAAACAAGAGACGAACCAACTAACAAGAAAGGAGTCAAGCCATGAAAAACGCAGGTTTGACAGGACTCTTCTTCCTGGCTCTCATCATATGTTCATGTGCCAAGCTCGACAAGGGGATCCCGATCACCACTTCATCAAACGGAGCGAGAGATCTCTTCGTACAGGGTCGCGACTTGTATGAGAATATCGAGCTCTCGGCGGCTGCCAGACTCTTTGATCAGGCTATAGCAGAAGACAGCACGTTTGCGTTGGCGTATTTGTATCGAGCATTTGCCGGTGGTGGTGCTCAAGTTGTAAGCACCAATCTGGGAAAGGCACAGGCACTGGCTGCGAAAGTCTCCGAGGGAGAAAAGGCCTTGATCGACTACATGCAGGCATCATCGGATGCAAATCGGCCGAAGCAGAAAGAACATCTGGACAAACTTCTTTCGATGTTTCCTGAAGACAAGAGGGTGAGAATGTACGAGGGCCTTTATTTCCAGACCATCGGCGACAACAAGTCCGCTCTCGATTCCTACACGAAGGCGACAGAAATGGACAGCACGTACGCCGCCGTATACAACCTGATCGGCTATGTGAACATTGCTCAGGGGAAGCTCGATGCGGCCGAGAAGCCGTTTAAGAAGTACATCAGCCTGCAGCCCAACAAGCCAAATCCCTATGACTCCTATGCGGAGCTCCTCCTGAAGATGGGACGGTATGATGAGTCGATCGCGCAATATCAGAAGGCGTACGATACCGACAATTCGTTCATCGGCAGCCTCTCCGGCATTGCCAACGGCTACCTCTTCAAAGGTGACTTTGCAAAGGCAAGAGAGTACTACCAGATGCACTCTGACAAGGCCACGCAGGTGAACGAGAAATTGACCGCGATGTACAACAAGGCGTTGTCATTCATGTATGAGAACAAGCTCGATGATGCGATCAAGGCTTTCGAGGAACGCCGGGCATTCGCTGAGAAAGAAAAACAGTCGGTTGCAGTCGTCTATTCGTATGCATATGAGGGCTTTGCGCTCTCGGGAATGGGCAAAGCATCAGACGGATTGAAGAAATATGAAGAGGCTATCTCGACAATCGGCAAGGTCGATCTGACGCCTCGGCAAAAAGAAAACCTGCAGGTATATTCGAACTTCTGGCGTGCATTTGGCAATGCCCAGGACAACAAGCTGGACAAAGCGAAAGCAAGCGCAGATCTCTTCAGAAAGGATGTCGAGGCTCGCAATAATCCTGACGAAAAGACGACTCTGGAGTGGACGCTTGCCCTAATCGACTACAAAGGTGGGCAATATGATGCAGCCATCGAGCGGCTGGCGAAGCAGCAACCAAATCCTTGGGTCATGTTTCATCAAGGCCAAGCGCTCCTGAAGAAGGGAAACAAAGAGGCAGCCAAGAGTCTCTTCACGAAGATCCTCAACTGGAACCAGAACTCCATCTACCTGGCTGCTGTGTGGAGCCGAACACACAAGGAGCTCGGGAAGTAGTCCTGGCGGGGGATATCGCGCTTGGGCAAATCACATTTCGCCAGCCGATGCGCCATGATTCAGAGGCTGTCGAAAGAGCGGAAAATACCGTCCTGAACGGAGGAGTTCGCCCACTTGAGCACCTCTAGCTCGCTCGGGGAGCTAGTGACGCTCCTGGTGCAATTTTTTTGTTCTTCCGGCGTACACTTGTGACATTCGATGTGCAGGGTCGTTCGGCTGGGTTTGTAGAAAACCACGGAAAGGGGCTGTCCCAATAAGTATGGAGGCGGCCCCGTTTCTTTGTACCACGAGCAAATATTCCTGTCACACGAAGGCCGGACTTTCGATCCGGCCCTGAGTTGTCCCACCGACTAGTAGATAGATCACCGCTTCATTTGCGGCCGAGGTATTCCGTCCCGTCCTTCATTACAAAACGGACTTTCTCCAGCGCAAGAATATCGGAATCGGGCTGACCATCAACAGCAATAATGTCCGCGAATGCCCCTGGCTTGATAACGCCAAGACGATTTTTCATGCCGAGCAGCTCGGCTCCATTCCACGTCGCAGCGCGCAGGATCTGGAGAAGATTCATCCCAGCATCTGCATAGGCAAACAACACATGCTTCGCTGCATCACCTTGAGGCAATCCTGTCTGAAGATAATTGTCGGAGCCGGCCACGATCGTCACGCCTGCCTTCAATGCTCGCTGCAATCGGTCGCGGCCGCCCCTCAAGATCCGCGGGATTTGCTCAATCGTGAGCCTCTTATCGGTCGGATCTCGTTTGACCAGAGTCGCGATGATCACGCTATCGACATCTGTTGGCAGTAACGCGACCCCTCGCTCGCGCATGAGCGCCAGGGTGCTGTCATCGACCTGATAGGCGTGGTCGATCGAATTTACCCCCGCCTGTACGGCGCGCCAGATCGGGGCATTGTTTGTCGCGTGCGCTGTCACTCTGGCACCGTACATTTTCGCTTCCTCGACGATTGCCTTCATCTCCGCGAGGGACAGATAGCAGCGGTTCGGAGAGTTGTTTGAGTAGATCTTGATGAGGTTCGCACCGAATGTTACATTTTCTCGGACGGCCTGGGCTGCGTCTTCAGGTCCACGAACGATGCGGTATTCATCTTCAGCGATGGCCTTATGCTTCTGCTGCAACCCGGGAAATTGTCCTCCCACGGGACTCAGTCCGGGGCCGGATACGAACATCCGCGGGCCGTCGACGCTACCGTCGTTGATCGCATCGCGCAATGCCACGTCGCCGAACTGCCCTGAATTGCCAAGGTCTCGCACCGTTGTGATGCCGGCTGCAAGAAATGTCTTGGCCCGAGCAGCTCCATGCAACGCCCGCAGTGGGGTCCCTTCGTTGACCACGGCCTTGATCCCTTCCATCGGTGATGCCTTTGAAACTTCTTCGATGTAGAGGAGATGAGTGTGAGAGTCTATAAGGCCGGGCAGGACGGAATAGTTTCTCAAGTCAATTTCGCGCGCACCTTGCGGCACGGGCAAATTCTCACCGATCGCGTCGATTCGCTTGCTCTTGATGATGATATCCTGTTTGTCTACGAAAACGCTCTTCTCACTGTCGAACAATCGACCTGCGTGAATGACTGTGATGCCTGTGTCGGGCGGGGTCTGTGCAAACGAACTCGCCCCGACAACAACTGATCCGAGGAAAAAGAAGAGCGAGAGGAGATTTCGAAATGCCTTGTTCATCGGTTCCTCCGTGGGAGAGAGCTCTGGAGCGGATGAAGTCGAAGCCGCTTCCCAAGAATGATGGGTCAGCTTCTTTAGGTGAGGGAGACCAGCAAGGTCATGCGAACATCAAAAAGGTCGGGCAATGAACCCGACCTTCTCAATCGCACACCCCAGCCAACCGCTTATGCCTGGTCTTGCTTCAGCTTCTTTGAGGCGATGAAATAGAAGATGATCAGGGCTATGCCGCCAGTGACGAGCATGCTCGAAACATAGATTCCATCCGGCACGTCGTAGGTCCGATGCATCCACATCGCGAACATAGCTCCCAGGCCCACAAAGATCGAGAGGAGGCCCCACTTCAGGCTCGCGAGCGGGTTTGTGCGGAACCACTCACGCATGGGCGCACCCTTGAAATCTGCAGGATTCACACCTTTTTCGATCATCGCCATACGCTCTTTGTGGCGATTGTTGTAGTAGACGATCAAAACGGCAGCGGTGCCGCCGAAAAGAAATATTGGTATCAGGAATTCGCCGGTGTCCATGGTTCCTCCGTTCAGATGAATGATCAGGTTGACGTTCTATGGTGGCTTTAGTAACTTTGACCTGGGTTTTGGATGCAGGGTTTCACAGCCGCCCGAATGAGTGATTTGGAGGATGGCCGAAACCTTCGGCCTTCAGGTCAAGTCAAAGAGTGTGTATGCAACACTGGTCAGATTGACGTGCAAAACAAGGACGCAGCCGTAATCCAGCGTGTCCTCGCGGGAGAGAAGAAGGCCTTCTCAGAGCTCATCGATCGTCACAAGGATAGAGGAATGACTCTGGCGATGCGTATGCTCAAGAACCGCGAGGAAGCCGAGGAAGCCCTGCAGGATGCTTTCGTCAGGGCATTCAACGCGTTGCCGCGTTTTGAATGGAAATCGAGCTTCTCGACCTGGTTTTACAGGATTGTCTACAATGTATGTGCGACGCAACTGAGCAAACGAGGAGAAGATATTCACGTAGCACTCGAGAGCACAGAAGGAGAAGTTGGATTCGAAATTCCCTCGTTGGATCTACTGCCGGATGAGAAAATTGAATCGAGCGAAATCGAGTCAGTGGTTGCCCGGGAAATCGACGCTTTGCCTCGTATCTATGGTTCTATCTGCACGCTGTTTTTTCTTCAGGACATGAGCTACGATCAGATCGTGGAAATCACGGGATTGCCATTGGGCACCGTCAAGGTCAGACTTTTCCGCGGACGAACGCTTCTCCGGCAGGCGGTTGGACGGCAGCTGGGTGCTGGCAGACTCAAGGAAGTGTAAGTTCATCAAGGACTTGCTGAGAGGGCTTGTTCTATGAATCATCTTACAGCGAATGAAGTGTTGCAGGTTGTCGACGGCACTGTGATGAACGGCGAGAGGACAAGGATCTTGGTGCACCTGGAAACTTGCCCTCGTTGCCGCAGGGAAGTGGAATTCAGCAAGAAAATGGAGCGGGCTGTCAGATCGGCTCCTCTGTCGAAGCCGTCCCGCGAGTTCACATCTCGTGTGATGGGAAAGATAGCGCCGCAGACAAAGAAATCGATCGGTGCGTTGCTCATCGACAACCTTGCGAATGTCCTGGCGATGGCTCTTGTGCTCACTATTGTCTGGTACGCAGTCAGCGTGAAGAGCGAGTCCGGTCCAGCCAAAGGGCCGACGGTTGTCTCGAATGCTCTCTCCGTCTACAGTGAGTACTATTCCAAGGTGCGTGAGTTTCTTGCCTCAGATCGGGTCAAAGCAATCCAACGGCCGGTCAGTGACCAATCATCTGAGACGAACAAGATCGTCATGTTTACGTTGATCTCAATTGTAATCTTGGTTGCCGTTGACAAGATTGTCCTTCGCAGGGTCATCCGCCTCTACCACTGACCACAGCCAGTCTCGTTCTCGGGGAGGCATCCGGGATTTCCAGGTGCCTCCCGCCTGAACAACCCCTGCGCTGTCCCTCTTTTGTTTCCGGTCAAATTCTTCTATATTGCATCGCCATACTGCATTCCAACGGTCGACAGGCTCTGCCGATTTCTATTGTCGATTGCGTCGGCCCCTGTGGTACCGCCATCCAACTCTTTGGAGGATTTTCGTGTCTCAGCGATTGAACATATTTTTCATTGGCGACATCAACGGCCGGCCAGGAGTCACGCTGGTTTCAACGGTTTTGAAGCAGTATCTCAAGAAATATGAGATTGATTTCTGCGTGGCGAACGGTGAAAATGTCAACGAGGGAAAAAGCATCTCCGAGCAGGAGGCGAAAGAGCTTTTTGAGATGGGGATTCATGTTATTACCAGCGGGAACCATATCTGGGATCGCTGGCAGGCGAAGTCGCTTCTAGCATCAGAGAAGAATATTCTGAGGCCGTTGAACTATCCGAAAGAGAATCCCGGCTTTGGGTACGTGGTGTACGATCTCAAAGAGAAGGGGCATGTCGGAGTCATCAACCTGCAGGGCCGCACCTTCATGCAGCCCATCGATGACCCGTTCCGATCAGCCGATTGGGTAGTGAGCAAGATTATTAGTGACACCAAGGTGATTCTCATTGACATGCATGCCGAAGCCACGGCTGAAAAGATGGCGCTTGCCTGGCACTTGGAGGGTCGCGTCAGCGCTGTGATAGGGACACACACGCACATACCGACGGCCGATGCCAGAATCCTGCCAAAAGGCACGGCGTACATCACTGACGTGGGTATGACCGGGCCGTACGACTCTGTCATCGGGCTGAGGAAGGAGATCGCCATCAAGCGTTTCCAGCATCAGACACCGTACAAGTTTGAGCTCGCGCAGCATGATGTTCGGTTCTGTGCAATCTACATTCAGGTTGAAACAGAAACAGGCAAAGCGACAAAGGTTGAACAAGTGATTTTCCCGGCGTTCTAGGGCGCACCTTCTTGTCGGCGCTCCCACCTTATCCCAACGCGTGACGATTCGCTCGAAGGTCTACCATGTCTGCTCAGATTATCGACGGCAAGAAGATCGCTGAATCCATCAGATTCGAAATAAGAGAAGCTACGCAGCGCATGAAGGCGGAGCGCGGCGTCGTTCCAGGACTGGCATTCATACTCGTCGGCGAGAATCCTGCTTCACAATCGTATGTGGGAATGAAGGGGAAAGCATGTGAGGAAGTTGGATTCTATTCGGTAACGGAGAGAATGCCTGCCGAGACGAGCGAAGAGGTGCTGCTGGCAAAAGTGCGGACATTCAACGAAGATCCCCGCATTCACGGTTTGTTGGTGCAGCTCCCGCTGCCCAGGCATATCAGCGAGCACAACGTCATCAATGCGATCGACCCAAGGAAGGACGTCGACGGGTTTCATCCGGTCAATGTTGGCAAACTGGTGATTGGAGAGGAGTGTCTTCGGCCATGCACTCCTGCCGGCATTCAGGAACTGTTGATGCGGAGCGGAAACGATCCCGCCGGAAAACACGTGGTGGTTGTCGGGCGAAGCAACATTGTCGGGAAGCCAATCGCGAACATTCTTCTCCAGAAGAAAAAAGGCGCGAATGCGATCGTGACGATCGCCCATACCGGCGCGCCCGATATCACCGTCCACACGAAACGTGCTGACATCTTGATTGCGGCCCTCGGAAAACCCGAGGCGATCACCGGCGCAATGTTGAAGCCAGGGGTGGTAGTGATTGATGTTGGTTCGAACCGGATCGAGGATCCTACCTCGAAAAAGGGGTACCGGTTTGTGGGCGATGTCCATTTCGATTCCGCTAGTCAGGTGGCCAGTGCGATTACGCCTTCTCCGGGCGGCGTCGGGCCGATGACGATTGCTATGCTCCTGAAGAACACTCTTCAGGCTGCCGAGCACTCCTTCAGAACATAAGCCCATTCGGTTTGTTGTCCTTTGCTGTCAGCCCCTCCCCGGAATTTTTCAGCGCTTGGAGAATCGAGGTCAGCTGGCAAACTTATGAGTCGTCACCTTCTCGGTATGCTTTCATCTCTGCGATCATCCCTGTCAACGCACCGCAAGCTCCTCCTGATCGGGCTTTACTTGTTCTTTGTGTCAGGGGCGGTATTGAATGCGATGTATCGTTTTCAGCCGCTCGTTCGATCACTGACGCCAGTAGTCCTGGCGTTGATTGGCTTGACTGCCGCCTTCCTGACGTACGAAATGAGCATTCGCACAACCGCTGCGCTTGGATCTGTGCTGCTTCTGACGTACCTGGCTGAAGCTGCCGGCGTCAACGTTGGGTTCCCCTTCGGTGACTTTGCCTACACTCACGTGCTCGGGCCAATGGCACTTGAAGTGCCTCTGGTGATACCATTGGTCTGGCTGGCGATTCTGATCCCAAGCTGGGTTGCTGCGGAAAAAGTCCTCCGGCATAAACACGTTGTGGTAGCATCCATCATCGTCACCGCTACCGATGCGGTCCTGGAGCTTGCCGCTGACTCGCTCGACCTCTGGCATTGGAAAGGTGGGATGCCTACCGAGCTGAATTATCTTACTTGGTTCGCTCTATCCTATGCGGCACTATCGATTCTGCAGGCTTATGCGAAAGAAAAAAAACTTCGTGGATCGTTTCGCATTTTCTCATTGCCGAGCTGCTCTACTTCGTCTTATCCGATGCGGGGGTTCGCTATCTCTCGTAGAGATTCACTGTTTCGCGCTCCCATACAGGTCGTAGTCGATCGTTACTTCAAACTGATGGAGGAACGGGTGTGAACCGGCCTATCATCGTGTGGTTTCGGCGAGATCTTCGCATTGACGATCACCCGGCGTTGCATCATGCTGCCGCAAAGGGCATCCCAATCATTCCGCTCTTCGTATTTGACACGGACTTGATCCGTTCACTTCCATCCGATGGGGCAGTGTTCAATTTTCAAGCCGAGGCTCTCACTGTGCTCGAGGAGAGACTCAGGGCTATCGGTGGGATGCTCGCGACCCGTCGGGGGAAAATACTCAAAGTTCACGAGTCGATCATCCGGGAAACTCAACCGGTTGCTCTGTACTACAATCGCGACTACGAACCGTTCGCTCGGGGACGAGACCAGAAGGTCGAGGCTCTCTACCGGCGCTATGGGATTGAAGTCAGGTCGTTTGCAGACGTAGTTGTTCACGAGCCTCACGAAGTGCTCACCGGCAGAGGGACTCCATTTGTGGTTTTTACACCGTACGCCAATGCCTGGAAAAAGCTCGATCATCCGGGACCGCTGGGAAGTCCGAAATCGATCGTGTCGCCCCCCTTGCCGACGGAACGAGTGCTCGGTGCCGGCGAACTCGGTCGCCCGTTGAGCATCGTGGAACCCGCTTTTCAAGGGGGAGAAAAAGAGGCGCTCCGGATGTGGCATCGTTTCCTTCAGTCGAAGATCCACGACTATGCACAGCATCGCGATCTTCCCTTCCTTGACGGAACAAGCAGGCTCTCCGCATATCTTCGGTTCGGCTGCATTTCCGTTCGCCGAATGGTTGACGATTGCGAGAGAGCGCTCAAGAAGTCTCGCGCACGTCTTCAAGGTTCTGCTGCCAAGTATATCGATGAACTGATCTGGCGGGAGTTCTATCAGGCGGTGCTCTATCATTTTCCAGATCTGTTGGACAGGAGCTACCGCGTGGAGTTCGAATCGATGCCGTGGCGAATGGATGATGCCCAATTCGTCGCGTGGTCTCAGGGCAGAACAGGCTTCCCGTTGGTCGATGCAGGGATGCGGCAGCTCAGCCAAACCGGATGGATGCACAATCGTGTGAGAATGGTCGTCGCGTCGTTTCTTACGAAGGACCTGCGGCATGACTGGCGCCTGGGAGCTGCTTACTTCGAGAAGAAGCTCCTGGACATCGAGACAG
>Ga0315277_10007034_pt1 | contig 14613 bp, 14 predicted proteins | sample YL17G05_15_MG_FD_203695 | JGI IMG/M metagenome (GOLD analysis project Ga0315277, IMG submission 203695) | Sediment microbial communities from Yellowstone Lake, YNP, Wyoming, USA - YL17G05_15 | ecosystem: Environmental > Aquatic > Freshwater > Lake > Sediment | place: USA: Wyoming | collected... | reverse complement strand
CAAATCTTTTCGGCCATCAGTTGAGATATCCTCTAAGCTGCTGGACCTGATGCGACCGGGAGAGCTTGCGCATCGCCTTCTGCTCGATCTGCCGGATCCGTTCCCGGGTCAAGCTCAGGCGGTCGCCTATTTCCTGCAGCGTCCGCGGCCGGTCGTCATCCAGGCCGAACCTTGATTTTAGCACAGTTGCTTCCTTCTCATCCAGCTCCCCCAGGATATCACGGATCTGCTGTTGGATGGAATTCTTAACGATCTGGTATTCGACCGGCGGCGTCCCCCGGTCCTCGATCTTGGCCTCGACTTCGAGGTCGCTGTCGCCCACTTTGTCGCTGAGATGGACGTCCTTCTCCGCCAGGATCAGCAAATCCTCCACATCTTCCTCGCTGATGCCCATGCTGGCGGCGATCTCTTCCCGGGACGGCTCCCGGCCCTTCTCCGCCTTCAGCTGGGACACTTTTTTCTTCATCAGCGAGATCTGGTCGGAGAGCTTCTGGGGAAGGTTGCAGATGCGGGACGACTGGGTCAGGGCATGGATGACCGCCTGCCGGACCCACCAGACTGCATAGGAGATGAACCGGACGTTGCGGCCGGGGTCGAACCGCTTGGCCGCTTCGATCAGGCCGAGGTTGCCTTCGTTGATCAGGTCGAGCATGCCCAGACCCATCCCCCGGTATTTCTTGACATACGAGACCACGAACCTCAGGTTGGCCTCGACGAGCTTCCGGTGCGCTTCTCCATCTCCCTGATGCGCTCTCCCGCCCAGTTCCTTCTCCTCGTCCTCGGTGTACATGGGAAACTTGGCAATCTGGCTCAGGTAGAGCTTGAGGTTGCGCGAGTCGAGGAAATCCTCGTAGGTCATAATCTCCGGCTGCTATTTCGCCGTGTCATCTCGCTTGACGATCTTCATCTGGCTCAAACGGACTAGGCTCCTGCGCCGGCTTTCGAAGGCATCCTCATCGCCCCTGAAGAACTCCCGCTTGACATACTCCAGGAGCTCATTCACTTCGGCCTCCATGCGCTGCATCTTCTGCCGCATGTTGAGAATGACCTCGACCCCGGCCAGGTTGACACCGAGCTCCCGGATGAGGTTGAGGATGAGCCCGAGCTGCTTCAGGTCCTCATCGGTGTAGAGACGGGTGTTGCCCTGGCTCCGCGAGGGCTTGAGCAGTCCTTCTCGTTCATAGAGCCGCAGAGTTTGAGGATGAAGGTTGAACATCTGGGAGACCCGGCTGATATGATAAATGCTCCGAGTTTCGCTCTTTTTGCCTTTGCGTCCTCTCATTTCAGTGCATCCCCATTTTATCTCTCGGGTTTTCGGTGGAGAGCTTGGCCAGCTCTTTCATCAGCTCCCTGACCTTTTGGTCGAGGGCCGCCGGCGGGACGATGGCCACTTCGACAAACTCGTCGCCACGCGTCCGTCCGACCGCGAGCGGCGCTCCCATCTCCTTAAGCCGGAACTTCTGGCCGGACTTCGTACCCGGCGGGATCTTGATCGTCGTCCGGCCCCGGAGCGTCGGGACCTCGATCTGGGCGCCCAGAGTGGCCTCCGGCACCGTGATGGGCACCTTCAGCAGGATATTGGCGCCCTCGCGCCGGAAGTACGGGTGCGGATTGACCTCGATGGAGATGTACAGATCGCCCGGCGGCCCGCCGTTCCGGCCGACATTCCCCTTGTTCGGCACTCGCACCCGGGACCCAGCCTCCACTCCGGCCGGAATCTTGACGTTGATGAGCTCCGTCTTCTGGCCGACGCCCTGACCCCGACACTCCCGGCAGTCTTCTCCCCGGCTGACGCCAGTTCCCTGGCAGGCGGGGCAGGTCGTGGCGAATTTCATGGAGCCGCGTTGCAGATGGGCCCGGCCGCTCCCTCCGCAGGTTGGACAGCGGCCTTTCCCCGAGGAGTGGACGTGACCGCTCCCCTGGCAGGCCGGGCAGCTCAGCAATCGCGTCAGTTGGATTCTGCTCTGGAGGCCGTTGACCGCCTCATCGAACCCGATCTTCATCGTATAGTGCAGGTCCTCGCCGCGCTCCGGCCCGGCCTGGGCAGCGCGCGCCCTTCGGCCGAAGAGACTTTCGAAAAAATCGGTGAAGCTCGAGGACCCAGAGTCCGAAAAATCGAACCCTTCGAACCCCGAGCTGTAAGTCCTCTGACCCGCTCCGGGTGGAGGCTGATCGCCGATGAACCCGAATTGGTCGTACTGACTTTTCTTCTTGGGGTCGCTGAGGACAGAGTACGCTTCCTGGATCTCCTTGAACTTGGCTTCGGCGGTCTTATCCCCGGGGTTGAGGTCGGGATGGAATTTCCGGGCCAGCTTGCGGTAGGTCCGCTTGATCTCGGCCGCCGTCGCCTTCCGTTCGACTCCCAGGATCCTGTAATAATCTTTGTCCATGGTCCGTCCCGCCTCTCGTTAAGCGCCCGGGGCGGGTCTATGGATGCAGTTTATCTCTTTTTGTCTTCGTCGACAACCTCGGCGTCGATGACCTCGTCCTCGCCTCCGCCGGCCGCGGATTGTCCGGAGTCCGGAGGCTCCTGCTGATAGGGCGGTTGCTCGGACGATTGCGGCTGCGGACCGGCCTGTTGGTACATCATCTCGGTCAGCTTGTGCGAAGCCCGGGAGAGAGCTTCCATGGCGCCCCGGATCTGTTCGAGGTTATCGCTCTCCATGGCCCTCTTAGTGTTTTCGATCTCGGCGCGGACATGTTCGGCCTCGCTTTCCGGGATACGGGCCTTGCTCTCCCGGAGTAGCTTCTCCAGGCTGTACACGAGCTGGTCGGCCTGGTTCTTGGCCTCGACCACTTCCCGGCGCTGCTTGTCCTCGGCGGAGTGCGCGTCAGCGTCCTTGACCATGCGATCAATCTCTTTCTCATCGAGACCGCTGTGGCCGGTGATGGTGATAGCCTGCTGCTTGCCCGTGCCCAGGTCCTTGGCCGACACATGGAGGATACCGTTGGCATCGATGTCGAAAGTCACTTCGACTTTGGGGATGCCGCGAGGTGCCGGAGGAATGCCGTCCAGGTGGAAGCGGCCCAGAGTGCGGTTGTAAGAGGCCATCTCCCGCTCGCCCTGGAGGACGTTGATCTCGACGCTGGGCTGGTTGTCCGAGGCAGTCGAGTATATCTCGGTCTTCTTGGTCGGGATGGTCGTGTTCCGGGCGATCATCCTGGTGAAGACGCCGCCCAGGGTCTCGATGCCGAGGGTAAGGGGCGTAACGTCCAGGAGCAAGACATCCTTAACATCGCCGGCCAGGACAGCGCCCTGCACGGCCGCACCGACGGCCACGACCTCATCGGGGTTGACGCCCTTGTGAGGTTCGCGGCCGAAGAAGCTCTTGACCAGCTCCTGGATCCTGGGCATACGCGTCTGGCCGCCGACCAGGATGACCTCATCGATGGCCTCGGGCTTCAGGTTGGCGTCGGCCAGGGCCTGCCGGCAGGGGCCGACCGACCGTTGGATAAGTTCCTCGACGAGGCTTTCCAGTTTGGCCCGGGTCAGCTTCATCAACAGGTGCTTGGGCCCGGTTTGATCGGCGCTGATAAAGGGAAGGTTGATCTCCGTCTCCATAGTCGTCGAGAGCTCCATCTTAGCCTTCTCGGCGGCTTCCTTGAGTCTCTGCAGCGCCATCTTATCTCGAGTCAGGTCAATGCCCGATTCCTTCTTGAACTCGGCCACAATCCAGTCCTGGACGCGCTGGTCGATATCGTCACCGCCCAAATGAGTATCACCGTTGGTGGACTTGACCTCGACCACTCCCTCTCCCACGTCCAGGATGGAAATGTCAAAGGTCCCGCCTCCGAAATCGTAGACGGCAACAGTCTCGTCTTTTTTTTTGTCCATGCCGTAGGCCAGGGCGGCTGCGGTAGGCTCATTGATGATCCGGACCACATCCAGCCCGGCGATCTTTCCGGCGTCCTTGGTCGCCTTGCGCTGGCTGTCGTTGAAATACGCCGGCACGGTGATCACCGCCTTTTCGACTTTCTCTCCAAGATAATCTTCTGCCGCCTTCTTGAGCTTCTGGAGAATCATAGCCGAGATCTCCGGCGGAGCGTACTGCTTGCCCAAGGCTTCGACCCTGACGTCGCCGTTCGAAGCCTGCGTCACCTTGAAGGGTACCTGCTTCATCTCTTGGGTGACTTCATTGAACCGACGGCCCATAAACCTTTTTATCGAGTAAATCGTGTTTTCTGGGTTCGTGACCCTTTGTCGTTTAGCGACCTGTCCAGCCAGCCTCTCCCCTTTGGCTGTGAAGCCAACCACTGAAGGAGTCGTCCGGCCGCCCTCCTCATTCGGGATTACGGTCACTTTATCACCTTCCATGATGGCCACGACTGAATTCGTCGTGCCGAGGTCAATTCCGATAATCTTTGCCATTTCAGCCTCCTTGATATACTTTAGTTATTATATTATTTGAGTAAGTTATTGTCAAGTATATTTAATAAATAATATTTTAGGTACTTCGTCTTCAGGAGAGGTTATCAGGGGAAACCCGGATCAAAGTGGAAAAACCAAACCCTTGACGCCGTCTGGCAAAGCCCAATAAATGGCCTGGCCATCTTCTTTTTGCTCGAGCTTGATATCAATAGCTGCAAAAGGCTTCTTTTTCAGCTCGAAAGACAGGTTTTTCAAGGGGAGCCAGAGGTTCCAGACAATGAGATGGCCCAAGTTCCCCAGGCGGGGAAAAAAAGCTCCGGCCTTGGGTCGGACAAACACCCGGATTCCGCCGCTCAGGAAGAGCGTAAACCGGGAAGGCATGTCCTTGAGCTCGAGGGCTTCCAGTTCGAACGTGGCCGCTTCCTCCTCTTTGGCGGCGGGTTTGATCTTCGCCCTCTTTGGCGGAAAAAGCGTGCTTTTCTTTTCCAGAGTCAGAGCGCCCAAAGGCGGAGCATCTCCCCAGACGTGAATGCTCTGGACCTTCCATTTATGTAGGGTCATGCCCCGGGATCTAAGGGCGATCATCTTGCTCTTGAGATAGACGATGAAATAGAGGGACGGCGTCTTGGCGAGAAGGAGCTCCTCCTTGGCCAGCCGATTCTCGAAGGAAGCCCTCTGGTCCGCGCCCCACGCGGGCACCAATGAAGAGAGGACCCCGACCACGGCCAGAACCCGGAAACCGCAGCCCCGCATCATTCTCCCAAATGGCATCGATGTCGCATCCTCTTCAGTAGATATAGATTTTGGTCCCGATCGAAGCCGCTTGATAGATGGCCTTCAGTTCTTTGTCTCCCACCCGGACACACCCATGGGTGACGCTCCGGCCGAGGAGGCGGCTGTAGAGGGTCCCATGGATGAAGTACCCGTCCCCGAAGCCGAGCGCATAATCTCCCAGAACGCCGGCCTCAAACCTTTCCTCCCGCTTTATCGGGATCTCCTTGCCTTCCTCAATGAACGCCCAGTCGGGCTTCACCCAAGTCGGGTCGACGACCTTGGATTTGACCTGGAATTCGCCGCGTGGCGTATCGAAGATCCATTTCCGTTTGCCGCCCGGCTCTTCCAGGATACTGCCGCTGCCGCAGCTCACCACCGCCTGGAAAAGAACCTCCTTCCCTGTTTCTAGGGTGAGGGTGTTGCGGGCCGAATCGATGACGATGAATACGGCCTTGGGCGCCAGAGCCCCGATTTTCTTGTCCAGGGCAGCCGTCTCGGCCTTGAGCTTGGCCGCCGCCTTCTTGTCGTTCTGCACCGTGCCGGGCGCCGTCCCAGCAGGTGGCCCTGGCCAGGCTACGATAATGGCCACTGCCTCCAGCAGCACCAGAACAGCCGCCAAAACGAGCAACGAGATACGGACCGTCTTCTTCTTATTCATGATCCGGAAATCCTCAGCCCGGCCAGGATCTTGTCAACGCTTTCCAGCGATCCGATGATCGTCACCGCAGTGCCGACAGCAACCTCTGGAAATATCCTGTCCATGACCGAGTTCTCCACACCCACACATCCATTGGTTAAGAAATCGTTTCCGCCGCCGTGGATCTCGATCAGCCCTCCGATGGCGGCCTGCGCCGGGATCAGTCCTTTTTTCTTGGCCAGGGCGAACTGTCTCTTATCATATTCGTTGGGATAATCGAGCAGGAGGGCCCTGTAATAGCGGCTCTGGGCGTTTTTCTTCACGATTTTGTAGCGGCCCTCCGGCGTAGCTTCGTCGCCGGCGTAGAGCTTGTCGGATAACCCGTACTTTCCCAGCCCGATCTCATAAACAGCGACTTCTTTGCCCTTTTTGACGAGCGTCAGGGTCCGGGCCAGCTTGTTCACCAGGACGACGGTCGTGCCCCGCCGCCGGGATTCAGAAACGGTGTCGTCGGCCAGCTTGCGCCATCTGGCCACCTGGCTGTCATCCGCATAGCGGGCCAGGATCGAAAACAGCGCTTCCTCGGCCTGGCGGATGTGGCCGTCTATCAAGTCCAACTTGGGAGCGAGCTCGGTGTATTTCTCATTCCGGAGCAGGATTTGCGCCTCCCGGGAGACGACCTCGGCCCGGGCCAAGCTCTCGCGGACGGGGGCATGCTCATTCATCAGTTGGGTCAGCGCCTTGATCTTCCCCATCCTCTCTTCGAGCCGGCCGAGCCGCTGCGAAAAATCCTGCGACTGCGAGCGCTTTTCCGCTTGAACTTTTTGGATCAGGGCATCGCCCTGGCCCAGGATGACGATATAGTCTGACCGGACTTCCTTATAATCGCGGAACCAGCGGAGGCGGACGTTCTGCCTGATCAGCTTTTCCTTGGCCAACCGCAAAGATTCGAGATAGCGGGCGTACTCGTCCGCCGCGTAGAGCGGAGCGCCAGCCCTCCAGAGGTCGTTTTCTTGGCTTTTGGCCTTCTCGACCTCCGGAGGGACGGGCGGATTTTGGCAGGAGCTAGAGCAAAAAACGCAAAGAAAAAGTGCTGAAGCGAAAAAAGCAGTCTTCAAACGAAAAAACGCGTCTTCAGCGGGAGCTTATCTCTTCCCTTTGACCTTCTCGATGGCCGCTTTCACTTGGTCGGAAATGACCGTCGCCTTTTCTTTGATCGTCGCGGCTTTGGCCGAAGCGCCGAAGTAGTCTGCGCCGTCGATGGCTGTCTGAACCTCGGCAAAAGAGGTCTCCAACCCGCCCAGGTCGGCCTTCATGGCCATGATGTCGGCCTTGGTACCCTTGCCCACGGGGGCCTTCTCGAGCAGGGCTTTGGCCTCGTCGAGGGCGGCCTTGGCTTCAGTCTGGGCCTGAATAGCGGCGTTCTTGGCAGCCTCTATCTTGGCCGGGATGGTCGCTTTCAGAGCATCGGCGTCAGCCTGCACTTTGGTCAGCATCTCTTTGGCCGTGCCGAATTTCTTGAAGAATTTCTTGCCCTGTGTGCTGACCTCATCCATCGCCGCCTGCAGATCATCGTTCAGCTTCTTGAGCTCGTCGGCCGCATAGACGGTGGCGCCTTCCTTCGTGGCCGCCTCGATGGCCGCTTTGGCGGCGTCGATGGCCTGAGTGGGCTGCTTGGCGCAGCTCGAGAACAGAGAGACTACAAAAATACCCAGAATGAGGAACCTAGAAAATTTCTTCATGGATTAACCTCCTAATTATGAAGAGTTTTGGGTAACCTATTTCTTGTTCAGCTTTATATCACGATGCCATTCAAATGTCAATAAGCGGGCCTCAGGCATCGGGGTCAATGATGAATTTTTCTCTCATCAGCATCTGGACCTCTTCCCGGGCCTGTTTGATGATGGCCGCAGCCAGCTTGAACCGCTCTTCGGCCGGAGCCTTTATACGGGCGACGCCCTGCTCGATCCCCTTGGAGCCGACGGCGACAGCTTCCCGCGGGAAGACTTCCCACTGGTCCATGTTCGGAATGATATATTCCTCGCTCAGGCCGTGGTCTTCGGCGACTTTGGCCAGCTCTCGGGCCGCCGCGATGCACATTTCGTCCGTGATCGTTTTAGCCCGGACATCCAGGGCGCCGCGGAAGATGCCGGGGAAGCCGAGCGAATTGTTGACCTGGTTGGGAAAATCAGAACGGCCGGTGGCCACGATCCGGGCTCCCGCCTCCTTCGCTTCCCAGGGCCAGATCTCGGGAACGGGGTTGGCCTCGGCGAATACGATCGCGTCTTTGGCCATCGTCTTAATCCAGTCCTTCCGGATGGTGCCGGGCCCCTGCTTCGAGGCCGAGATCAGGACATCGGTTCCACGGATGGCATCAGGGACATCGCCCTTGATCTGCTTGGCATTGGTCTTCAAACAGATATCCCACTTTTCCTTGAACTGGGCTTGGAGGATGTCCCGGTCGCTGCGGTCCCGGTGCAGGATGCCCTTAGAGTCGACGGAGAGGATGTTCCCGGGCGTGACCCCGGCGGACATAAGGAGCCGGACGATGGCGACACCGGCTGCCCCCGCTCCGACCATGGTGACCTTCACTTCGCCGATCTTCTTGCCGACGATCTTGAGCGCGTTGATCAACCCGGCCACGGTGACACAAGCCGTACCCTGCTGGTCGTCGTGCCAGACGGGAATCTCGCATTCGACCCGGAGAGTGTCCAGTATCTTGAAGCACTTGGGGTGGGAAATGTCTTCTAGGTTGACGCCGCCGAAAGTGGGCTGGAGGGCCTTGACGATGGCGATGAACTTGTCCGGGTCCTTCTCGTTGAGGCAGAGAGGAAACGCGTCGACTCCCCCCAGGTACTTGTAGAGAAGACCCTTGCCTTCCATGACGGGGAGACCCGCCTCGGGGCCGATATCGCCCAGGCCGAGGACGCGCGAACCGTCCGAGATGACGGCCACGAAATTCCACTTGTTGGTGTAGTCGTAGGCCTTCTCCCGGTCCTGATGGATTGCCTTGCAGACCGCCGCCACTCCGGGAGTGTACCAGATGGCGAAATCTTCGAAGCTCCGGACCCGGCACTTCAACTGAACGCCGATCTTACCCTTATAGAATGCATGGAGGCGCATCGCCTCTCGCGAAGGCTTCTCGGCTTTGGCTAAGAGTTCTTCTATGGTAACTTCTTTCATATGATGAGACCTCCTTTAATAAAGAAAAATTATTATATGCCTTAAGCTGGCAAAGTCAATCGAGGGGCTGGAATTCAAACTTCTGGTTGGCCTTCCTGACCTTGCCGAAATAGTGGACCGGGTCGTGGACAAAAACCAGAATCCAATTTTCGACGACAGCCTGTTCGTAAAGTCTCCTCTTGCTCTCCAGGTTTTCGAGCGGATACAGGTCGTAGCTCATGCCGTAGGCGAGCGCGATGTGGGCCGAGGTCGGGACCAGGTCGCCCAGATAAACGAGCGTCTGTCCGCCGCTTTTCAGCTTAACGCACTGGTGACGCGCCGTATGACCGGGGGCGAGCATGACCTCCACACCCTCAGTGACCGGTGAGTCTCCGTCAACGAGGTCGAGGAGACCGAAATCGGCCAGCGGCCGGAAATTCTCGGCCTGGTAGCTGCCCTTCTCTCTTTCGTGCGGGTTCAGCGCCCACTCCCATTCGCCTTTCTGGATGATATAGCGGGCCCGGGGGAACGTGGGCACGACAACGCCCTTTTCGTTCCGGCGCGTATTTCCGCCGCAGTGGTCGAAATGGAGATGGGTGTTGATGACGAAATCGATCTCCTCCGGCGCAAACCCGAGTCGGGCGAGAGAGCCGAGTAGTCCCGGGTCCTGCTCAACGCAGTAGATGCGGCGGAGCTTCTGGTCAAGCTTCGGTCCGATCCCGGTCTCCACCAAGACGAGCGCAGCCGACGTTTTGATCAGGAGCGAGTTCAGGGCCAGCCTGATTCTGTTCTGGGCATCGGCCGGGCATTTCTTTTCCCAGAGGGTTTTGGGGACGACGCCGAACATCGCCCCGCCGTCCAGGTAGAAAAACCCGTCCCGAAGTCCGTAAGCATCGAAATCCCCCAGCCGTAGTCGGTCGGATGTCATTTCAGGAGCTTATCAAGATCATAGACCAGGTCCTGCCGCCGGTATTCAGCCACCTCGATCTTCCCCGTATCCATACGAATGGCATCCTCCGGACAGGCTTCGACGCAGAAGCCGCAGAAGCAGCAGCGGCTCAGATCGATGATGAACTTGGCCGGGACCTTCTGGATCTCGGAGTCGGGATCCTCGGCGGCTTCGACGGAGATGCATTCGGAGGGGCAGACGGTCACGCAGAGCAGGCAGGAGACGCAGCGCGGCTTTCCGTCCTCCCTCCGCGTCAAGCGGTGGAGGCTGCGGTGGCGGGCAGCGAGCTCTTTTTTCTCCTCGGGATACTGGATGGTCACTGCACCTCTGCGCCTGGCCTTGATGCCGAGGACTTTGAGCGTATGGAACCACATGTTGGTGACGAAATGCCGGACGGTGATCAGCCCGCCCTTGATGATCTCGAGGAAATAGCCGAGTGCTTTGATCATTTTAGAAATCCCATCACGATCCCCGTCCCTACGATGTTGAACAGGCTTAAGGGAATGAGGACTTTCCAGCCCAAATCCATGACTTGGTCGTAGCGGAAGCGGGGGTAGGTCCAGCGGATGAGAATCTGGAGCCAGCAGAAAAAGATGATCTTGACGTTGAAGGCCAGAAGCTGGAGCAGGACCACGACACCATGCGGCAGTGCCCACGCGCCACCCCAGGGCCAGTGGAATCCATCTGCCGCAAGCCAAGGCACCTGCCAGCCGCCGAAAAAGAGTGTTGTCAAGAGCGCGGAGACGATGATGATCTCCATGAAATCGGTCATCATGAACAGGCCCCATTTGAGCCCACCGTATTCGGTGAAAAACCCGATGATCTCGGACTCCCCCTCCGGCATATCGAAGGGGACGCGCTTGGTTTCCGCCAGAGCGGCGAAGAAAAAGACGATGAACCCGAGCGGTTGGAGCAGAACGCCCCACTTGGGGATAAAACCGAGAAGGTTTTCGCCCTGGAAATGGACGATGCTCTGGAGGCGGAGCGAGGGATAGACCATGATGATGCCGATGAGCGAAAGGCCCAGGGCGACCTCGTAGGAGATGAGCTGAGCGGCTCCCCGGATTCCGCCCAAGAGCGTGAACCGGTTGCGGGAGGCCCAACCGCTGAGGATGATTCCATAGATACCCAGGGAGAGCATGGCCAGCATGAAAAGAAGCCCGGCATTGAGGTCGAGGACCTGGAGGTTGATCGTCCGGCCCCCGAGGCGAAGCGTGTCGCCAAACGGCACGGCGCAGATGGTGATAGCGACAAAGAAGAAGGAGAGGAAGGGCGCCAGCGTGTGCAGAAACTTGTTAGCGAAGGCGGGGACGAAATCCTCCTTGAAGATCATCTTGATGGCGTCGGCAAACGGCTGGAAAAGGCCGAGAAACCGGAACTTCCAGATATTGGCCCGGTTGGCTCCGATCCGATCCTGGATGACGGCGCTCTCTTTCCGCTCCAGCCAGGTGAGATACAGCGTCAGTACAAGGAACCAGACCAGGGCGAGGATGATTTTTATGACGGCGATTACAGTATCCATCGTCCTCTATTTAAAAAAAGGAATCTCTTTTCTAAGCGCCAGATAAACTGTCTCCGGAGAGGCCAGCGGCCAGAAATACTTGGGCTCGACCTTCAGTTCTTTGGCCAGGTCCAGGAGCGCCCTCCACTCGGAAACCCCATCTCCGTCGAAACCCAGGCCGGCGGCGAGAGTTTGAACCCGGCCGTCGATATTGGTCACGGTGCCGCTCTTCTCGGCGAGAACCGGCACCGGGATGACGAAATCGACGAGACTGTCCAGGCTGCTCTTGTGGGAGGCAAAGAGCGCCTTGGTCTCGATCTTCTCCAGGACATTTTTCAGGTCGGCCGGTCTGGTTCCGGAGGCCAAGTAATGGCCGAAGATGAAAAGAAGGTCCAACCCGGACAGGGTCTTGGGATCGGCATCTTGCTCGGGCAACCCGACCTCCTGCAAGCCGCGGCGGTTGGCGGTCCGGTCAGAGGTAAGGAGGAATTCGTCCCCTTTTCCGGGCGGCGGGTCGGCCAGGAAGAATTTCTCAACTCCCAACCCTTTCCTAAAAAGCCGGTCGGCCAGGAAGAACTCCTCGTTCGTCAGGTTGGTATGAAGGACGACACCGATCCGCGAATTCTTCCGGCGGTGGACCAAGGACCGGACCTTTTCCGTTAGAATCTGGGCGGCTTTATCCCAGCTCAGCCTTGTCTCCGCCACACCCTTTTTCCAAACCAACTTGTCCTCTCTGCCCTCATCCAAATAGGCATAGCCATAGCGGCCGTAATCGCAGATCCAGTGGAAGTTAACGTCGGGATTCTTGCGGGCGCGGACGCGATAAACCCGCTGAGTGCGGAGAGTGCGCGGGTAGCCGGGGTGGGAATCAATAATGATATTGCAGCCGCGGCTGCAGAGCGGGCAGATCGATTCTCTGGATTCCAAGAACCAAACCCGGGTTTTGAACCGGAAATCCGAGTCGGTGATGGCGCCGACCGGGCAGATCTGGGCCAGATTTCCTGAATAGTTATTGTCGATGAACTCGGACTCGAAAATGCCGACCTCGGAATGGATACCGCGGTTGAGAATGCCCGCATCCTCGGTCTTGGTGATCTCGTTCAGGAACCGGACGCAGCGCGTGCAGAGGATGCAGCGCTCCCGGTCCAATATCAGGTTCCGGCTGAGCTTGAACTTCTTCTCCCGTTTTTCCTTGGCCTCTTTGAACTGGCTGCGAAAAAGCCCGTATTCCTCGAAATAGTCCTGGAGCTTGCACTCCCCTGCCTTGTCACAGATCGGGCAATCCAGGGGGTGCTCGGCCAGCAGGAACTCGAGGACGCCTTTTCTGGCTTCGACGACCTTCGGGCTCATCGTCCGGACCTTGAGGCCTTCCTTGACTCCGGTGGAGCAGGCCAGCTCCAGCTTGGGCAAGCCCTCGATCTCGACCAGGCACATCCGGCAGCTCCCCTCGGGTGCGAAGGCGGGGTGGTAGCAGAAATGGGGGATATGGATGCCGGCGTCTCCAGCCGCCCGCAGCAGGGTCAGCCCCTCGGCTGCTTCGACCGCGTGGTCATCGATGAAAATTCTAGGCATGGGGGAGATATCCCTCCAGCTCCCGGCGGAATTTCTGACAGATCGACAGAATGGGCAGAGCGGCAGCGTCCCCGAGCGGGCAGAGCGTCTTTCCCTTGATATTGGAGGCCAAGCGGATGATCGAGTCGATGTCATCCTGCTCGCCCGCTCCCCTGGCCAGGCGTTTGACAATCTTGTTGATCCAGGCTGTCCCGATCCGGCAGGGCGTGCACTGGCCGCACGATTCGTGGGAATAGAACTTGGCCACCGCCTTGAGGACGTCCAGGATTGACGTTTCCCGGTCGATGACGATGACGGCCGCCGAGCCGAGCATCGAACCGGCGCCCGCCAGAGAATCGAAATCCATCGGCAGGTCGATCTCGTCCGCTCTGAGGATGGGGGCCGACATCCCGCCGGGGATGACCGCTTTGAGCTGTTTGCGGTCTTTCATGCCCCCGGCATGATCGAAGATAATCGTCCGCAGCTTAGTCCCGAGCGGGAGCTCGTAGATGCCCGGCTTCTTGACCATGCCGCTGACGCCGAAGATCCTCGTCCCTCCGTCCTTGGGCAGGCCTTTCTTGATAAACCAGTCAGCGCCGTTTAGGATGATGGGGGGAATGTTGGACAGAGTCTCCACATTGTTGATGACGGTCGGGCACTGGAACAGGCCGACCGAGGCGGGGAAAGGCGGCTTCAGCCGGGGGTGCCCGCGCTTCCCTTCGAGAGATTCGAGGAGGGCCGTTTCTTCGCCACAGATATAGGCACCGGCACCGCGGTGGACGGCCACATCCAAGTCAAACCCAGTGCCTAGGATGTTTTTCCCGAGATACCCGTTCCGGTAGGCCTCTGCGATCGCCCCCTCGAGCCTCAGGGCGACGTTTTCGTACTCGCCGCGGATATAGATGAAAGCCGCATGGATCCCGACCGCGTAGGAGGCGATGATCGTCCCCTCCATCAGCAGATGGGGGTTGTGGTTCATGAGGTAGCGGTCTTTGAACGTGCCGGGCTCGCCCTCGTCCGCGTTGACACAGAGGTACCGGGGCTTGGGGACGTTCTGAGGGACGAATCCCCACTTCACTCCTGCCGGGAACCCCGCTCCTCCCCGGCCGCGCAGGCTGGCTCTCTTGACCTCGTCCAGGACCGCGGCGGGCGTCATCTGTTTCAGGGCCTTTTCGACCGCCCTGTATCCGCCCTGCCCGAGGTAGACTTCGATCCGGAAGAGGCCTTCCACTCCGAAGTGCTGAGTCAAAACCTTTTCGTCCACGGTTCTATTCCAGGCTCTCCAGGATGCGGTCGATCTTCTCTCTATCCAACTGGCCGTGATAATCGAAATTGACCATCAGGCAGGGCGCCTGCTCGCAGGCCCCGAGGCATTCTACAGTGGAGAGGGTGAACCGCCCGTCGGCCGTTGTCTCTCCGACTCCGACGCCCAGCTTCTGCTGCAGATAGTCCAGAAGCGGTCCCGCTCCGAGCAGCGAGCAACTCAAGTTGGAGCAGACTTGGAGGTGGTATTTCCCGACTGGCCGACGGAGGAACATCGTGTAGAAGGTCACGACTTCCCTAACCTTCATCGGTTTTAGCCCGAGGGCCTGGGCCACGAACCTTTCTTCCTCGACGGCGATGCAGCCGACTTCTCGTTGAACGAAATGGAGGATGGGAAGGAGCGCCGC
>Ga0315277_10007033_pt1 | contig 14614 bp, 6 predicted proteins | sample YL17G05_15_MG_FD_203695 | JGI IMG/M metagenome (GOLD analysis project Ga0315277, IMG submission 203695) | Sediment microbial communities from Yellowstone Lake, YNP, Wyoming, USA - YL17G05_15 | ecosystem: Environmental > Aquatic > Freshwater > Lake > Sediment | place: USA: Wyoming | collected... | reverse complement strand
GTTAGGTCGGGGTGGAACGGGTAGCTTCTTAGGAACCGTTCTTCGGCGTCCGCTCCGTGCTTGGCCGTTTGCTCGTCAACGGCGGCAACACCCTTGAGGGCGGCCACAACATGCTGCCGGAATGCTCCCGTGTTCTTTAGCGACTCGGGCTTGAAAAAGCGACGGCGCAGAATCTCTGCCACATCCTCTTTCACTACCGGTTCGACTGCTTCCTCGCGCTGGCGCTGAAAGATGTCGTATAGCTCAGCCTGAATCTCCCTCCCTAGAGTGTCGGTCTTGCGCGGGTCGGTGGCCAGAAGCGACGCGACGAGACAGCATCGATCCACCTTGGCCACGGCCTGAGTGAGATACTGAAAGAAATTGACGAGCTTGCTACGCCATTCTTTGTCCTGTGCCACTTTTTCGCGAGCGTACGTCAGGACCTCATCAATCAGAACAAGTGTGCCGAGCCCGTTCTTGCCCGGTAGCTCGAGAAGCTCGGTAAGCAGATTCTCAGCAGGCGCGGAATCGCGTTCTTCGGCCTTGCCGCTCGCGTGGAGCACTTTGAGACCTGCGTCGCCGGCAACCTGGTAAGCAAGAACACTCCACGGGTGCTTCAGCGTTCTGGTCTTTCCGTCATGTGAGCGAACCTCCATTCCCTTCTCAACATCAAGTTTGTCGAAGCAGAGCCCTGCGATGCGGCACTTCGGTAGCTTCTCGCCAATGTGCTGAACGAACTCGTCTACGGCAGACACGTTGGGGAGCTTCTCGGGGTCGTGGACGAGGTGCCGAAGCGTAATCAGCGCGTGAGTCTTGCCGCCACCATAAGTGAGCTCGAGTTGCCGTACGGCCTTGTCGTTCTTGCCAGCCAGGCGCAGGACCACATCCCTTACCAATTGCCGCAGGTTATAGGTTGGGAAAGTGAGAGCGAAGAAGTGCTCTGGGTTCTCATAAACGGGTCGTTTGCCGCGCTGCATCATGACCTCATAGAGATCCGCCGCAAACATGTGAAGCGGCAGTTCTCCGGAACGGAGGTCGTCGCGAAGCTTAACCACTTCGTGCCAGGGCATCCAAGGGAGCTTAGGCATCGGTCTTCTCCTCCTTGCGTCGCGCCTGGATTGCGCGCTGTGTCCTTAGGATTTCTTGTCTCAGGGTCTCGACATCGGGCAAGTAGGTGAGGTACTTCGATGCGAAGACCTTCGTACGGATGCCGCCCGTCGCGTATTTCACGACGGCATCGTCCTTGTCAGTACATAAGATGATACCGACCGGCTCAACTTCTCCAGTCATCATCAGGTGTTCTCGGGCATAATTGAGATAGAGATTCATCTGGCCCGCGTCTGCGTGTGTAAAAGCGGCCGTCTTGAGTTCAATGACAACGAGACACCGCAACCCGCGATGATAAAGCAATAAGTCAATCCGATACCACGAATCGCCGATACGCATGCGCTTCTGTCTGGCGACAAACGTGAATCCCGCTCCCATCTCCAGAAGAAACCACTCGAGGTGGCGAATGAGTGCCTCCTCCAGATCGTTCTCACTGTATTCATCCTTGAGATCTAGGAATTCAAGAAGATAGGGATCCCGAATCTCTTCTTCCACAGAGAGCGCGTCTTCGGGCTGGGGCTGTTGCCCACGGGCCAAGAGAGCTGCGGGTCGCTTCGACCTCATAGCACGCTCGTAGAATTGCGTACTGACCTGACGGTCGAGTTGCCGAACGGACCATCCGCCACGAATCGCCTCGGACTCGTAGAAACCGCGAGCTTGCGGATTATGCACGGCCATTAGCCGCACGTAATGGGACCAGGAGAGCGGGAAGGTGTACGCGTGTACGAGTCCTTGCGGAATGGACGCTGAAACGGGTGCGAGCGCCTGCCCGAATTCTGCAGACGGTGTCTGCGATTGCTTCGCTCCAGTTTCCTTCGAAACGCTCCGGAACGTCGTTCCCGCCTCCAATTTGCCAGACGGTGTCTGGCATTTCACCCTGACCTCCAATTTTGCAGACGGTGTCTGCAAAATCTCCCATCCCATGTAGAATAAGCGCATTTGGTACAGATTGCGCCACGAGAATCCGCGTCCGTACTTGGCAGACAAGTCCTTTGATAGACGCGTCAGCAATTCTTCCCCATACGCTGCTCGCGACTTGCCGTATTGCTCGAATTCCACGATCCGCCTGCCGATCTTCCAGTATGTGGCCGTGAGAATGCTGTTGATTGAGCGAGTGGCGGTACGCCGGGCCAGCTCCAAAAGGCCGGAGATGTCCGACACTAGTCGACCATAGTCGCCGGTTTGTTCCACGGGCAGAGCGCCGGAAGCTGGAACCAGCACGCTGGGGACCGAAGCTTCAGTTTTCCCTTTGGTTTGTTTCTTTGTCATGGTTTTTCCCTCCCCTCTCATCTTCCCTTTTCCTCGAGAATCACGTGCAACTCTAGTTCTCTTCCTCCCCTCCTGCTCCATCCGCGTGTCCTCCTCACCCCTAGTCCGTCTTGTCATTCTCACTCCTGGTTGTCAACAGTCCCTTTTCTTCTATCTGTCGGTTATCCTTCACAGCGCCCCTGGCTTGAACGTGATTGCTCAGGGATTCAAGAAGCGATCGCTCTTCGCTCCCGTGCGGCGAAAGCTCGACGAGCGACTGAAGGAGTCGTTTGAAAAGTTCCTGCCGCCTTAGACCGTTGTTGTCAAGATAATCGTCTACTTTGGCCAGCTCGCCCGCCTTCCAGAGATGCATCAGGCAGTGGATGCGATCGATAAGCGGTATGGGCTTGCCGCCCGGGGTCTCGTAGCCCAGCGAACAACCCTTACGCTGCGCCCAGGTCTTGAGCTTCACCTTGCTGCCGGAGTCTTCCTCGGTGTCCGGGTCGGCCTCTGCGTCGGCGTCCGCTTCCTCCACTTCGCCTTCATCCGCCGCCTTGCCCTTGGTGAAGCCGATGAGGTTCCACGTGCCGGAGAGTTCCTTGTCCGAGACACCGCAGGAGATAGCATAAAGGATGCACCCGCCAGCCGGGGCCTCGCCCATGCCAAAGTCATGGCGATGGAGGAGGTAGTAGGCGGTCGGTTCGTCCAGCCGGTCACGGCCCGCCGCATCCATTTCCTCGCCGCCGATGATGAAACCGTTCCCGGAAAGCACCCGGCCGACCACGAAGTCCACGACCATCCGGCGAACGTGAGTGAGGAACTCGGAGACGGTCATCACCTGACCGGGGTCGTTGGCCTTCTTGACCACGGGGTGATTGCTGTAGGCCTCGAGCGCCGGTCCGGTCGCCGCCCAGACGAAGTCCGGCCCCCGGATACCGGCGTCCCAGAACTCGCGCAGTTTCTCGCGGATGTTCCGGTGCATGTCTTCCAGGACATGATTATCCCAGCCGGGCTTCGCCGTGGCCTGGCGCTTCTTGCAGACGAGCCAGACAGAGGAGGCGAGCGCGGCGGAAGTCTTGGCTCGCATTCGCGTGCTCATTTCTGTTTGAATCGGCCAACTGCCGTCAACCACGAAACCGGAACGGATTAGCGCCGAAACGAGCGTCTCCCACGCGTCGGGCTGTTTATTGGCAAAAACGACGACCATCTTTCCGTCAGCTTTGAGGGCTTTGCCGCATCCCTGAAACACTCGCGCCATGCCATCTTCATATACGGCTTTCGACTTGACCTTGTCACCCTCGTGGCGGCTAGCGTCGTCAATAAGCTCCCCGTCGTTCCTCTCGTGATTCCACTTGGGCGAGAGCGCTTCCTTGAACGCCGCGTCTAGTTCCGGCGAAAGACCGTTCAGCGAGCGTTTGAGCCAGAGGTAGAAAAAATCCATTAAGTCCGAATATGGAATCGCATCGTAATATGGAGGGTCGGTCAGTACCGCATCGTATTCGCTAGAACTGAGTTGGATAGCGGACTGATTTTCCAAGTTGGGGCTTTCGGCATCAGTCCCGGCAACCAGAGCATGGTCAATGTACCGTGACAGCCAGTCAAGCTGGGCGGAATATGCGCCTCCCACATCGTTGGTCACGGCCAATTCGGTAAAGTCCCAAACTATCGGCAAGGCGAACCGGCTGAAAGTGTCTCCGATTTTCTCTCCAGATACATGCCAATGGCAGACCTGTGAGTTATAGTCGGCGACTTTGTCGTTCTGGATGGCCAGATAAGATAAGATTGCCTCAGCCCACTCCGGGGCATAACGAAGCCGCGTCAACTCCCCCTTTGTCTCCCTCGTCCACTTCACGAATGTCCCCAGCGCCAGAAGCTGGCGCGGCGTGAAGAGCTTCTTCCATTGGTCGAAGCCGTAGAGCGGGACGCGAAAACCCAGCGCCTCCTTGTTGGGGAGTGGTTCATCCGGCAATCCGAACGGAATCTGGGCGAACACCTCGGGTAGCGACTTGTTCGCTTTCGCAGCCATCTGAATCTCGAGCTCTGCGGGCAACCGATACTCCTTGCCGTTCTGACCATCCACCACCACGGCCGTCATGACTGCACCCAGTCGGTCGGCCCGGCCTTCGAGACGGATGTCCTCCATTGTCACAATCAGCCCGCAGCACGGGCACTTGGCGCCTGATCGCGACATCGTTCCCGCGCCAAGTTGCTTGTCATGTTCCCGGCGCTGAGCGGCGTTACCACCCCTGACCGGAACGTCCGCCCCGATGCCGAAGATGACACCGGTCTTCTCTACATTCGGCCCCATCGCGAGGAGCACCCGTTTCCGGTCCTTCTTGCAGAGCCAGCGGGTCTTGAGGAGCGGAATCGTTGCGCGACAGTTCTTGCACTTCACCGTCCGCGCCCATAAGTAAGCCACAGTGGGCTTGGCCACCCATCGCGGGTTGCGCTTACTGGCAAGGTATTCTTCACTGAAATCCTTGTTAAGGATATCAATGTTTGGTTTGCCATCCTCCTTGAGTGGCACAAGCTGTATGGGCCGTTTCTCGAACGGCTTTTGGGTAATGCCGCCTTTCCGAGCTTCTGCTGTCAATGTCGGGTGTTCAAAATCGGCATAGGTCGGATAGAAGCTGGCGAGTTCCCGCCGGGCGTGGTCGAGTACCCACTGGCCCCAGGCACGCACGTGCCATGCGAGATCTGCCTTTGGTGTCCTTCCAGAATCAGGCTTGTCCCAAAAACCTGGTTTGAATTGCTCCTTTTCCCTCTGCCTTGTTGTTTTCTTTGTCCACCCAATAAGATGCGGATGGGCTTTGTAGAAGGCCTCCATGAAAGCCTCATTCTTAAGGATGAACTCTGGCAACGGCCATGTCTTCCCGGCGAGTTTCTGCGGGTATTCGAGCGTGCACTTCAGGATGAACCACGCGACCGGGTTGATGTCCGCGGCGGTCGCTTCGCACCCGAGCCGCATCGCCTCAAGTGGAATCGCCCCTCCGCCCGCGAACGGGTCAAGCACCTTCGGTGCGCCCCCGCCGTAGGCCTGCCGAATTTCCTTTCGGAACCATTCTAGGAGTTCCTTGTTCTCCGTTTCGCGCCCCCAGTGCAGGATGCCGCCCTCTGTGATTTCCTTCTCGCGCTCGACGGTCTGGCCGCTGGGCATCTTCTTGCGCTCGGTCTTCTTGACCACCTTGCCGCCTATCTTCTCGCAGAGTTCCTTGCGGCGGCGGCGGATTTCCTTGTGCCACTCATCGTCCGACATGCCTTCTGGTCTGGGTTGGATGCTTGGGTCAGGCAGAAGCGTCGCGATGAGCGCGGCCCGGCAGGCTGCAAGCGGGCGCCGCGCTGGCCAGATGTGAAGCGTTGAGATGTGCCCATGCCGCACATTCTTCTCGTGGACCGAGTCCAGAGAAGCTTGCTTGAGCGGAAAGGCATGTTCGATCAGACGCGGAAAGTCAGTCATCTTGCCGTCGCTCCTCGATTCGCCATGAGACGGCAGCGGCAGGCCTCCAAGTATATCTGCTCAGAGTACTCCCCTAATGGACGTGCCATTTCCAGGTGCTCCTTTATGATAGTATTCTTGTCCGCATCCACAAGGCGGTTGGTAAAGAAAAGCCATCCTAACAGGTGTGGGGTTGTTTGAATCATCAACGCCTGGAGCACTTCGCAGGCCACTCTTCTTGCCTTTTGGTCGTCCGTAAGCAGTGCCTGGCGAGTTTTCAGTGCAAAGGCAGTCGATGACAGTTCGCCTTTACCGAGCCTTTTTCGATTCTCCAGAAGCTCTATTGTCTGCAGGTCGGTTATGTCCATCGAATAGCTATCAAAAACAGACTCCCTCTGAGCGGCCCGGAACCGGGACTGCAGCTCCTCATCACAGGCGCTGATCTTCCGTCTCGGTTTGAAAAGACACTCATACAGCACGAAACGAGTACAGATGAAGACAACCCCAGCACCCCGTGCTGTGCTGTAAAGCGTTCGAGAGGAGAGAACGTTCCACACCGCGCAGGTGTCCGTGACGTTGTACAGATGGAAGGAGGAAGGATCAATCGGCACGCGTCAACCTCCTTCCGTAAAGCTGCGCTATCTCAGTGACCTCAGGCTCCGTCACCAGTAACATCTCGGCGAGCCGTCCCTCTGAAACAACTCCCTTCTCGTAGCCGTCAAAGCACAGTCCAACGTAGAAACCCGAAAGGCCACGCTGTAACAGCTGCTCTTTACGGATGCGGGTTCCTGGCGACACGCTATCCGGCAACTCAGGGTCTGACTTGCGGTGCCGCGGAATTTTCGCGTCCTTGAGCGATGCGACTTGCTGATCCGTAATCAGCCCGGCGTCTGTGAGCGCGTATGCCAACGGTTCCGCGTTGACCATCAGCCGCACTGCCCAGTCAACGAGTTTGTTCTGGTCCCAGACAGCCACGTCCGGTATTGCCTTAAGAAACTCAGGTGGCATGAGCAGGTGCGAGGCGAACGTGTATGCGCGGACCTCTGAGAGATCCGTCTTGCTCCACTTCGATAAAGACACGACAAAATCAGCATTATCATCGAGTATTGCGTGGGCTGCTTCATGAGCCGCCGTGAAACGTTGACGAAATACGTCTTCGCTATAGTTCACAAGGACACAAGGCCCAGCTACGGGGTGCCGAACGAATAGTCCCGAAATCGCGCTTTGCCCGAGCTTGCGCCGAAAAACATGTATCCCGATTCCCCTGAAATCTCGATATATGTCTTTGGAGACCTCGTTGAATTGATACCCGAGGTGTCTGCGCAGAGCGATGGCAGCGTCCTGTCCATGCTGCTTGTAGAAGGTCCCACTTTTCCTAAACGTGAACAACTGCCTTGTGACATCGGACATGTTGGACAAGAGGAATTCCTGGCACTCGCATAGAAAGAGGAACTCCTGGATCGCCCATCGGTCCTCCCGTGTCAACGCTGTTCCGTGCATCCTAAATAGCGCCTCTGTCTGCTCGAACGAGGCAAGTCTCTCATTTGATATGAAGAATTTGAAGTCGCACTTGAAGAAATCTGCCAGGATCAGCACCTCGTCCCCTGTTGGCTCGGACTTTCCTTCGCCCAACGCCGTCAGACGATCCAGCGGAATGCCGGTTTTTCGGGAAATTTCCGGAGGAGCAACATCGAATTGGTCACAGTAGCGCCGAAACTTGTTTGCGAACATTGCAAGATCAATAGTCATTATGCACCCTCCCCAGCTTCCACCACTTGCTTCGACCCAATCAACACACTCCCCTTCGCCTTAGCGAGTAAGCTTCCAAACGGATCCTGCACACGCACCAGCCGCGGGTTCGGCGTGGCGCAGTCGTAGACGGCATAAAGCCAGTAGCTTTCCCGCATATTGCAGGCCTTAGCCCACTCGTTGGCGGATACCTCGATGTCGCCAGTTTCCCCCCGGCCCTTGACCTCGATGGCGCGCCTTTCATTGCCAGCCCGGATGGAAAGCAAGTCAAAGCCAGGATTATCCGGAAGCCCGGCCGTGCGGGCGAGTTCCGGGGTGTGAACTTCCACAACGCTCGCCCCGGCTGTTTCCTCGAACACACGTGCAATCTGCATAGCAACCAACTCGACGTTAATCTCGTGCTGTTTCAGGTCCTCCGGATCGGAGGAGGGCACTACGAGCGCATGTGCCAGGAAAGTTACCGCTCCCGGAGCGATGAGTTCCGGCTCGCGCCGCAGGACCGACAGGGCGTTTTCCCTGCGACTGGCAAGCAGCCGCTGGTGTCGCTTCACTTCTTCAAGCGCCTCGATTGCCTTCCGGCCGCCCGTTTGCGCTTTTTCGGAATGCCTGGCGCGAAGAGCGGCAAGTTCTGCTTCCTGATAATCAAACCCCCGACGGATAAGACCCTCGCGCTCAGGTAAATTCTCAAGAAGTCGCTGCTTGCGTTCCAAAGCCAATTCACGTGCCACGCGTTCGGTCAGGTACGCCCGCGCGGATTCCTTCTTCTCGTTTGCTATCACCGCCAGCCGCTGCGCCGACGCTGGCAGTCCATGCCCGCCTTTGAGAAGGAGAAGATGCTCGACAGGGCAAGGCCCAATTTCCGCTCCCTCGTATTGCCTCACTCCAACCAGACGGCACTCAAGTACCTCTTCAGTTGCCAGTTCACTCAGTTCCGCGTCCGCCTTGCGAATGATGGAGAGAAGTGCCATGTGAAAAAGGTATGGGCTTTGAGCTGCTGGGTCCACGAAGACTGCGCCCCTAATTCCCACATCTCCGAGACACCCGCTCACCAAAGTACGAAACCGCTCGAACACAGGTTCACCAGGACGTAGCCAGATCACGTCTTTACGATCAATCGACCCCGCGACTGAAAGACAGTCCCTCGCCTTCTCAGGGTAAAGCTCTAGCACCGGCAAGAAAGAATCCATTGCGCCTAACCGCACTGGGCGAAAAGAAAACACGGCGTCCATGTCGCCTTCAACCTCAATGTCCACCAACGGTGCAGCCTGCTGTATGTACTGACGGACGTAGCCGGGCAGAAGGCGAAAGTACATCTCCCGGTCTACATTGGAGCGCAGCCGAGGTAGTTCCTTGGCGACATCGCCGCCAGAACCATAAAGCGATTTCTCGCGCGCCGCGAGTGCCTGAATCTGCTCCTTGGTAAGTCTGCCGTCCAGCTCACGAGCCACTTGTTCGGCGTCCCCCGTGACGGCGAGCTCCATGTACTGCTTTATCGAGACTTCAGCGAAGATACGACCGATACAGTCGAAGACTTTGTCAGACTGGAGTTCCTTGCGGATTTTCTCAAGCTTCTCCAGCAGGACTTTCAGCACTTTGCCTTCGCGGGTGGACGGCGCGACGAGATTCAAGATGACGACAGGGTCATGTTTCTGGCCGTACCGATGGATTCGCCCCATGCGTTGTTCCAGTCGGGCCGGGTTCCAAGGTACATCGTAGTTGATCATGATCCAACAGAATTGGAGGTTTATGCCTTCCCCCGCGGCGTCAGTACAGATGAGGAATCGCGCCCCGCCATCGCCCGACGGCTTGCGGAAACGCTCGACTTCTTCTTCGCGCGCGGTGTAATGCATGCCCCCATGAATCTGCGCGATCTGACCGGTGTAGCCCAAACTGCCGAGGCGCTTCACAAGAAACTGCAGCGTGTCCCGGTGCTCGGTGAAGACAATGAACTTCTCAGAACTGAATTTCGTATCAGTCAGGATTTCACGGAGCTTCTCGAACTTGGACTCCTGCCCCGCTTCATACACCCTTCTGGCCAGGTCCAGAAGCCGCAGAACGTGTCCCCTCTCTGCCAGGAGATCGGCTAGCGACGCTGCGGTCACACCCTGAAGCAGTTTTCCCTCTGCAACTTCGTTCTCCTCGTATCCTTCCTCGGAGGTCTCGTCGTCTGCCGTCTTCGAGTCAAAGACATCGTCTTCTTCACGCACGCGCCGCTGCAAGCTCATGAGTTGATCGGTAGTCAGCCTGCCATCCTGTATGTCTGCAATAATCCTATCAAGTTTTTCTATGCGACGTTCAAATGACCGCAGAAGAGCCCACGTTGAGCTCGCAAGGCGCCGCTGAAAAACGCCCATTGCTAAGCGCGCCGCCTCGCGGTTCAGGAGTTTTGCCTTGTTGTAGACGAAACGCAAATAGTCAGTGGTTTCATCATACAGAGTCTGCTCGCTGATCTCGCCTTGGGCAAGCTCGTAGCCCAAAGTATCTGAGATTCGCTTAGGGTAGAGCGGACGACCGTCGAGATAGACCATCTCCTCTTTGGTCCGCCGAATGAAATGCGTGCCGCGCTGCTGGCCCGGATAATCGTTGAATGCCTCTGGTGTGGCCAGCATTTCAGGCTCGAGCAAGCGCCACAACGCATAGTAAGGATAATCCTTCCCCATGTGTGGAGTGGCAGTAAGAAGCAACAAATGATACGCGCTCCAGCCGAGGCGCCAACGCTCGTCTTGGGTTTGCGCTCCCGCCAATGCTTCGGCCAAGCAGTAACGGTCGGTCTTGCGGACGCGCAGGTCGGTCCCTCGGTCTGCCGACAGCTTGTGTGCCTCATCAAATATCACTAAATCATAGCGTTCCACCCGCGGTTCCATAAGACGCCCAAACATCCGGAGACCTGCCAGCGTATCCATACTGATGATTACGTGATCGCTGCTCTCTCCGACAAAAGGATTGCCCTGCTGCGCGTCCTCTCCACTCACAATTCGAAACGGGAGACTGAAGAGCGTAAGCAATTCTCTCCGCCAGTTTCCGACAAGCCCAGCGGGCACCACGACGAGAATCCGACGCAGAAGACGCCTGCATAGCATCTCGCGTATGTATAGACCCGCCATAATCGTCTTCCCTGCACCGGCATCATCAGCAAGAAGAAGTCGCAACCGAAGCTTCATGAGCATGTGCTCGTAAACCGCGAGATGCTGGTGTGGCAGTGGATCGATGCTGGAGATCTCGGACGCGAAGGTCGGATTCGCCAAATGACCAAAACTGAGTCTCTCACCCTCGGCCAGAATCTTGACTACATCGGGCGGTGCAGTGAAGTCGAGAACAGAAGGCCTGGGCACATCCTTCTTCTCGAGGTAAGAGAGTCTTTCTTCAGCGACAGCGTTTTCAAGTTGGCGTAGCTGATTCCAGGAAAGTTGCGAAGGCTTCGTCTGGTCGTTCTCCCAACGATTGACCGTCGCAAAGGAAACACCGATGCGATCCGCTAACGCCTGCTGTGTGAGGCCAAGCGCGACCCGCAGTCGCTTTATGCGCGCGCCGTAGCCAGGGCCGGGCTTGAATCCTATGTTGTAGTGTTCGATCATATTTGAATGCCTGTTGTGAAATCACTACCCTCAATATAGCAAATATTATACTCAGAAGCAATGTACACGCGTAGTTCTTTTGTTGCGCGCAACCTACCCCCAACGGACCCTCTATTTTCAATATAGCATATGTTATGTATGGATGCAATAGTTCGCACGAAAACTATTGAGACTCATTGCACTACATGTCAAAAATCGCCGTAATCGAATGTAATGCAATAAATTATGCGTTACAGACACGGACGAGCTGCCCTGACTAGCTTTTCCCCATCGGATTGACTCCAGGGCGCAGTCGGACCAGACCATCTCCATGTCTGTTGCTCTCTTCACTATCAAGGGAGTCAGAAACGCGACGTTATGTCAAAAATATCTTGTGACTGATTGTTCGGCGGCTCGTTAGGATCTTTGAGCTCAATTGGCAATTCTACTCTTGCAGACCGGACAGCCCAGGGTTCGCTCGGGGACACTAGACTAGACCTCTGCCGCACCACAACACCATCACCTATGGTCCCGATCTCAGCGTTTTTCCGTAACTCTCCCCCACCGCTGGCGACGACCCTCTCACGGTCCGACTCGAGCCAGAATTCGCAGGAGAGGGTAGGAGGTCCGATTATCTCCGACCCAACGGGGAAGTGCTCGGGGTCACCCGGCGGAGAATACTCCGACCCTCCCTGCCTGTTGCGGCGATGGTGCAAAGGGATTATGCTGGCGACATGGCCACGGAAGAGCGAGGAATTGGCTCCTGTAATTGATACGGACGACCACTCTGTCGAACGCTCATCGCATGGGCGGAACGGATCCCGCACGCTCTCCGAGCCGAAGGACAAAAAAGACTTGCAGGAATACGGTCTCCCGTCATTTATCCAGCTACGGCAAACGAAGAAGGACTTGCACTAACATGACAAATCGGAACAGAGTTTACGGTTTCGCGCTCTTCAGCAGGTAATGGTTCTTTCGTGAGGCGATCGACTTGAGGCGATCGATCTAACATGACAAACCAGAACAGAGCCTACGTTTTCGCGCTCCTGGCCGTCCTCTGTTGGTCAACTGTCGCATCGGCATTCAAACTGACATTGCGACAGGTAGACTATCTGACTATGCTCCTCTATTCGTCATGCGTTTCGGCGATTTTTCTTTTTGTCACGCTCATCGTGCAAGGAAAAGCTGCTTTGTTAATCGACGCCCTATCAGTTCGGAAACATTCGATAGGGGGAACGTCGGCGTCAGCCGGAGAACGGTCAGCCGATGAACATTCGGATGGGAGACGCTCGGTTGGGATGCCATCAGCCGAAGGGCAGTCAGCCGGGAAACATTACATCGGGATAGAGTCAGTGCCAGCTGGAGAACCGTTAGCCGGGGAACGTTCCGTCGGGGAATGGTCAGCGTCGGCCGTAAGGCAACCACCCAAAATACCCCGCGCGCACGAAGGCAACCTGCGTGGCAGGCCCCTCCTTCGTTCTGCCGCCAACGGCTTTCTCAATCCTTTCCTTTATTACGTAGTTCTTTTCAAAGCATACTCGCTGCTCCCTGCGCAAGAAGCGCAACCATTGAACTTCACCTGGCCAATAGTGCTGGTGTTTCTGTCAGCGCCAATGCTGGGACAGAGAATACGACCGCTTAGTATCCTGGCGCTTGGGCTGAGCTTTCTCGGCGTATTGATCGTTTCGACACACGGTGATCTATTGGGTCTTCGCTTCACAAATCTACCGGGCGCGATTCTGGCGATGGGAAGTGCTGTCGTATGGGCTCTATTCTGGCTAACGAACGTGAAGGACGAACGCGACGAAGTGCTGAAGCTATTCCTGAACTTCTTCTTTGGGTTTCTCTACATCCTCACTACAACTCTCATCCTGGGCGTGATACGGACCTCAGAAGTCTGGGCTCGGGAGGGCGCTTGTGTAGCTTGGCAGACCTCCGCAACTCTAGGGACAACAGGAGGTTGGGTCCGGGAAGGCGTTGCCCTCACATGGCCGGGAGTGGCAACTCACGGGGTAACGGGCGTTGGAGCGCTGAGCTTACGCGGTTTGACCATGATCGCAAAAACGAGGGTCTGTTCTCTACCCGACGGTCCTCTGCTGGTGGGAACGACAGGTCTACTCGGTTGTGTTTACATAGGAATATTCGAGATGGGAGCCGCCTTTGTGCTCTGGCTCAAGGCGCTTCAATTGTCCGAGGCAACGGCCAAGGTAAGTAACCTCATTTTTCTCTCTCCGTTTATTTCGCTCATCTTCATCAGGTTCGTGGTCGGGGAGAGAATCCTCCCATCTTCAATCATCGGTCTTGGGTTTATCGCAGGTGGCATCCTTATTCAACGAACAGTAAAAGTGGGAAAGCTCCACTAGCCTTATGGGCATCCAGCTGAGACTTCTCCCCTGCTTCTCCCCTGCTTTTCCTGCCTTCCGCCACTTCCCTCAGTTCACCTGCTTCGCGCTACTTGGCCTGGAACGTCGCAGACGGCCAGCAACCGCCAACGCTCCTTCTAGGGTCGCGAGCCACCAGCAACCGCCTATTTACCCCTCGATATCACCGGCAACAACACGTGCGATGGATAACGCGCGTCGTGGTAGATCGTCTGTTTGGCCACAACATATTTGGTCTCCGTCTCATTATGCCCGCCCGTGTTCAAGTTTCGCGAGAAAACGGGGAACGACGCCGAGGCCACTTCGACGCGCAGCTTATTTCCAGGTGGAACTGTGATGCCAGTCTGCCACAGATCCAGATGATATTCGTAAACCTGATCGGGCTCAAGAAGCTCTGGTTTCTTGAAGGAGTCGCGATAGCGCGCACGAATCTTCCCTTCTGTCAGAGAGAATACTTCTCCTTTGGCATCTACTTCTGACAGACGCATGAACCAGTCCGTATCTTTGGCTGAGCTTGAAGCGTACAACACCGCAGAAACGGGCCCAACGAATGTCAGAGAGTCCTGGAGTGGGGGTGTCTCATAGACAAGGATATCAGAGCGCTCAGCGTCGACCTTGCCATAGTATTCCCTGTGTTTCTTTTTCTCTTCGTCGACGGAATAAACAGCCCTCGACGTATCTTCCTTCTCAACGAGATCTTCCGGTTTCACGTAGAAATAAGGGCTGGGCGTTGGATCGCCGGGATCCCAGGCAAAGCTGTCCGGCGTCACGTCCGCCCCGGGCGCCTCAGTTGCAAGCTTTCCGTCTCCCTTTGAAGTGTTGGCATGGCCAGCACTCGTCAGATAGTACTTGGTCATCCGTGTCCCGGGCAGTGGATAGGCATCACCCGTGAACCACTTGTTCGAACCCATGGCAAACACCATCACCATCGGTTCTCGATCAATCCCATTGTCTACGCCCTTGAGCCAGTGGTCGAGCCACCGCAGATAGTCCCTCTGCAAGTCAACAATCGCCACCTCACCAAAATCTCTCTCGCCTATACGGCGAGTGGCAGTGTCGGTGTGTCCCCATGGACCAATCACAAGCTTCTGGTAGCGATGTCCGTAAAAAATCATCTTGAGATAGTTGAGTTTTGTTCCGATGCCGTCCCCATCGAACCA